>Ga0307515_10021410_pt1 | contig 11467 bp, 9 predicted proteins | sample 17_EM_MG_FD_194513 | JGI IMG/M metagenome (GOLD analysis project Ga0307515, IMG submission 194513) | Populus trichocarpa ectomycorrhiza microbial communities from riparian zone in the Pacific Northwest, United States - 17_EM | ecosystem: Host-associated > Plants > Roots > Unclassified | place... | reverse complement strand
TCCAGTAGATCAAAAAGGGAAAAACTCGGGGCTTTGGCTATGCGTTCTACAGATCGTAGAAAGCCTGCTTATGGAATAAGAGAAGACCTAATAAAATAGTCTGATGATTATACCTAATTTTTCTATGAAATCTAGTTATCTAGATGTGAATTGCAAGCAATTCGGTCATGTAGAGAGGGGCAGAGATACATTCGTCGTTGTTCCTTTCTGAAAAGCAGAACAATTATCAGGTCATTTCCCCCTCAAGTGGATAAAATAAGTGAAACATGACACTCTCTGCGCAGAAACAAGTTGACTACACTACTATTCTGGACTTGAAAATGCATGCAGATGTTTGTCTGGTATAAGATTAATACTTTACCATGCGTATCGTCGGAAACAAATTTTGACTCCTCTGCTAAGTTCTATTTTCAAAACAAATAACCATACTTTTCGTGTCGATCTTACAAGAAAACGTACAAATACTGGGATAGAGCATAGGGCGTTGCCTTCACAAAATAGTAAAGTAGCATAGGACCACAATGGCAATCGCTAAATTAGGATAGTCTAAGATCCCACATCAGAAATATCTGTATATATAAAAATAATTTATCTTATGATGGTGGCGCTGAGTCCTAATTTTCTTATCTATAGGAGACAGACCTGAGAGGAGTCTGATCAAAGATCCACTTAGAAGAAACATTGGACTGTAGAACACATAAAATTTGAGCTTCCTATTATCCAAATCATCATCGCATGGCGTTCGACTTTTCATTTCTGGGACACAAATGTCAACCGATATATCCTAAAATTTTGTTTAGGTCACAAGAATCCCAAGTCTCCCTCTATAGCAGAAATGGCTTGATGAAGAAATAAAGGATGAGGTTAAGGACCTGATTTTGTCAATAATATAATAAATAAAGTTCTTTACATTAAAGTGAACACATGTAAGAGAGAGAGAGATTTTTCTACTATCACAACTTTACCTACCAAAAAAGAATTAAAAATGATCCTCTAGAATTCCCATGTCAGTGGAGTTTTTTTTTTTCTGTTTTGTTTTATAAACAAATTCAGTGCAAAGTAACAAATGCCTCCTTTATATACACACTCACACACTTCAATAGTCAGCAACATTTTCATCCAATCCAAGCATCACCTTCCAATTCCACGGAAATAGGGTGCTTTGCAACTAGCTCATTTCCTGGTCTCTACTGCAGAATTCCCTAGTATCACCTATCTTGTCTATCTCAATCTCATTCCAAGGTATCCCATCATTTACTAGGGATACAAGTGAAGTGTAAAATATGGCTCATCAGGAGAAGGCAACAGGTGAAGTGGAGTGGAGAATAACTTTGGGAGATGGGTCATCAAAGAGTTTGGTCCCAGATGCAGGGCCTGTCAGCAGAATATGGATAGGGCTAAAGGGTTTGATAGCAGGGTTGGTTTTGAAAGTATGGAAGTTTTTAAAGAGAGCATGGGATATAGGGGTAGATGACCCTAGAAAAGTGATCCATTGTCTAAAAGTAGGAATGGCACTCACTGTTGTCTCACTCTTTTACTTCATGAGACCTCTGTATAAAGGTGTGGGTGGAAATGCTATGTGGGCTATAATGACAGTTGTGGTAGTCTTTGAAAATACTGTAGGTAAGTACTCCAAATTTGAAACATTGAATCATCAATGTCCAAATTTCTGTAATATATCATCATTCATGGTCATTGGCCCACCCTACTATTTGATGGTCAAGCATTGAAAGAAAACAAAGAACTAGTTCTTTTTGTATGAATTCTGCAATATTCCTTGAGCTAGTGACCTAAAAGGCTAGGCCATTTTACATTAATCTTTGGATTTAACCTGATTATTATTCTGCAGGTGCAACGATATGCAAAAGTTTGAATAGAGTGTTTGGAACAACTCTTGCTGGCTTTCTTGCCTTTGGTGTCCATTGGGTGGCTAGTCAGTCAGGACAGGAATTTGAGCCCTTAATCACTGGAGCTTCAGTTTTCTTGTTAGGTGTGCATCGATGAACTAACATTTTATTACAAGTTTGTTTACAAAATGAAAACAAAGACAACTAGCTAATCAAGTGTTAAATATCTTTCTCTTCAGCTTCTACTGCAACCTTCTCTAGATTTATTCCCTCAGTGAAAGCTCGGTTTGATTATGGTGCCATGATCTTTATCCTCACTTTCAGTCTCGTCACTGTGTCTGGTTATCGAGTGGATAAATTGTTTGATATGGCTCATCAAAGAATATCTACCATTATCATCGGAACTTCTTTATGCATTTTTGTTACCATGTTTATTTGCCCCATCTGGGCTGGGGAGGAGCTGCATATTCTTATCAGCCGCAACATGGACAAACTTGCCAATTCTTTAGATGGTATGTGACTTGCAAGACAGACACTTTAAGATGAGTATTTTCCAGTTTCACAATAATTTATCAAATCCACCACATTTCAGGTTGTGTAGATGAGCATTTCAATTACAATGGTGAACTTAAAGACAGCGATAAACAACCTGACAAGAAATTGCTTGGTTACAAATGTGTGCTCAGTTCCAAGGCCACAGAGGAATCCATGGTATGCACAGGACTTGCCAAAAAAAAAATAGATCAAACATAAAATTTCTCAGAATATTTGACTGAAGCTGTGGATAACACTGTTTTCCTTACAGGCCAAATTTGCTAGATGGGAGCCTGCGCATGGCCGCTTCAACTTCAAACATCCATGGCAACAATACCTTAAAATTGGTGCATCAATGCGCAGCTGCGCTTACTGTGTTGAGGCTCTTAACAGGTGCATTGATTCAGAAAATCAGGTAACAAATTTTCCCACACTCTTCCTTGATACTTATTAAGCCAATATTTTTTTCCCCTGACAGATTCCCCCCCGTACTTCAATGTCTGAAAACAGGCCTCTGAATTCACAAAGAAGCATCTGAGCAATATTTGCCTGAAAGTGAGCTCCAACTCTTCCAGTGTTATGAAAGAGGTAGCAAAAACTATCAAGACAATGAAAAGATCACCCTCCATAGATTTCTTAGTTGAAGAAATGAGGGGTACAGTGCAAGATCTGCAAAATGAATTAAATTTTCTTCCTAAATTGCTGAGTCCACCAGAAGTATTACATCCTGAAAGCAAGGAAACAGAAGAAACAACCTCCACAACCCATCTCCTGGAAGTTATTCCAGTGGTAACTTTTGCTTCGTTGATGATAGAAATCTCTTCAAGGATCCAAGCTATTGTAGAAACGGTGGAAGAACTAGCTGAGTTAGCTGAATTCAAGGGTGAAGTTCAGGAGAAGGACAAACAAAATCAACCGAATACTAATAGAATTGTAGCAAGTCAACTAAATGATGATCAGCAAACTTTGAAGGCTCTTGAAAGGGTCTGATTTTCCATATCAGTATCAGTGGAAAAGGAAACATTTCGACCGGATGGATGCAGTGTAATAAAAAAAAAAGATCAATGTAGCAATGCACATAAACTTATAAAAGCTAGTCAGCTCACAGGACTACTTTAATTCTAGTTACCAGGTTAACGTCAACCATGCAAATTGGAATTCATCTGTTAACTTGTATTCTTCAAAATAAATTACTCAGACCACCTTGTGATTGTATATTTTTGTCGGAAACTTTCTTATTCATGCGAAAATCTATGGCTTTTTTTACCGCCAAAAATAATAGAGATGGGTCAACTTCAGCATCACGTTGGCCCATTTATTATTGGGCTCAGGCCCATTTATTGTCAATTTCAAATTAACCGCCAAATAAGTTAAGCCCAGAGACCCAAAACTCTCTCTTTTACAAAAGAATTCTAAATCCAGGACTTTTCAAGGGTTTTCGAAACCGCCATTAAAATCGACTCTCTCTCCTCACAGTAACAGTCGACCTCTCCCTCTCTCTGGATTTTGTTTTGATTTCGTGTTCGTGATTATAATTAAAATGGCAGACACGGCTCTTATCTCGGAGAAACCTTCAAATGCTTCCCCTCTCGATCCTCCTTCTCGCTTCATCTGCCACGTGTATGTCCTTGATTTCTTCTTCAATTACCGCCATTAAGATGTTGTTCGTAATCTAACTTAATTTTCAAATTGAGTCGGTGCCAGAAGTAATTTTCACACTAAACCTGTCCCCGGTGCAATTCTCGCCACTGCTCTCTTCCCTGCTATAAGGTAAATAAAAAGGTGCTTTTTTATTTTTAATGATTGGTTTTGTGATAATTTATTTGTTTTTTTTTGTCATTGATTTTAGTTTTGTTACGGTGTGAGCAGTCGCATGGTGAGAGATGTACAGAGTCGTTTATGAGAGAAAACGTGATGGAAGAGGAAACGAAGCGGAAAATGCTTGATATTTTGAAAAGGTTTCATTCCGAGGAGCAAGAAGGAATGGATGATAGCATGGACGACGATGATCTTGAGGATGGTAACAATTTTTTATTTATTTAATGCAAAGTCTTGATGAGAATTGTCTTGGTGGAGAAACAATTTCAGTTTGTTAGTTTTGGAATTGTGAAAGTTTATTGGTGAATGATGGTAATTTTTGGTCTGATGATTAGCTAAGGAATGGGATTCGTAAAGCTATAATTTGTTGAAGTTTTAGAATGATAATATGGTTATAATTATATCCCTGTTCATGTTTCCGTTTAATTTTATGGAAATGTAAAGCTAGTGAGATTTTTGTGGCTTTCAACTGTTAGAAGGGCTAGTTTTTTAGTTTCTTTCTCCCTACTTTTTTCTTCTTTCGTTGAGGAGGGTACACAAAACAAGCTCTTTCTTTCTTTCCTTCTCTCTCTCTCTTCCCCCCTCCTCATTATAGTGTAGAATAACTGTCCTCTAACATGGATTTTCTGGGCTGTCATGCACTTGTGTTTCAGTAAAATAGAAATGTGAACTCTTGAGAATAGGTTTGTACATAATTAGTGCACTGATTTGACATGTTATAAATACCTAACTTTCCAATTGCAATATAAGGGATTTTACCTGATTTTTCTCTTATTTTATTTGTTGATAGATTCTGTTCTTTCTGGGGAGACTGTTCAGAAGGTGTTATCTGGTATGTTTTTGTGTTCTTTCTTTTTTAAGTTATGGCATCTAATTGATTCTTCTTTTCTTATCATTCAGTACTTCTGATATTTTGATTTCCTTTTTAACCGATTTTTCTAACTCCTTGGGTTGGAGTTAGAGTACTATTTAACCTGTGTGCTCTGATGCTTTCACCCAGGAAGCTGACAGAATTCATATATTGTTCTTCATTGCAGGTGGTCCAATCAATTTTGATGATTTATCGGCAGAAGAGAAGAAACATTTCCAAAGAGCTGTGGCATCTGGAGAACTCAGCAAGCTGGTCGAGCCATGGGATCCATGGTGGTTGAAGTCTTCTGCTAGAACTATCTCTCTTAGCAAGGAAGGAACCAGACTTGTTCAGCCACTTACCAAAGAGGAAGCATCATCATCACATGATGGTGCAGGGTACCAACCTAGTGAGATTCTTCCTGTCCCTGATACCTCCTGTCAGGAAACTTGTTTCTAGAGAGCCATCACCCTTCTTAGCCTATCACTTGGGTGACATTATATATAGCTACTGCTTCACACAACGCCTCTACAATGGAGATTGGCAATCAGATGCCATAGGGTCAGAAACAGTGGTATTGAGTGTCTCCTCTGTCTTAGGTCAAGCTGGGCAGCCAGAAACCGTGCTGGAAGCTCTTTCATATTGTTTGGAGCGAACTTGCTCTCCTGAGTATAGACACATGGGTAGACTGCAATTTGGACTGGGTCTCGTCGATGATGTAATACACGTGATGTCACCTGGTGGCCATGCTTTAATCTGCTTGCTCAGTGATCTACAGAAGATGGTTCAGGCTGGAGAAAAGGAGCTGAAAGCTGAGGAAACGAGAAAGGCAGAGTCAGAAATCCGGAGTAAGCTGAAACTTGCCGAGAGGAAGGTCTATTTCATAATGTGTTGGGTGCATGAGCAGCCAGGGGAAGCCTGGTCCTCGTTAGCCGCCATCGTAAGGGCAGAAAAAAGCTCAGGCATGGATTATAGAGGAGGTAAAAATCTTCCAGCAGCAAAAAAATAAAACAGAATCTGGGGGAAAGGTTTTTTTTTAACTTTTTATTAATTTTTTAATGTTTTTTCTAAAAAGTTTTAATATGTTAATATTAAAAACAAATAAATAAACATACCCGCCATCATCTTCTAACCCTTCTAATGTTTTTTGTTTTTTCGCCATTCCCTCATTGCAGTGAACACAAGACGACACTGCAGCCTTGTGCGATTCAGTGGAGTATGTTTTGAATTTAGTAGGTTGATAAAATGAGTTCTACAATTTTACAAGCCATTTTGCATTTTATTTGATAGTTAACGGATCTATTTCTTTTTGGAAAATAACAGAGGGATCTATTTCTGTTTACAAATGTGAAAGTAACTATATGAATACATATGGCATGATAATATTAAACAGATGGACTTTATATATATGTGTGTGTGTGGATTTATTTTTGTTTGTTCAAGTATGCACAAATTGATCCTATAAATAAAATAAAATAAAATAATGGAGTTTTTTTGAAGAAAATAAAAAAAAATTAGTTAATATATTTTCTATTATATCTGCATCGAAATATTATCTCCAATGTAACATTCGACGAAGAGGATCTTTTTTTTTTCAAGAAAAAAATAAAAGTAAATTAATTTGGTCTTGAATATAGTATAAGATTATGATGCTAATTTAACTCTCTTTTTCTAAAAGCACGAATTTGGGAGCGGAATTACATGGTTATTGCAGGGCATAATAAGCAGGGCCTTTTGACTTTAATTTGCAAAAGTTGACATATGAAACCATATAGGTGGTGGTCCAGTGGTAAGAGCGTGGGATCAAGAAGTTTGTTTCCTCTGTGGTCTCAGGTTTGAGCCCTGTGGTTGCTCATATGATGGCCACTGGAGGCTTACATGGTCGTTAACTTTAGGGCCCGTGGGATTAGTCGAGGTACGCGCAAACTGGCCCGGACACCCACGTTAAACTAAAAAAAAAAAAGTTGACATATGAATTTTGATTTAAGTAATAATTGAAAAGTTATTTTTTATAAGCAATTTATTAAAAATAAAAATGTGTTGTAACAATTATCGATGCAATTAAAAAACTTGGGATTTTTTTGGTAACTTTTTTTTTTAATTTGATCATTGATATTATATTGATTTAGGGTTAAATTTTATGATTTGTTTCAGTTGGCTTTGCATTGGTCTTTGTTATGTTGAGAAACAAATTCAATACTAGATTGATGTTTGATTTGACAAAATCAAGGTCAATTTTATTGATTTTTTTTAATTGAGTTATTCCAGGCTATTTTTTTTGTAACTTAACTCTTTTTTTCCCAATTGAATCCTTTTATATTTTGTTAATTTAGGGTTGAGTTTAATGATTTATTCTGGTTGTTTTGGCATGGGTTCTCATAATATCAGAAAGCAAATCTAATGCTCAGCTGATACTTGATATGAAAAAATTAAATTTAGTTTTGTTTTTTTTATTTCAATTGAATTCTATTGTGATCAATTTAATGAGTTATTGGTAAAATTTGTAATAGAAAAATAAAATTAAAAAAAGGACCAAGATGAAAAAGGTAGGGAATTATATCGTCAATCTAAAATTCACTCAAAAAATCATTTAAGTTTAAAAATTTATTTTATTGATTTTTCGGTTACTAAGTTAGAAGTCACCGATAAGAGAATCTAACTAAAAATGATAAAAAAAAAAAAAAGAGAGAAATAATGGTGTGTGTGTTTGTGTGTGTATATATATATATATATATATATATATAAAAAAACAGAAACTATTTAATTAAGTAATTTATTCTATGATAACAAATGGTCTCTATGAACACACACAAATGTTTAAAGAGAAAAGATTGATGGCATTCTTGTAAGTTTGAAGACAACCACGCCCATAATGGTAATAATAATCCAAAAACTATATGAATATAATCAATCGAACGCATGATAATCTTCCAACTCTATCGTCACTGATCACCATATTCATCCTTCCCTCCACTCCCATTGTTTTCCCCCAAAATCAACCAAAACTTCCTTAAAAAAACCCTAATAACACAAATCGGAGATTCAATAATGGTTGATGTAGCAGATAAATTAGCCTGTTTTCGAGCAATTACAGGCCTTGAAGATTCCGATTTATGCACCGAAATCCTCCAAGCCCATAATTGGGACCTCGAACTTGCCATCTCCTCTTTCACCTCCAACCACTCCGATAATCACCCCTTTTCTTCCTCTTACACCGCCACCGACACCACTGCCACCGCCGTCGACCCCTCAAATGCGACCATTCACCGCTCCGATTCCACCTCCATCGTTCCCGCGGGCGCCCCTCCTCCTGGTTTGGCCTGGAAAATTGTTACTTTACCTATATCAGTCATTTCTGGTAGTTTAGGGTTAATTTCTGGTGCAGTGGGGTTTGGATTATGGGCTGCTGGTGGTGTCTTGTCGTATTCGTTAGGTTTTATTGGGTTGGGATCGAATTCTGGCCGGGGTGGGGATTCGTCGGCCCAATTGGTAACTGTTTCTGCTGCGTCTAGAGAAGCGATGGAGTTTGTTGCTCAATTTGAGAGGGATTATGGTTCTGGTTCTTCTACTAGGCCGAATTTTGTCAGTGAAGGGTTTATGGATGCGTTGACGAGGTCGAGGAATACTTTTAAGTTGTTGTTTGTGTATTTGCATTCGCCGGATCATCTTGATACGCCCGCGTTTTGTGAGGGGACATTGTGTTCGGAGGTTCTTAGTGCTTTTGTTAATGAGAATTTTGTTGCGTGGGGTGGGAGTATTAGAGGGAGTGAAGGGTTTAAGATGAGTAATAGTTTGAAGGCTTCGAGGTTTCCATTTTGTGCTGTTGTTATGTCTTCTACGAATCAGAGGATTGTGTTGCTTCAACACGTAATTCTTTTCTTTTTTGTTTGTGTGGTGATTTAATTTGTGACGTTGAATGATTTCGATGAGTTATATGTGCTTTTATTTTGACTATGATTGTGGTTGAATTGATTGTTGAATGAGGATAATTAGATTTGCTTAGGCGAATGCTACTAGTGAAGTAGATAGTGTTGTGTGTTGGAGGGAAGAGGGAAGAGGGGATTCTAAGCATTTTATGTATTTTTTACTTGGGATTTTATTGATAGTTAGAAATTCATTTCAAGTTTCGCTCTAAGAAAAGCCTGTTTTTGTAGATAGTACCTTGTTCCAACTTTGCACTAGAAAGTTCTAAAGGTAATTGAATTTGGCGTTGGTCCATTGGAGTAGTGATTTCTTTTTTCCCAGATATGTTTACTGCAATGGAACCCTGATATTATGCAATAGGATTGGTTTATTTCTTCTGCATAGCTTCTTGGGAACTTGGTATTGTTGGCTTTGCAGTGTCCTACTTTCTTGTTTGATATTCTACTTGTAGATTTCATTTTGTAATTTCATTGTGATGGTAGGTCCTTGTGCATCTTTTCACAAAAGTTCTTGTTGCCATGGGGTGCAATTAATGCACTCTCCACCTCCAGTGTTGTGCTTTCCCTGCACATGTTGCAATTGCATGGGTTTATCCTACCCTTCTATATATGAATGTTCCTGCCTCTTTTTCATTACAACTGGCTCAATTTTTCCCACAGAATTCTCTGGTTTAGTTGTAGAGCTTTTAATTACTTCTTGTTCGTCATCTGTGTCAACCACTGAAACATTTGCTGAATATTTAGGTATCCCAATTCATAAGTTGGCTGGATTTTAGTTTGACAGTTTATGGGTCTTAAATAGACCCAACATGTTTGATTGTGTGGTTGCCTATTAGTTTTATGATGACAATTATGCTGCATCTTTCTCTTGATATATAGGTTGAGGGTCCGAAATCTCCTGAAGAAATGCTCGTGATACTACAGAGAGTTCTTGAACAAAGTGCCCCTGTTCTTGTGACAGCAAGACTTGAAGCAGAAGAGAGAACAACCAACATGCGTTTGAGGGAGGAGCAAGATGCTGCATACAGAGCGGCACTTGAAGCTGATCAGGTAAGTGTTTTTAATATATATATATATAACTTGAGCAGTTAGTTTATATTGTGTTACAGTTGGTCAGATGCGACTTTTTCCGTTCTTTTTTTCCTTGATCCTTTTTTTTCTTTTTTCTTTTTTCTTTCTCTCTTTTTTTTGTGTGGTGATGATGATTTTCTACTTGCCTTTGTATTTATATTCTTTTATGCACAGGCCAGAGAACGACAACAGAGAGAAGAACAAGAACGTCTAGAAAGGGAAGCTGCTGAGGCAGAGAGAAAGCGCAGGGAGGAAGAAGAGGCTCGGGATAGAGCAGCAAGTGAGGCTGCTGAAAAAGAGGCTGCTCTGGCAAGAATGCGGCAAGAGAAAGCCCTTTCACTTGGTGCCGAACCTGAAAAAGGACCTGATGTCACACAAGTAAAGTCTCTCTCTGTTTTATTGATCACTTTTTTTTATGATGCTGTTATCTATAATCTTTTCAATGTTTAGGAGTTCAGGATGATCACTTATTTTTATATATTACAAGTAATAGTGCTTGTTCTGACCTGGTCTTAGTTTTGCGAGTTTTTTTTTTTATTTTATTTAATGTGGTATAAGCCATTTAGCTTTGGATCTATCAAATATGACTTTCTAATCCTCATAGTGTCTTTATGCTAGTTGGCATGCAAATCTTTTGGATCTAGTCCATGACTTTCAATGTACCTTTATTAATCAGGTTTTGGTTCGATTCCCAACTGGAGAACGCAAAGAGAGGAGGTTCCACTGTGCAGCCACTATCCAGTCTCTATATGATTATGTTGATTCTTTGGGTTCCTTAAATGTCGAGAATTACAGTCTTGTCTCGAACTTTCCCCGAGTTGTCTATGGTACAGATAAGGTCTCTCTATCTCTGAAAGAAGCAGGTTTGCACCCTCAAGCCAGCCTTTTTGTGGAGCTGAACTAGAGCAGTGTGATGCCAAGTAGTGTTGACAATCAAGAGCAGCCCAAGGCAGGACCCTCAAGTAGGATACTTTGTTGTGTTTCCCTTTCAAATTCAACTTGATCGGCAATGATAGGCTGACAAGATACCTTGATCTCTATTTGATGTTCCGTTTTCCTTCAATTGCTATTTTCAATCAAAAAAATGGAGTCGAGGTGGAAAGTAGGATTGAAATAATGATATTGATTTTGCACATATATCAATCTGAAAAACCCTAGTAGGTTACCGTTATTGATAGCCAAGAGTGGATTGAATTCTGTTGATTACCAATTTCACTCAACTGCTTTGTCATGTGCTGTTGATGGAATGTAAGGCTTGTGAAATGCATGCTGTATTACCTGAGCAAACTTGTTTCAGTAACTGGTTTCAATTGTAAACGGAGAGCGCTGTTTTCATGCTCGAAACTACTGAGTGCGCTAGATTATGGAAGCATATTTGACGAGGGACAACTAGAAAATTGAAGAAAAAAAAGTAGGGGGGGGGA
>Ga0307515_10021409_pt1 | contig 11468 bp, 14 predicted proteins | sample 17_EM_MG_FD_194513 | JGI IMG/M metagenome (GOLD analysis project Ga0307515, IMG submission 194513) | Populus trichocarpa ectomycorrhiza microbial communities from riparian zone in the Pacific Northwest, United States - 17_EM | ecosystem: Host-associated > Plants > Roots > Unclassified | place... | reverse complement strand
GATTGGTGAAAATACGGCCGCAGGACTGGCCGCGCTTGTGGAACGGGAGACTGAAGATGGGTTTCGAGGATCGTGAAAGCAGCAGAAATGCGCGATCGAGGGACGGCACCATCGTTGGTGGCATTCGGTCGATCTCTGGGATGGCATTGGGGCTCCCATTTGTCCGGCACTTTCTTGGTGTGCAACGGCCTGCGCCCAAAGCTTCCATCGCTGCTTCCATGCTTCCATGCTCCCTGCCTCGTGCTCCGTGCTCCCGTGCGTACGGCGTACGGCGCTCCACCGAATGCCAATTGCCAATTGCCAATTGCGGTGACAGGGGCCTCGCAACACCAAGCACAGCCCCTGCATTCGGCCTCCGTGCCAGTTTGGTGGTCGCCAGGTCGCGGGTAACTTCACAGCGAGCAGCCGAGCCAATCACCGGCGCTGTTCTAATTTCAGCGTGGTGCTGCTGAGTCGCTGAGTCGCTGACCTCGCTCACTGCTCGGCTGCTCCTCCTCTCGCTCGCTCGCTCGTCTGCCACGGCTCTCTCGCGAACCGCACGCAACCGCACTCGACCGCACTCGACCTCCCCGCGACCCAACGCCCCGAGCTCATCCTGGACCTGGACACAATCCCTTCCCACTTCCCAGCGACATGGCATATTCACCGCAGATGTCCGGCCTCGCGATCTCCCACCACGGGATTGACGGCCCCTGCCCGCTCGCTCATTCGTTCCCCGACGACGCCCTGTTCTCGCTCACCTCATGCTTTCTCCCATCTGCCGTCGAACGCATCCAGGACTCAACGACCCGCCCCAGGCTCATGTGGGAGCCTGTCCACCAGGGCCGCATGCACTTGTGCCAATTGGACCCGCTGTGGTTCCCTCTTTAGCATCTCCCGCGTTGCCGCACTAACCTAAATGATCCCCGAGATCGCGTAATGGACCAGGCCTCTGGTATAGCCAGGTACTACGCTCGAGGCTGAGGGTCCTCCTACTCAGCACATGGAACGAGCTATCTCAGCCTTCGAGGGGCCGTTTCTCATCCTGTAAGCCACCGATGGGCAGACCAACCGTTTGGGTCCTGGGGCCTCGGAACAACGCCCCTGCTTGCAGGACTCTGGACTAGCACTGCTCTCTCTCCCTCTGTCCTCGTCTGTAAAGACACTCCACCCTCGACTCATCTTCTGCCCTTCCCCCCTCCCTGGTATAACTTCCTGCATGCTGGCCTGCATACGGCTTCTGCACTTCCTCCCCCTCCACCACCCGTCACTGTTGCCTATGCTTCTCTGGCAACTTCTCTAGCCAAGCCTCAGTGGTTCTTAAGGCAGTCACACCCCTCAGCGCAGATGACTCTTTTGCATCACCTCGCTCTCTGTCGTCTGCCTTCGTTAGAATTTCTTTGCTCAGACTTCTCTTTCAGTCTGCTTCTTAATATATTTCATAACCTCACTGCTGTTTCTCTCAGGCCATTTCATAATACTTGGCAATCCGTCCACGCGTACCCCTCCACCATTGTTCCTGTCCCCCCACTACACGTCAACTTCATCTTAGCATAGCATCTCACCATGTGCTATCTCGTCGTCGAACGTTATTCAGTGTGCCGCTGTTTATACTACAAGCACAATGTCGACATGTGCGCGGCATACGGTCAGCAAGGGCACCCAATTCAAGAGAGAACAGTGCTAGTCGGTTACGCCTGTGATCAACATTCCCAATATCAACAACCAGCAGAGTCATCTTCAAGGGGTGGCTACTCGGATTCAGGTTATGGGACGGCAAGCCATGGTTCGCATCGACACCAATCGTCACGGCGGCACCGGAGATGAAACATATTGTCTTCGGTAACGGGTTATGCATCATGGCAGATCTTTCCTCTCGTGCGCTTCGAGTTCGACGACTGGAGTCATTATCTCTTTTCATTTCGTGGAAGGACCTCCTCGGCGCCGCCATCAGAACTCACACTCCTACTCGTCGGTCACGATCGATTGATGGCTTCTTCTGCGCCTTGAAGGACTCGCCCCAACCCTTCCTCAAGTCCATTCCTCATGAACAACCTACCTCGCGAGACACGACGAACGAAATCCGACGAAAGAACGAAATGATACGCGCGATGCCATGATTCTCACGAAGTTATCGAAGGCGCAAAGAAGGGAACATACACGGTGGGCTCAAGCCCGAATAAAATATACACGAATGATCACTCGGATCTCGACACTGCACTCCTCGAATCGAAACTTTGCATTGCATATTTAGCGGTATCTTTTCACAGCATAGCGTCGGCATTGGGTCATTGGGCATGGTGTTCCTTCTCTTCAGCGCGTCATTTCTCTCCTCCTTGTTTTCTGCTATTTTTCTTGATTTCTTTTTGTAATCGTTGCATGGGATGGATATGATACCAAGGTGTTTGGGAGGATATATTTTGCTTTTTGGGACTCTCTCTTCTCTCTATTTTTGATTTCTACAATGATGTAATCTGAGATTCATTATTCTTGCAATTTCTATTTTCAAATTTGCTTTGTTCGACACTATAGGAGTAGAACTCCCGCTCAGGCAGCAAGCAATCCAAGCAATGCAAAATTCTTGTTTTCATAGTCTTCTAGGCAGGAAGAAGCGAGGCGACGGAAGGAATGGGGCGGACAAGGCAATTTTTCGGATTCGGATCGCAATCAGGCTGCGCCTGCAGGAAGCGGCGCCAGGGACACGAAAGGCAAAGGACTTTCAGGAAAGGCACGAAGATGGATATTGAATACCATGTTGTTTTCCTCGCTCGCGCGTTTTGCTACTTTTCAAGTCACCATGTTGATCATGATCTTGTGTACTTGGAATCAACTACTTTATCACTCTTTCTTGCTCTTCTTGCTGCTTTCAATCTTCGATGTGTTATGTAGAGTGGTGGGCATCGTTGCTGTGCAATGGAACGAACTCGTGTGATGTATGGGTGAGGAATTGGATGACGAGGCTCAGGCAGTCGCAGCAGTCATCGCAGGAACCGACGACGTTGGGCTGGTCCAATCATATCCTTGCCGGGCCGTGACCCTCCGAGCACACTCATACCTGGTGTAACTGTATTTAGACCCCAACCCTTTCCGCACTGCCTACTTCCGGCTGGCTCTTTCCAGTAAGAGCTACGCAGTGCGGATTAAAAATAATAACAACAATGCATCTTAAACCTTTTTAATCCTTCAATGGTGAGTTGGAAGGTCATGGGATCAAGGAGTGTGTGTACTGAATTCGAATTTCGCCAACTCCTGACGTTGTCATCATCGTCCCTCATATCCCCGAACCCCCGATAACCCTACGCCGAGTAACACAAGGTAACCTCTAGAATCACACAGAATGGTCGCCCTCATGAGTGAATCCAAAGCCTGGCCCGCTTTCCACCCTTCAAGCATCAATCTGCACCTGACCCGACAGCCATAAAAACGGTCTCCGAATCAGTGGCGCATCCCCGAAGGGCAGCGGTTCCGACGCTTTCGGGCTGTCTGTCCATTGAGGCTCGCCCTTCACTGTTCTCAACCTTGGATCATGTATTGATATTTTAAGGGGTGAGGTGATGAAATGAGACATTTTCTTTGTTTCGTCCCATTCGTTGGGATGGGCGGAAATGTATCCTCTCCTCTCCCCTCCTGACCTGGGTCGTCAAGGTATGAGGTGATGTAAGCAATGACGCAAGGCCTCTTTCCCTTCAATTAACCTTCTTGAACAGAAATAACTTTTTTTATTTTATTTTTGAATATATATATATATATATATATAATAAGATAAAATAAAACAAGGGGCTGCAACTGAATCTCTCTTCCTAATTCCCTATTCAATCTAGACATCTGAGCCAGGCTGGCAAAAGTATTTCGAGATGGCCACGGGGCAAAAAAAGGGCAGGGTTTGTGCGGGAGGAAGCCCCGTCCCATCTTTCGTCAGCCCAGCCATTCAGGGGGGTTTATTTTTAGGACCCCACGCTTGGGTAGGGAAGTGGGGTGGGAAGCCTGTCCCACGCGAGACCCTTGCCTCCCTTCAGGGGGGTGATGGGAAAGCGGTGGAGTTATGGGAAAGGGAGAGGAACGAGTGAACCTATAGGGCGAGGGCCCTCGTATTTTGGCACAGGGACGAGGGGGGGGTTCCTTTGAGGCAGTGGCGGGGTAGAGAGGCTGGAATCGGGGATGCGGTTTGGGATCTGCCTTTTCGGAGCGTATTGGGGGCTGAAGCTGAATCTCTAGCCGGGCTTGGTAAAGTAATGTTCCAATGAGGATAGGATATAGGATTGCCCATTGTCGGAACTGATGCTTTGATACGAAAAGCAAAATTCCAAATTTCAGCAAATTTTGCCCCGACACGAAAAAAAGATATTTTTAAAAAATAATGGATGGCAGCGGTGGTCGAAGAACCCGTGGGACAACCATTGCCTAGATAGATATCGCGAGCTCCACTGCTAGCAACCTTACTTTTCCCCTTCCCCTCCCTCCCCTTGGAGGTGAAGCTTACTCGTACCTTCACCTCAGCCCCACCCCCAAAAAAAACCAAAAAAAACCATCGCGGAAGAAGTACGAGTATGCCTTGCTTTGCCTCTTCTGACACTGTCTGTCGCTCGGATGTCGCTCGGATAAGGTATTAGATGCTGATGCTGATGTGTGGTGACAGGGAGGCGAGCTCGCTCGCGCGCCGGCCCCAGTGTAAGACTTATGTCACACAATAATGGCGCTTGAAGGTCCCTGTATCCACGCGAGACCCAGAACATACACTGCTGGCAGAAAGGCAGATGGAATAAACATCCCGCTTATTTATGTGGTGGCGAGACCTGAAATGTTCTTAGCTGGGGACTCCAGCTTGGAGTGAGTGAGGTCTTGGGTCAGCCTCCGCATTGATTGATTATCCAGAAGCTAAAGCACTCTCGGCTTACAAAATCAGAGGGATTGACTAACTTCGATTATTGACTCGGAGCACCAAAACTTTGAAGGGGCTATTTTTAGTTCTATATTTTGAGAGAGAGTGAGAGGGAGGGAAATGTAGATCAAGTCAGACGTTACATCCTATATCTGGCTTGCCAAGAATGGGGTACAGTACGTAATTTATCTGGACGGGGATTACATTGTCCCCAAACAGCTTCTTCTCCGTCTCGTCGCGGGCCTTTTGGTGGCCCACGGCCACGAAGGAGAGTTTATTTTTTGCCCAAGTGATGGATAGCTCTAGTTGCGATAGAGGTAAGCAGTGCTTTCGTGTTCGGAAGTGGGAACGGGAAAGTAGTTGACAAGCCGGTGGTTGAAGGAGTAGTAAGCAAGCAAGGGACTTCGGGAATAGTGGAGAAGGGGGTCGGATACCGATAAGAAAGTCGGTGATTAGTAAGTTGGATTAGGAACTAGGGGTTGAGCTTGAGATTTGCTGTCACCGGACGAAACTTAACGGGTTGGGGTTTTGACGAATGTTTCGGCCGTAGAGGGTCGGCCGAAAAGATGAAAAGCTTGAGCAGCTGAGATTATCTTGGCTAAGGCAAAGTCTCGAAAGGAGGCGAGGGATGGGGAGAAAATGAGCGGTCGAACGTACTGCTGCTGGTGAGGCAAGATGCGGAATTTAGACAACGAAGCCGTGAAGAAACTGCTAGGTAGAGGTGGGGTGTGGAAACCAAAGGCGTACGAGTCGAGGATGCGATAACGCGAGAAAGCTTTCATTGGGTGATTGTAGCACTACACCCATTCTCTTGACCACAACATAGAGATGAAGAAAATTCTTGACCAAGACACTATTTGGAGGTAACGAAACGTCGCGTTTTGCGGTTAGAAGCATGAGTCTGGGACAGAGTTTGAGAGGCTGAACTACAGCTACTTGGGCACAAGATCCAGAGAACCTATGTCTGGAACGAGAAACTTCTAGATGGAGGCAATTTGAAATTTGATGGTCATGAGATTTGATTTTGGCTTCAGTCCAATCTGAAGCTTCTGCGAGTGTGTAGCGTTACATCCATATAAAAAAACAAGCCATTTTTGCCAGCACCAGTCAAATTCAGGCTTGCCAGATGTGTACGCCCTTTATGCATCACCCTATCCTTTCCTAGACGCTGATTTTGCGACAAAATGGAGAGAAAACGCCCTCAGTCAAATGCTCCATGCTGCCATCCTTACGATTATGCAAACTTCTGCGCAAAAGAACTGTTCCAGAACGACTTCCTGGAGTCCTTGCGGTTGAAATTGAACTCCACTTCAACACCCTTCCATCGAGCCCAATCCACAGCATCCGAGCCAACGTCGACACACTCATCGAGATTCAAGGATGTGATCCCCCTTTCAACAAACTTCCGCACTGAGACTCCAGTCACCCTCGTTCCTGAGACGTCTAACTTCCGTAGCTTTGGGTACAATTCGATAATCTGAAGGATCCTTGCATCGTGTATTTGCATCGTATTGAGTGAGAGCTCTTCCAATTCTTCGGACGGAGGATACTCGTCTGCAGCCGGCCCTGGGCGATGTTCGGAAAGGCGTGCGCCAATCAAGAGAGACTTGAGTTTTCCATTCGCAATTGATCGTATGGTAAGGACTTTGAGCACATCAGAGCTGATGTTAGTGCCCTCGCAGTTAAAGGTTTCGAGTAAAGGAAGCTCTGCTGGAGCCTCTTCATCCACACCAACGTGAAGCAAAGCGTTGTCGCTCAGATTGAGAGACTTCAATGTGTTGGGTAATTTGGGCAGGCGCCTAATCTGTGTGTTACTGAGATCCAGATGCTCGAGACTAGTCCATGGTGTGCAGTCGACGATGTTTGGCAGATTACCCCAGTTATTCAAGGTGACTGAAGTAGCATTCGGTGTAGAGTCCCGAAGACCATGCTGAAGGCGAGTCAGTCAAGTTATGAAATATGCTGAAGTCCGAGGAACGGCACTCACAATATCCAGGGCCGATTGTGCATCGGACTCGAGATGTAAGGTCTTGAGTGATTCCATCACAGCCCATCTTCCAGCAAGAAATCCACCACGGGGTCCGGTTACTCTGAGGGCTGTAACACTAACCAGAGATGATTTGCAAATTCTGAGAGCCGATTGGACAGTAGAAAGACTCATCTCGGTATTTTGAGAGACATAGAGGGTTTCGAGACTCTTGGCATCAGACAACGCCAAAGTCAGCGAATCACCAATCATCCCTCGACCATGCATCTGTAGCTCCTTGAGCATCCTGCAGGATTTGGTTATGAATCCCAGCCTCTGCGCGTCAATAGCCTTCATGCTCAGAATCGCACGATCCAGGGTCCACTTCGACCGCCTGAAATGGACCTTCAACGATTTCTGGCTAATAGTCTTCTTCACATTTGTTGTATCCAACGTCGTCCACAACTTGTGTGATGACTCAAGCAACCTCTTCCATGACTGCGTGACAGAAAGGCAAACACTGACATCATGAATTAGCAGGATGTCAGCCGCAATTGAGTCAATATTGTAACCTACATTCGATCTCGCATGGAGAGGTTCAGGCAGACCATTTCTGCTAATTCCAGGGGTAAGTATTCCAAAGGATCATGGCTCTTTTCGGGGGTCTGCGCCTGCCGGAACTGGTTGTACACCAATTGCAGTTTCTGGAACATTAGCATAGGACCTCACAGTTGCTTTTGGGCGGCTTACAGTGCGATCATCGTCAGCCCCAATCTTGACCTTCGAAAGGCCTCTCTCATATATCTTCAAAGCGAGTTCGGGTTTTTTGAGAAGTCGCAAAACCTTTCCACAACGGAGATAGCCCTGGCTTTCGTCAGAGGATCAACCACACATCAATGATTTGAGACATACCTTCGAGAGCTTTGGCATCTCGTCGATCATCTTCTTGGCATCCCGGAGTGCTGGTTGCAGATCACCCAACTTTTCATAAGTTGCAGCCCGAGCGTCGAGGGCATTGAGTAGAAGATGCTGGGAGCTGTAATTTACAGCCTAATATAATTGTTAGCAAGGTCTTTGAAACATGGCAACTACCCTTGATCAAGCTTTGTGTGCTCAACACAGGACCGTGAAGATGATCGGATTCAAAGGAAACTGGAAAATGAACTTCCTCCAGAGATGGCGAATGATCCAAATCATCATAACATATAGGAACTCCAGTGTGCAACAAGGTGGGAACGAGATGGTGAAGTGGATACCTGTGTGAAGGCCACAAGGGCTCCCGCATAGTCTCCCTTTGCATAGCGATGTCGACCTTTGTCCATCGGCCCCATCCCTTCCTCAGAAGCTTCTGGCTTCCCCATTCCGAGTGGCTTCATGTGTGTGTGCTTGTGCTGGAGGATGAAGGGAGCGCGTCGAGATAACGCGAGGTTGTCGGCTCGGCAAGCCCGACCAGGATGTTCGAGGACCCGCTTCGCGTGACAGGGACACACCAAGTATTTATTTCGTGCCAGCGACTCTTTCAACCTTCCATCCACTTCTCACAAACAATGAATATAACAAAGCCACGGTTACGCGCATCGCCTCTTCTCCTTCGAATGCTGCAGGAGGCGTTTACCCCAAGAGCTTTCTGGCATGTTACCTTTCCACCATGAGCGCTTCTCAGGAGAACACCAGCTTGCACCGGCCTTGGAGAAGTTTTCTGAGTTTGCCAATTATCGTTGAAAGGGGCCAGTGGCTGCTCGACGTGGAATCTCCCATCAACCACTCAAGCGCGCTGCAAATCCACCCAAAGCTGTGAAGCCCTTGCAGCAAAAGCCGGGTACTCGATGTATTCAGAAGTCCGAGTCTTAGGGCTGTTGAGTTTGAGGATGTACAAATCTTCGTTCTTTCGTTGACCCTTCTACCTTCTTTTCATTCAATCTCTTTCACTGTCGCATCGAAGGGGGTATCTATAGCGCGATGGCTTTTCAGCCGTATTTCAAGCCTTCACTTTTGGTACAATCCCTAGTAAATACGAGATACCCCTGCGGACCCAGATTTTCTAATAAACTGGGGAGTAGCACAGTGCGCAACCCTGGCGATCTGGCGAGGCTGCAATTAGAAGGCCACATGGATTTTCCTCTCATTTACTATCTCAAGCTCGTTGTTCTACAATTCTACCTTGGTCAAGTAGGGACGCCAATTGTTTTCGTCTCCTGAAGGGAAATGATCTCTTATTCAATCGAAGGCGACGGATACGAGCAATTATCGGCTCGGTGTGGTCTGGATCGCCTTCATCACCCAGATTTCAGCACAATGCTCGAGCGACATAACACAATCCCAAAATCGTAACGCAACAGTATTCACAGCAGTCACTAGTTTTGCACCATCCGGCACAAGTTCGAGCATCATGGACCCTACACATGCAAGTCGAAACCTGCCAAAACACCACCACGAAGAAGTCGGACAACACAAGAGAGCTGTGGCTCAACACCGAACTACTACAGAACCTGTCTTCTCCTGGCCTCTCCTGGGCATGCTGCAGTATCACCTTTCTCAAAATGCTGGGAAAGGCGCAACAACAGGCATCAGCTGCGACGGACACCTCAGCGCCGCCTGTCAACAAAACCTTACGGTTGCTGGACCTTCTGCTGCCCAATGACTTGCCGGGACTTTCGGCGAGCCCGTAGCAGGTGATTATTGTCGGGGTCAACTTGACCACTCCACCTTCTTCAAACACATCCCAGCCTGCTATGTAGAAGCCCAATAAAGACTTTCACCCTTCAACAACATAGACTACGCCAGTAAGATCCAGGCTCCCCCCAGGCTCAAGACTCCGAACTAACCTTCACAAAGTCGAAAATTTCGGCGCCCCGGACCCAAACCCATACACCGACACAAGTGCGCTGTGTGGCAGAAATATCGGAGACGGTGGGCCGAGCTCGAACTTCTTTTTGGCGTCAGGGACTAAATCGGACGCAGTATGGACCTATACGAATTACGATAAGCTTGTCAATGATGTACCAGTAGTTTTGATGATTGCTTTTAGCGAGAACGATACGAGCTTCGTGGATACGAGGCTCTTGTGTGTGGGTACGAATAGTACCACGGCTGGGAGTAGGCTGCGTTCGGCTGGTAATGGGCTATGGAATATGTATAGCGAGGCTTGGTGGTTTGGAGTCGAGGCGCTTATGATCTCGGTGTAAAATCATCTGAGGGATTTAGAAGACGTCAGGGGTGGAACAAGGTGTGAAGGGCAGTCCTGTTGGGGATGAGGATAAGTTATGTGAAACCTGGTCCAAATACTCTATTCAGCAGCTCTACACTGGCTTCCGTGAATTGAATGAAAGGTAGAGTCTAACTTTGAGATGTTGGTCCTAGAACAAGTACCAGGTATGGAAGAGGGGTTGTTGTTGCATGCATGATGTCTCTTGAGACGAATGAGGACTATCGGCATATCTAAATTTTGAGCCAGAAACCTTAAAATCGTCGGAATCCTACCTTAAACTCCTGCAAGAGCAAAAACTTAGTGTCATACCCAGATTTCTTAAAGAGTGATTTCTCACCTTCCATCAATGCCGTTGATCATGTGACGTGCTAGAATTTGGCAGCCCCTCTTCTGACCCTGCCAGTAACATCAGCGCAACACCTCGTTGTACAGATGAGCATTCGAACTCCACTCTTTCTAAAGAACTAAACACTCTTGTCCCCGTCTGGGAAGAACCATGACAAGACTCACTTACTGCCACGGCAGACAGACCATCATTCACTATCGGAGATTGTGAAATGAACCAAGCGACTCGGCACCATGGTGACATCTCGCAACCGCATAAAGTGGCTAGTAACGGTCTCCATCTTCAGCATCCTCCTCAGCAGCATCTGGCTCCTGCGTATCTATTCCTCGGGACGACTTCGCCTCATCCCGACAATGCAGAGACCACGGGTCTCAACCCGCCAAGGAACCATCGTCGGTGTCGAGGTTGAGCACGGCCTTCCGCAGCCTCTTGAACAATTCCTCGGGATTCCGTATGCGTTGCCCACAGGCGGTGAAAGGAGATTCAGTCCTCCTGTTCCTGTATCGCTTGTCAAGGCGTTTGATGCAAGCCATTATGGCCAGCGGTGTCCGTCCGGCTCACGTGATGCGACGCCAGAAGGAGAGGACTGCTTGAATCTCAACATCTTCAGGCCAAAGATCAGAGATGAGAGCAGGAAGTTGCCAGTATTGGTTTATCTCCATGGCGGAGCATTCAACTTCGGTGCTGGGAATACTAGACAAATCCCCCATCTAGTAGCATGGTCCGCAGAACCAATGATAGGAATCAGCTTCAACTACCGTGTTGGAGCTTTCGGCTTTCTGCCTTCGACATTTATGGAAGGGGAAGGACTCCTGAATGTTGGTTTGAAAGATCAAGCTCTTTTATTTGAATGGGTCCAGCAGAATATTGCTGCCTTTGGAGGAGATCCAGACAACGTGACGATCATGGGGAGCAGTGCAGGAGCCCACTCGGTATTGCCTCCCTCCGCACTTCACCGACAGAAATCTAACAATCTTCTAGGTCGGTCACCATCTCCTCCACAATACCGACAAAGCACCTCCTTTCAAAAGAGCAATCCTCGAATCCGGAGCTGCAACAGCTCGCGCGGTCTATACACCCTCTAATCCCC
>Ga0307515_10021407_pt1 | contig 11468 bp, 10 predicted proteins | sample 17_EM_MG_FD_194513 | JGI IMG/M metagenome (GOLD analysis project Ga0307515, IMG submission 194513) | Populus trichocarpa ectomycorrhiza microbial communities from riparian zone in the Pacific Northwest, United States - 17_EM | ecosystem: Host-associated > Plants > Roots > Unclassified | place... | reverse complement strand
ATTCCGTCAGTGAATTTTCACAATTCGTCGATAAAATTTTAAATTTCGCACTAAAATTTCTAAATAAACCTTTAGAATTTTCACAGTCCGTCGGTACTGTGAAATAAAGTACATGCGGTCAGAGATGCATTAATTACTCGTGCTTTGGAATTTACATTTTGTCGGTGAGTCCGTCGGTAATTGTGGGCTGCACTGACATAGGAGGCAAACAATTCCCATCATCTTGAAAATACCGACAGAATTATTCTGTTTGTAGAGATGTCAGTGATTGTGGCATATGCAGTAAATATTTTACAACTCTCTATGAAATACCGACGGACTAAGTCCGTCTGTAGGGATGTTAGTGATTGTGGCATATGCAGTAAATATTTTACAACTCTCTATGAAATACCGACGGACTAAGTCCATCTGTAGGGATGTCGGTGATTGTGGCATATGCAATAAATATTTTACAACTCTTTGTAAAATACTGACGGACTTAGTCCGTTTGTAGATCCGTCGGTGATGTGCACAATGCATGACAAATTGTGTTTGTATTGCCTATTTATCTTTCCTGCAAACACTTAAATTGCAAATTGCCCACACAACATAAAAAACAACAGTGAACAATTATAAAATAAATATTTTATGGTACAAAATTTCATCCATAATATTACATTATAAAAAATTCTTTACATTTTTGTGTTTTGATAGTTAGTCAGAATTTTCTTCTTCTTCTTCATCAATTGAATCGTCATCAGCTCCATCGCAATCTTCAATATGGATATCGTCATCATGATCATCATCTTCATCAATATGTGCTTGTCTGCTGGAGCTCAGAACAACATTGAACTCCTCTGCATCAACATCAACAAGACTATCATCGAAAACGCGAAAATTTGAATTTTCTTCTAAGTCAATCGAATGAGCAACTCAATATGGTTCAACGAACTCACTAACTTGAAAGACATCATCTCGCACACTTGTGTCTTCGTTCTCATCCTAAACAACCTCGACACGACCCCGGAGTTTCATTTTTAAAACAGATAACCAATCAATTCTTGATCGATCATTTCTAAAGGAAGGGGTGTATGTGTAATAAACTTGTTGGCATTGCTTTGCGAAAACAAAAACATTGTTTACGTTGCGGAGTCTAGCTTTTGAGTTGATTTCTACCAGACCATAGTGATGATCAACTCTGATTCCTCTGTCAGTGGTGTCATACCAATGACATTTGAATAAAAATACTATATTCTGCTCGCTATGATATTGCAGTTCGACGACTTCTTCTAATCTACCATATTAGTCAACTTCTAACTCACTACTAGTCAATCTCTTAACACAAACACCGCTGTTATATGTCTTTCTTCCATGCCCATATTCTTCAGTATGAAACACATATCCATTGACAAAATACCTATTGTATCACTTAACTTTTCTTTCAAGACCCAGGCTTAGTAAAGACAATGAAATAGGAGCACTCCTTCCCATTTGATAAACCTTGTATATCAAGTACAACAATTAAAAATATATTTTATCGGCAATTCTGACGGTGAATAGGTCACGTCAATGTACGAAGATCCTGGTTTGAATCTCTCGGTAATTTCGTTGGTAAAATCGCCAACAAAAACTTCCACATCATCGAAGTGTTTTTTTTTTCTTCAAAATTCTATATATTCCACCTGTAATTCAATCGGTATATACCATCAAGATTATTCCGTCGGTATATACCGACAGAATTACCGAGGGATTTATATCCGTCGGTAAATATTACCGCAAATTATTAACAGAAAAATTTTGTCGATAATTTCGTTGGTTTTAGGCAATTTCTAGTACCAAAACAGAAATCACTTTTTTTACTGGCTCAAGGTTGAAACCTAATCGATCTTTTTTAAAAGGATAAAGATTGAAACCTATGCGATATTTTCATGAAATCAAGACTAAAACCTAGATGACTTTTTTTACAGATTAAGTTCGAAACCTACATGGACTTTTTCATGTGATTAAAACCAAAACCTAACATAGAAGCTCACACAAAAAAAGCTTGCAACCAAGTAATTGATTATAATCTCTAATAAGATTTTTTTCACTTACAAAAACAAATAATCGGTCTTTGGTCTAATCTGGTGGTTTTGAGACTAAACTACTCAACTAGTCCTCGGATTGAATCTCTGATTTTTGAGGAAGAGGCCCTCTTCCCGGTGGTCTAATGCAGTTTGACATCCCTTTCAAATATTTATGTTTTGAGTCTGCTGCTTCATTTTTATTTGGACCTACTTTGATGGAAAATGATTCAAATACGATTATACTTTATCATAGGTTCTTAAAAATGGGTCTGATAAACAATTTACTGTCCCTTGAGAATCCATTGGTTTATTTGATATGATGAAACACGCAGGTTCTTCTTCTTCTTCTTCTGTTTAAAAAGATTAGGTCAAAGATTAGGTCAGGCACTCAGGTTGCTCAAAAAAGTTTTTGTTTTCTTCTATTTTGACGGAGGGTTAAACAGCCCTAGGCCCGAAAAACACAAGATTTTTGGGAAGCCGATCCCTATATGCTGTAACTACTTAATGTAAAGCTCGTATTTGAATGATCTGAATTTTTTATGTTTTTTTTGGGGGAGTGGGCGGACAAGATGGATCCCATTGACTACCATCTCCTGAATTATCGAAAACTCAATCAATTGACAGTGACTGCATTTTTCTTGAAATATGAAATCCCGTTCCTCAAGGCATCTCCATTTCTGTATTGCACTCCACTTGACTTTCCCTCTCATCAATGAAATTCAACTTGGCACAAGTAAAATGACACTTCCTCACAGATACTCAGAAATTCAACTTGAACTAGGCATTAGGAAGCCTGCCTTTGTTAGGGAGTGTTTGACTTTATTATCGCTGAGAGTTTGGGCCAGCCTTTTTTTAACTCCTTATCTATGTTAATCTTTTTCGATTTAACAAGAATAAAAATTAGTATATTTTAACTGAAAATTAGAGGAGCTCACGGGGGATTCAGGGAAGATGATAGACCTGAATAAACTATTTCAACCTAATCTAAAATATATATTTATATTATATAAATATATTTGTAAAATATTTAAATTTTTTTAATACAATATAATATATACATGCCTTAATATTAACATAAAATACATACATACATACATACATACATATATATATATATATATATATATGTATTAATTATTTTATTTAAATTAATTAATAAATAATAGTAGATAATAGATAATATTTAATATTTAAATAATTTATATATATTTAAATTTTTTATGGATAAAATATATATATAAAAAATCTACTTGCGGTAACCATTACATTTTTTTTTTTTAAAGAAGCAGGCTCGTCAGATTCCACTACTACAACCTCCTACAGATTCACCACCAAGTTCTGCCTCCACTTCAACTGGATCATCCTCCTCTATTTCAGCCCCTGATACCAGTTCAAAATCGGGTTCAAAGGAAGCTGCAAGCAGCAGTGATGCAGCAAAGATCACCAAGTTATCTGGAGGAGAGATGATAATGGGTTTTGCTGCAGTAGTGATGATGTTGTTCATCTGAGCTATAGCTGCCAACTAGCATTGTATTGTGGTTGGTTAATTTAAAGTAGCTAGATGGCGAGGAGGGAACAATTTCATTCAGTGGTCATTCCAACTTGTTTCCTTCAAAATTTCGTAATAACAGAAAATTAAATAACGACGAGAATATATATTATGTGATCTTATGGTACTGGTGAAATTAATGGAGCAAGCAAGAAAAGTTATAGTGCACTCCAAAGAGATTAAAAAAAAAATTGAGCAAAAGTTTCCTGTTTTTCACAGGCTATACAAATTGTAAACAAGAAGAATAATAGCTATCTAATTCAAGCCCAACACCACCAAAACGCCACAGATAAACAGAACAGTGGCTGAACCACGTCGTGCCTTGGACACCAGGATATGCTTGAAAAGCATGGTCTTTTCACCTATTAATGGTGGATAAAGCATTTGAAATGTACTGAAATTGTTAATAGTTGTCAAGCAGGCCACAGTTTTTCGTAACTGGTTGATATTAGTCACTTGTTACGGAAGAATGAAATATCAAGGTGAAGTGCTCACGCGGAAGCAATAAGCTAGAGACATCGTTCATGGTGTTAGTTTGTTCAAATAGAGCTCCAAAGATATATATTCATGGAAGTCGTTCTTTTCTAATAGCAATGAAAACAAGAAAGAGATGTCTACTTTATATTTTCATCAAGATCCATCGTTGATAATACGCGCGCATGAAACTTAAATCCTCCAAGAAACTACGTACCCTCTTGGAGTCTAATTCAACTACAATAGAGCAGTTGCCCCAGCCAATATCACAAAGAGTAATTTCAAGACCTACTTAATTTAATTAATGGGGAACAATATTTTTTATTTTTTATTTTTTATTTTTTATTTTATACGCGTAATGCATTGTAAACATGCTTATAGCCTAATTAGACATGGCAAAGCCCCTAAAAAAAAAGCTAGATATATCATATATGAAAACTGATGAAAATCACAATAATGAAAGATTTAATTATTGAAAATCACAATAATAATCAGGTTCGAATTTAGTTAAAAGAAAAAAAAACGTTGCTAAATCCCTACAAGATTTCACAGTTTTACTGATGGACCGGATCCGTCGGTGTGAGATTCAGACTCCATCAGTAAATTTTTTACCGACTAAATCACCGATGGAAAGTGTCCGTCTGTATGCATTTCATTGGTAATCCCACATTCCGTTTCTAACTCTATCGGTAAAAAAAAATAATATTTTTGATGGTTTTGTAGACGGAAAATGTGCGCAAAAACAAATTCTCGCTAGAAATATACCGACGGATTTATTCCGTCGATGATAGTGGCATATCCAGTAAATATTTTTCAGCTCCCGGTAAAATGCCAACGGACTCCATCCGTCTATGAAGACGTCGGTGATTGTGGCATTTCCAGTAAATATTTTTCAATTCTCAGTAAAATGCCAACGGACTATATCCGTCTGTAAATCGGTCGGTGGGGATTTTTAAATTTGTTTTTTAAAAACTTATTTAGAATAAATAATATAAAATTATATAAATTAATAGTAAAAAGAACCAATTATGCAAATAAAATTTTATTAAACATCAAAAAAAAAAAAAAAGTTAAATAATATTCACTACAAATTGAATGTGTCTCCAAAAAAAATATTAAATTAGCACAATGGTGGAGTTGGAGGAGGAGGAGGAGGAGGCTGGTTGTTCCCAGGACCATACGGCCAAAAAGGAGCCACACATGTATCACCACTCTGTGATGTCATGTTCATGACCATTTGACGAAGTTGTTCATAATTCACTGAGAGTTGCTCATATTTTTTAGTGAGATGAGTCGTATGAGCCATGTTTTGTTCATAATTCGCTGATAATTGCTCGTATTTTTCGGTGAGATGAGCCATGTGTTGCTGCAAGGCCATGAACTCCTTAGATTGGGTGCTTGATACTGATTGGGAGCTCCTAAACAGTTGAGACACTACAGGCCGCCGCAAATTCTCAGCCGTAGTGTTGGAGAGCCCGTACACTAGATTTTTATCGAGTCCAGTGGACGATCCTACCTCTATCCACAAATTCGGATCGAAATCCGGATGGGTCAAAGGATCGTCCCCATATCTCTCCCTCAACCAGCTATTATAGGTCTCTTGAAAATGAAAAAAGAAATCATTATATTCAATTCAATAAAAATAATAACTTACAAAATAAAATGATTGAACGAACATACCACAAAGTGTTGAGCGCGGTTGTCAACGAACTGTTGCACCCCCTTTTGGCGGTCTTGACTCCGCACGTTCGTTTCTACAAACAGCTCCATTGGGCTCGGCTCACGTCAAAGAGACGTAGCTTGTAAGAAAAAAAATTAATTAAGTAACAACAAATTATTTAATGATATATTTCATTTAAATTAATCTTACCATTCGTTTCGCATGTGCAGCAAACGAAATGGAGCCACCGGTGTGCGTTGTCATCGAACTATGAATTTGCCGGTTCCGGTTGTCAGCACCGGACTGTGAGCGTCGTGTGAACTGCTCAGACATCACGTGCTCAATATATTGCGGCCATATATCTCCCGGGATGTATAGATGTTTAAAATCCCTCCAAACCGCCATGGCATTCCAGCCTTGAAGACCGTTATTTCTCGCGTTTTTTTTTGCCTTTTTTTTTGTGTTTCAGACCAAAAATCACGCAACCTACTTCCATAGTGACAAATTAGATTTTAAAACATAATTTTTTTAAAATAAAATATCGTATTGTTTTCAATGTTACCTAGTTGCCGCATGATTTTCCCACACCCTCCTCACAACATTGTCAAGCGCGTTGTCCCTCTCGAATTTGTGCTGTGTATAAATAATTTATTTAAAATAAAAATAATAATTTATTTACAATTATATTAATAATTTATTAAAAATAAACTGGAAATTAGAAATTAACACCAACCTCAAATTTGTCAAACCATGCATCAATATTCGGTATCCATTCAGGATATTTGGATACCTGAGTCCATTGAAATAATGGAATCTCCATCAATGATTTAAACATCGATGATATTACTTGGGGGACCTCAATGTTTGTGAATGTGAAAATAAATTAAATTAATGAAATATTGATTAGTTGTTCATAAATTATGTTATAATTAAAAAAACTAAAAACTAAAACCGAAACAAACTTACATTGAAAGGTCGTCCTTCCATTATGCCTCATACTTGTGGGTGAATTGATTCCGCTGTGAAGGCACACTGCCTATGCGTTGTGAAATCGCGCTGGAAGAGGCAGCATCGGTAGACGGCGCAAATGCGTCTTCTTGATCGGCACCCAAAGACATGTCATCTTCGCTGCTAGAAGAACTAGCTACAACCCTATATGAGCGACAAGTTGTTGATTTCGTTCTACGCATCTACATAATTTTATACAAATAATTACATAATTAAATTTGATTGTTAAAAAATAATTCGGCAGCACCTCCCCTATACTAGAGACTACCTAAAGTTTTCAAACCTGCAAATATTGACAATAGCCACAACCAATTGACCCCATTCAAAAATCTTATATATAACCTAATATCTATACAAATAACAATTAAAATTAATGGAAATAATTAAACACATATCATGCAATAATAGAGTAAAATTGAGATAAAATAATTAAATTTATTCCCATATATTCAATTACTAATTACAAGGTAAATTCAACAATAACAATTAAAATTCAAGAAAGTATTCAATTATTATGGCAATACAAACAATGAAATATATTGAACAAATTAAAAAAAAAACTATAAACTTTAGTAATGAAAAATGCTTACCTTAATAATGTGTTTATTTCAAGACTTTATCTACATTATAAAAATACACCAAAACAAAAAACACAACAAAATAACAATAGCTAAAACAAAGAAAATATAAAAAAATAAAATCAACACTAACAATTAAAATTCAAAAAGTATTCAATTATTATGGCAATACAAACAATAAAATATATTGAACAAATTTTAAAACAAAAGTATAGACTTTAGGAATGAAAAATGCTTACCTTAATAATGTGTTTATTTCAAGACTTTATCTACATTATAAAAATACACCAAAAGAAAAAACACAACAAAAATAACAATAGCTAAAACAAAGAAAATATAAAAAAATAAAATTATTAAGCATATTAAATGGAAATACATACCTTTTAATTAGTTGAAGATTCAAGTAGAGATTACAAGCTAAAAAAACAAAAGATTTGAAGGAAAGGAGAGGAAAAAAAACAAAAAGTTAAGCTTTGAAATGAAGGAGATCAAAAAATGAACTGAAGGGTCGGTTGCTGGGATTTATAGTGCAAATTTCCCAACGGATTCACCGATGGACATTTAAATAATATTAATTTTAATTATTCCGTCGGTAATGTTTCGAAAATCCATAGGTAAATTTTGAATTTCGCGCCAGAATTTTTTAATTACCCTCCATATTTTTTGCAGTTCTTTGGTAATTCCGTCAGCTAGTGCATGAGGACAGAGATGTATTAATGCCCGCCTTTTGGAATTCGCATCGTCCATCGGTGATTCTGTCGGTAATTTTGGACTGCCAACAAATGCTGATGGATTGTATCCATCGGTAGAGTCGTCGTTGATTGTGGCATTTCCAGTAAATATTTTGCAACTCTCTGTGAAATGCCGATGGACTTGTAATCCGTCAGTATGGATGTCGGTGATCGTGCTCTGTGCATAAAAAATTATGTTTGTGTTGCCTATTTACCTTCTTGCAAACACTTAAATTACAAACTATCCATTGCACAAAACAATAACAACAATTAACACTTATAAAATAAATATTTCGTGTTAAAATTATCATCCATAATAAATATTACATGAAAAAAAAAGCTTTACACATTGCTTCATTCTAATAGTTAGTCAGAATTTTCTTCTTCTTCGTTGTCAATTGAATAGTCATCAGCTTCATCGCAATCTTCAATATGGATATCATCATCATCTTCATCGACATTTGCTTGTCTGCTAGAGCTCAAAACAACATTCAACTTCAATGCGTCAACATCAACAAGACTATCATCGAAAACATGAAAATTTGAATTTTTTTTCAAGTCAATCGAAGGAGCAACTTGATATGGTTCATCTCGCACACCTGTGTCTTCGTTCTCATCCTGAACAACCTCAACATGACCCTGGGTTTTATTTTTAAAACGAATAACCAATCAACTTTTGATCGATCATTTCTAAAGAAAGGGGTGTATGAGTAATAAATCTGTTGACATTGCTTTGCAAAAACAAAGGCATCGTTTACGTTGTAGAGTCTAGCTTTTGAGTTGATTTCGACCAGACCATAGTGATGATCAACTCTGATTCCTCTGTCAGTGGTGTCATACCAATAGTATTTGAATAAAAACACTCTATTCTGCTCGCTATGATATTGCAGTTCAATGATCTCTTCTAATCTACCATATTAGTCAACTTCTAACTTACTACTAGTTAATCCCTTAACACGAACACCGTTGTTGTATGCCTTTCTTTCATGCCCGTATTCTTCAGTATGAAATACATATCCATTGACAAAATACTCATTGTAGCACTTAACGTTTCTTTCAGGGCCAGGCTTAGTGAAGACAATGACTTAGCAGCACTCCTTCCCATTTGATAAACCTTGTATGTAATATACAACAATAAACAATAAACGAGAATTTTGTAATGATATACAGTAACTTTGCAAGAGATAATGAGTTTGTGATAGTACTTACATGTGTTCTGAACCACGTGACAAATTATTCATCTTGTAATTGAAAGATTTGGGATTCGGTCAGCTGTGAGTTATTGGACAGTAAATATTGTCGATATTTCCTGCAAGGTTGTTCCAAATTATACGAGTTCATGATATTACAATATATAAATAGTACATTCTTAACAAAGTTTAATTAGTAGTACATAATTGTGTGCTTGTCACAGTTAAATATTGACAAGTTTTCACTGAAAGACATAATTGTAAGTAATACTTACTAAATAAAAGATCTCAGCTCATCACAGTTAAATAGAACATAATTATGTGCTTGTCTGAACTCTATTTCCGACAAATATCTTCCCCTTACGACATTTTTAGGTATGGGTCGTCCAGGATTGAAGAATATTAACAAGTTCCCACTTGAAGGCATTTCACTGTCATCATCATGTCGTGGAATGCAATTGATTCTCGTTCTCAAATGAGGTTCAAAATAGTACTAGATAAATGTTAAGATCTACTCAACAATATAGGCCTTACATATCAAAGCCTCAACATGCGTTTTGTTCTTAACCTTTTTCTTGAGATTGAACAAGTACCTGCATTGAATTAATCAAATATTTTCAATTAAGAAAAACAAAGTAAATACTTTTATATATGAATTACATTGCAACTGTAATATCTAACTGTTCGAATGGATACATCCATCTATACTGGATCAGTCCTCCAACTTTTTCCTTGAACGATAAATGTATAGGGAGATGCTCCATTGAGTCAAAAAATAATGGAGGGAATATCATCTCAAGTTTGTATAGTGTCTCGACGATATTTGTTTCAAGCCTCTCAATGTGATCAACATCCAACTTGCTGGAGCATATATCTCTAAAGAAATGACTGATTTCCATTAGTGCATCTCATATCCCTTTTGGCAACAAATCACGATAAGCTAATGGAATGAGTGTTTGTATAAACACGTGGTAGTCATGACTCTTCATTCCGTACAATCTGCATTCCTCCATTTTAACCAACCTTGATATGTTCAAGGCATGTCCATCGGGAAAACACAGACTCGTAAGCCATTTGTAGACTAGTAGTTGTGCATTTTTCTCTAACACAAAGCTTGCTCTTGGTTTTGCGACCCGTGACCCATCACAAACTAACTTCATATTTGTACGGTTACAGAACAAAGCTATATCCATTCTACCCTTGATGTTGTACTTTGTCTTCCCCTTCACATCCATGACAGTGTTGAAAATGTTCTCAAACACGTTATTTTCTATGTGCATGACGTCAAGGTTATGGTGGAGGAGATTGGTCTTCCAATAAGAAAGCTCTCAAAAGATACTTCGTTTTACCCAATTGTGGGTCAAACCAAAACCAGGAAACTTTTGCTTACCTGATTAGAGACCAAACACAATGTCACCATACTCTGATACAACATCATGTAATTCTTCACCAGAAAGACACGGGGGTGCAACATCCTTTTCAACTTTGCCAATAAAAAAATCCTTTCTGTTATTTCTGTACCTGTGATTCGGTGGTAAGAAACGATGGTGATACTAAAAAAAGAAGCTTTACCTCTGTTTGTTAGCGTGAATGCCTTGTTGTTTTCCATGCAGTATGGACATGCTAGTTTTCCATTCGTGCTCCAACTAGAAACCATTCCATAAGCTGGAAAATCATTGATAGTCCACATCAAAGCCGCCCTCATAACAAAATTTTGTTTCCTCGATATATCATAAATCAAAGCTCCGGAGGACCACAATTGCGTCAACTCATCAATCAACGGTTGAAGACAAACATCTATATTCCAGCTTGGGCTGCTCGGACCGGGTATGATAGTAGATAAAAACATGAACTTCGACCTTATACACATCCCCGGTGGCAAGTTATAAACCGTGAGTATGACCGGCTAACAAGAATAAGGAGCAGCAAATGACTCGAATGGGTTGAATTCGTCTGTACACAACCCAAGACGCACGTTTCTTGATTCAACTAAAAAATGAGGATACACATTGTTAAAGTGTTTCCATGCTTCGTTGTTAGAAGGATGCGCCATCAACCGCATCATATGATTGGTGTTATGTCATGTGATCAGCAGTTCTTGGTGACATGAATAACCTCTGCAGTCTAGGTGTGATTGGGAAGTATCTAAGTTTTTTATATGCCACGAGAGTCTTTCCCCTGCTAGTTCTGGGTTTGTAACGGGAATGCCCACTTGTCATGCACTGTCAGCTCA
>Ga0307515_10021406_pt1 | contig 11468 bp, 7 predicted proteins | sample 17_EM_MG_FD_194513 | JGI IMG/M metagenome (GOLD analysis project Ga0307515, IMG submission 194513) | Populus trichocarpa ectomycorrhiza microbial communities from riparian zone in the Pacific Northwest, United States - 17_EM | ecosystem: Host-associated > Plants > Roots > Unclassified | place... | reverse complement strand
CTGTGTTCTCCTTCGGCATAGTTTGTTTACAACGTATACCGTTTTTTGTTTATTAGTGGATTTTTTAGATACACTATGTGTTATTTCTGACGCGTGACCCAGGATTGGTAGGGTCCAAGAAGCTCCGATGAAAAATCTTGTGCGCTCAACGGGGTCGCAACTCCGATTGTATGTTCGTACCGGCCCGGCGTCCGTCGTCTTCATTTCGCAGCAATCGGCTTCGCTGCCCTCTATGTCCTCACGATACATGTCACACCCTATCGCGTCCTGAAGAGAGACCGTCATCATGTGTCTCTCGTCGCAGCCCCAATATTGTAGGTCGGGTCGCTATTTTCAATGGAGCCAGTGCTAGACCCTCAGAAGTTGCTCTGGATTATATCCGTGTATCGTGCTCCGCAGGTGCGCAGTGTCAGCAGGATATAACGGCACACGCACAACTAAGATTCACGTCGTCAGGAAGGCTGTACCCGTCAAAAGTGAACATTCGTAACTGGTGCAATGGATGATACAGCAGTCTTTTGCCGCCATCGTCGAGATCCAGACGATGCGACCCCTGTACTCTCGCCGCTTTCGTGTCAACGCAGCAGTAGCCCCACCGGACACCCAGTTGTCACGTTCTGACAATAGCTGCCTATTTCGATGCAGGGTGACATTACTGCCCTCTTGTGGGGCTCGCGTTCTCCACTGCTAGCGTAGGGAGAATGCACTGAAACTCTACGGAGGTTTGGTTCAACTGGCCAACTCACACGTTTCAATTCGAGGTTCCCGAAACACGTCTGCTCTCATGGTGGTGCAACGCCACTCCCGAGAAACCCGTCGCCGAACATGAAGGTAGCAGAGGAAGCACGCCGTCAAGAAGAGTGTGTACGGCGTCCTCTATTCAGAGTGTTACCTGGCCGTTCGTTGTTTGTTGTGCAGTCCTGTTCAAGGTTCGGCGCGGTTTCTGTGCCGGGAGAGAACCACGGTTCGTCGAGAAGGACACTTGATGAGAAAGGTGTACGTTAGGAGTGAGGCGGGGAAAAACTGGAGTGTGTGTCCCTGTAGTGCTGATGCCGCGATGGGTTGTATGCGTGATTGATGGCCGAAGAAAGCGAATAGAAAGCGAGCGGTTTGGCGTAAAGTGTGTTAATTCTCAAGGGAGGGAAGTGGTTTGAAGATCGATAGAGCATTATTTAGGGGCTTGGGAAGTGCGACGAACACCGATTACACAGAAGGCGAACCGGAAGAGATGAGCAATGCAGTTGTGAATATCGCCTGCGTTTGCAGCCCAAAGGTGGTCGCTGTAATGGGTGCAATGCAAATAGCTGTTCGACGACTCAAAATTACACGCATTCACTCATAGTGACATAAAGTCGTCTTCAATGTCTTTCCCGGTGACCTCCGATGCATGACCGGGTTTTGACTTCCGCTTCGCCCGACGAATGCAACTCTCCTAGCGACCTGGTCCCTCCACGTACAATAGACACTCACAGAGTGCCCACGACAGACCGTTTCATGTACGAGTTCAACGACCACCCTCACCGACCTCGCTGTACCCACCTCGGGCACTCGAATCCAGGGCCTCTCAGGCCCCGGTGGAGATAGTAAGTCAACCCCCCTGAAGGGGGTCGTCGGCAGTCAGCAGTCAGCATCTAGCTGCTGACGCCGTCCTCATCTCTCCTTCCAGGACAGTCGTGGGCCCCTTCTGCGCGGGCTCCTTGGGTCGCGATATTTTTTGTATGCACTTTAGGGTAGTCTGAATATAAATAAATTACGTCGTCTAGAGAATCTGAGCGAAATCGAAAGTTTTTCAGGCTACGGGCCGTCACGACGGACCGTCAGCATCTAAGGAGGGCCATCATGACGACGCGCAGCGGAGTATTGAGCAATAGGGGCTTCAATAAATGAACATAATATCTCACCGTAGTTTAGCCATGTATTTATCTTAAATTTCCTTGAATATTTTGATGCGCATGGCAGTCCTGATCAAAGAGCCCAATAAATTTACCGGGGACTGCCGTCAGCAGTCAGCATCGTCGTGACAGACTCCTTTCAAGCTGACAGCCCGTCCTAACGACTCGTCAGCATGAAGGCAGGCCATCCAGACAGCCCGTCAGCTTGAAGGTGAGCCGTCATGACGAACTCCTTTCAGAAGGCGACTGGCCATCATGACGGCCTGCTCTCAAGCTGATGAGTCGTCAGGACACGCCGTCAGCTTGAAAGGGGGCCCTTCAGGATGTGCTGTCAGCTTGAAGGCGGCCCGTCATGATGGACCCCTTTCAGAAGGTGACAGCCCGCCTTCAAGCCAATGGCATGTCCTGACGACTCGTCAGCTTGAGGTCAGGCCGTCCTGATGGCCCGTCACCTTCTGAAAGGAGTCCATCATGACGACTCACCTTCAATTAAAGCTGACGGCGCATTGCGACGGGCCTCCTTTCAGAAGGCGACAGGCCGTCAGGACAGCCTGCCCTCAAGCTGACGAGTCGTCAGAACATGCCGTCAGCTTGAAAGGAGGCCCGTCAGGACGCAGCGTCAGCTTCCTTCAAGGCGTCACGACGGGCCTCCTTTCAGAAGGCAACAGGCTGTCAGGATGGCCTGCCCTCAAGCTGACAAGATAACATGCTGTCAGCTCGAAAGGAGGCTCATCAGGACGCGGCATCAGCTTCCTTCAAGGCATCACAACGGACCCCTTTCAGAAGGTAACAGCCCACCTTCAAGCCAACGGCGCGTCCTGACAACTCGTCAGCTTGAGGTCAGGCCGTCATGATGGCCTGTCACGTTCTGAAAGGAGTCCTTCATGACGACTCACCTTCAATTAAAGCTGATGGCGCGTCGCGACGGGCCTCCTTTCAGAAGGTGACAGGCCGTCAGGACGGCCTGCCCTCAAGCTGACGAGGCGTCATAGCATGCCGTCAGCTTGAAAGGAGGCCCGTCAGGACACGCTGTTGGCTTCCTTCAGGGCGTCACGATGGACCCTTTTCAGAAGGTGACGGGCCATCATGATGGCCTGCCTTCAAGCCGACGGATCGTCGGGACAGGCCCTCAGCAAGGAGAACCGTCAGGACGCGCCGTCAGCTTGAAGGTGGGTCGTCACCTTTTGAAAGCTAGGGTCCATCATAACGGGCCGCCGTCAGCTGACAGTGCGTCCTGAAGGGTTCCCTTTCATGTTGATGGCACGTCCTGAGCTTGAGGGCAGGCTGTCATGACAACCCGTCACCTTCTGAAAGGGGTCCGTCGTGACGCCTTGAAGGAAGCTGACAGCGCGTCCTGACGGGCCTCCTTTCAAGCTGACAACATGTTATTACGCCTTGCCAGCTTGAGGGCAGGCCGTCATGACGACCCGTCACCTTCTGAAAGGGGTCCATCGTGACACCTTGAAGGAAGCCAACGCCACGTCCTAACGGGCCTCCTTTCAAGCTGACGGCACGTTCTGACGACTTGTCAGCTTGAGGGCAGGCCATCCTGACAGCCTGTCGCCTTCTGAAAGGAGGCCTGTCGCGATGTGCCGTCAGCTTTAATTGAAGGTGAGTCGTCATGATGGACTCCTTTCAGAAGGCGACAGGCCGTCAGGACAGCCTGACCTCAAGCTGACAAGTTGTCAGGATGCGCCGTCGGCTTGAAGGCGGGCTGTCACCTTCTGAAAGGGGTCCGTCGTGACGGGCCGCCTTCAAGCTGATGGCACGTCCTGAAGGGCCCCCTTTCAAGCTGACGGCATGTCCTGACGACTCGTCAGCTTGAGGGCAGGCTGTCATGATGGCCCGTCGCCTTCTGAAAGGAGTTCATCATGATGGCTCACCTTCAAGCTGATGGGCTGTCTGGACAGCCTGCCTTCACACTGACGAGTCATTAGGACGGGCCGTCAGCTTGAAAGGAGTCCGTCACGACGATGCTGACTGCTGACAGCAGTCCCTGGTAAATTTATTGGGCTCTTCGATCAGGACCGCTGTGCGCGTCAAAATATTCAAAGAAATTTAAGATAAATACATGGCTAAACTACGGTGAGATATTATGTTCATTTATTGAAGCCCCTATTGCTCAATACTCCGCTGCGCGTCGTCATATATGAGCGTCCTGATGACTCATTGGCTTGAAGGCAGGCCGTCCTGGCGGCCCGTCAGCTTGAAAGGAATCCGTCAGGATGGCCTGTCTCAAGCTAACGAGTTGTCAGGACGCGCCGTCAGCTTGAAGGTGAGCCGTCATGACGATCTCCTTTCAGAAGGTGACGGGCCATCATGATGGCCTACCTTCAAGCTTGCGAGGTGTCAGGACGTGCCCTCAGCTTGAAAGGAGGCCCGTCAGGACGTGCCGTCAGCTGCCTTCAAGGCGTCACAACAGACCCCTTTCAGAGGGTGACGGGCCACCTCAGGTTAATGACCCAATGTGAAACGGTTGGGGATTGGCAGATCGACAGATCCGGTTGCCAACCGTTCGATGTGTGACGGGATTCAAGCATAAACGTGACATTCAAACTCCGTCCAGTCTTGGAGCTTACCTCAACCATACGACCAGCAGACACGAAAGGCAAGACGCGTCAACGACTATACTGTGATAGGATTCTGTAAGTACTGTGGTGACTTGATACCAAGGAGTTGGAAAAGTCTAGGAAATGCGGGTGAGTCGCTAATTGCGCGTTTTGCCGCGCTGAATTATTCTAGTAAAAATCTGGTGCTAACCGCAATGATATGCAGGACGTAGGACGCCTATGTGTCTAATCCAAGTATATGACGCGCGAAGACTTGCCTGCAAAGCACACGCGAGCGGCCTCGACAGCCCTAGCAGCTCTCATTGTCGCCGATGCCATTTTATACATAATAATTTTATTTATAATTATAAAATATATACATTATTATATTCACTATGTTCGCCGACGCGTCCTTTCAACAGCTGGCCGCACCCCCAAACATAGCCTCAGTAACCTCAAACCGTCGGCCATTTCCTATATTTTTATACATAATAAACTATTGTTTATTATCATTAAAATTATTATCACTTATTATCACTTATAAACCTAATTAGATGACTAAAGTTCGCGACTCGCTATTTCAACACCCCAAGCCTCAATCCCATCACGCCGTCACACACCTTGATTGCTTGGTAACCGGATCTGTCAATCCCCAACCCGTTTCACATTGGGTCATTTGCTTCAAGTTGACGGGCCATCATGATGGCTCGCCTTATCACGATGCGCTGTCAGCTTGAAGGTGAGCCGTCATAACGGCCTACACAAGTCGTCAGGACATGCTGTCAGCTTGAAGGTGGGCTGTCATGACGGACCCCATGCGTTCAGAAGGTGACGACCCGCCTTCAAGCTGACAACGCGTCCTGTCGGTCCTCCTTTCAAGCTGAAGACCCGTCCTGATGACTCGTCTGCTTGAGGGCAGGCCGTCATGACGGCCCGTCACCTCCTGAAAGGGGTGCATCATGACAGCTCACCTTCAAGCTGACGGTGCGTCCTGAAGGGCCTCCTTTCAAGCTGACAGCATGCCCTGACGACTCGTCCGCTTGAGGGCAGGCCGTTATGATGGCTCACCTTTCAAGCTGACAGCCCATGCTGACGATCCATCAACTTGAATACAGGCCGTCATGACTTTGATAGGGTGTCCGATATGGGATAAAATACATAGATTATATCTCTAGTTCATTTATGTGAGTACTATATGTGATTATGCTGATCCCACGATCGCAAATTCGCGCTCCCCTATGGACTCGTTCGTTCGCATGATTTCATCCGTTCCGAGCCACAGGGCCTTCACTATGCGTGTAATATATGTCTAAGCCATTTATATGAGTACTGTATGCGATTATGCTGACACCATGTTCACCAACTCGTGCTGCCCCTATCGGCTCAGTTTCACGCTCGTTCTCACTCTGGAAGCGACTGTACACTAATAGATACTATATTATACTCATGATAGTTACATATACAATGATTTCGTGTCCGTCGTGACGGCCCGTCACCTTCTGAAAGGAGCCCGTCATGTCAGCTTGAAAGGAGTCCGTCATGATGGCTCGTCACCTTGAAAGGAGCCCGTCACGACGTGCCGTCAGCTTGAAGGCGGGCCGTCATGACGGACTCCTTTCAGAGGGTGACGAGCCGTCATGACGGCCTGCATTCAAGTTGATGGATAATAAGCATGGGCCGTCAGCTTGAAAGGAGGCCCGTCATGACGCGCCGTCATTTTGAAGGCGAGTCGTCCTGACGGACTCCTTTCAGAAGGTGACGGGCCGTCAGGTTGAAAGGAGGCCCGTCACGATGGGCCGTCAGAAGATATCCCTTTCAGAAGGCGACGGGCCGTCACTGTCAGCTTGAAGGCAGGTCGTGATGACGGCTCGTCAGCTTGGTAGGAGGCCGTCACGACGACGCGCCGCAGGGCGTCAAACAATAGGGGTTCCAGTACGGCCCGTATAAACACCACCATTGTTTAGTTATGTACTACCTTTAAATTAATATGAATATTTTTACGCGTGCGGCCGGCCCAGATCGGTGATTTTGGTGAAATTAGTTTATGAATTTCAATATTTGTATCAACGTTAATAGATTGAGAGGTAAATCTATGTATTTCGAATTTATCTGAATGTATACACGCGCACGGCAGAGACCCAGAACGCTGTCCCCTGCAGCTAATTGCAGGCGCGATGAACGGCCGGTGGCAGAAGACCCGACGGCTTTACCTATACGGTACGCATCGTCCCAATGTTGGACCGATAGGGTAAGGCCAGGGCGGTTGGGACGCGTCGGGCCGATAGGGTAGGCAGGGGTGGTTGGAACCGGCCGACCCCAGTCTCTCTTTCTCTTCCTCCTCCTCTCCTCTCTCGATCTCTCGCTCTCTAGAGAGAGAGAGAGCCTGGTATGCCCCTTTTCTGCACCCTACACCTCAGCACGAGCAGCAAAACCCCTAAGTTTCAGGGGGGTTGCGAATTTCTCGAATTTGCAATGGATTCGGTAATTCCGCTAATCTCTGACAGAGATTAATGCGACGGAAGCCGAGAGAATGGAAGGGGGAAAGGTCTTGAGGCTTATCCGTTCGCCGATGGAATTCGGTTCTCCTCTTGTCCGCACACACCGGCGGGAATATAATCTCCGGAGGGAAGGGGAAGGAATGGGTATGACGACTTACGGGCTTGTCGGACCTAATTCCCAAGCAACTGCCCAAAAGCACAACAGGCACCCAATCTGTCTCAGCATAAACGCTCTGACTAGGTGCGACACCAAAGGGGCTGACTGAAGCGGGGTTTCGGTCCAGCTGGCTAGCCCGGCGGTGCTACGGGTGGGAGTTAGCACGCGAGGGTGGGGAAATGATCCACATGGTCTTGAGGTCCGAGGTCCGACGAGCCGAGGCGAGTGAGCAAGCAAGAGTGGGGCATTGGGATTCTTATCAAGCGAAGTGGGGCGCAATAACGTATGTCTATAATCAAGACGTCGAGTGAGGGACATTCCCCATCGAGTCCGAGCTTAAATACAATGTGTAATTTACAGACATGCGGCTACTGGACTGCAGGAGGCGGTGGAGTGGAAAGCGGTGAGGTGGGTGGCATCGCATAGTGTAGGTGGAACGAAGTGGAGGTTGGACCCAACCACTACTTCCGAGTAGTTCCAACCAGGCAACGTCCTCAACAGGGCGGCAGAAGGTGGTCAAGGTGAGTGGCTGGGGGTTGCAGATGACCCCAGGCTCTGGCCCCCGGTCGAGGTCATCGCGGCGAGAGGCGACGAGCGGTCTGTAGGCTCGGGCTCCGCGCCTGGGCTGGCTAACGCTGGTTATGCTCTCGTCTAGGTACATAGTATAGCCTCTGCTTTTAGCAGAATTTTCCTGTACATAGTTTCTGCCCTGTGGCCGCCAGCTCATCACAGCAGTGGGGCGCTTGTGAACAACCAGGTAGGAAACCAGTGCGGGGGTCGTGCTCCCCCATATCCGAGGCTCTCCTTGGTCTGTAGAATAGTGGTACCCAGGCTGGGCGGCCTTGAAAGAGCGTCGCCCCGCCCCCTGGGGACTCAGAACACAGTCAGCGTTGCCGCTCTGGCAACTCCTCTGGGTGCCTGCGGGCACGACCCCTTAGCCGATACGTCCGCTCTGGGGTCACCAGTGGTCACCAGAGTGCTCGCTGAAATTTCCAGGATTTCTTGGTCGCCCACGAGGCTTCCTCGAGTTCCGCGCTGATACCATGCGGCCTCCTTGGAGGTCCGCGGACACCCAATGCTGAAGAGGGGGCACGACGGAATGTGCCCTTGACAGCGTATTGCCCAGGTGGGGGCCTTGGATGCCCACAAGTGTCCATGGACCCCCACCTATGTAACCCATTATGCCATAGTTGGGCGTCCTTGGACGCCCAACTCTTTGACCTCTCCCTGGCCCTGGCCAGGTGATGTGTAGTGCACGGCCCTAGGCGATAAGGGCGGGTCGCTGGGCCACTGGATATGAGGGTGTGATCGTCTTGGTCAGCGCCGGGGGCACCAGTGCTTTTTAGCTTAGCCGTAATAGGGGAGGGACCCCCGCCGCTTTAGGCGTTCGGGTTCCATCAGGTTGTGTGGGTGGGCCTATTCATTTTTTCGGGGCCCTATACCCGTTACATACACGTAATCCTTCCTGGTGGTTAGCTTGGTACACCAATTGGTAGGACCCCTTCGGGGATATCCGGTATAAGTGGGAGCCGATGGGAAAGGGCCACTGGAAGGCCGTTGCCACGGGGATTTGGGCACTGTGGGCCTCGTGGTTGTCCGGCGTTATAAAGCCAGCATTGAAAAGTATACCCCCTGGTAGTGCTGTACCACCGAGTAGGACATTTGTATCTGAAAGGTGGAAGCCTTTGGCGAGTTAAGTCGCTGCCCGGCGAGGATGGCGCTGAGGCATATGGACCCCTTGCGCCCCAAGATGTTTCGCCCGGTGATAGATAAATCCGGCGTCCATCAGCTTTGCTCTGTGCCGTTAGGAGCGTGACTCCCCCATCCTTTGAGAGTGCGGCCTTTGGGCCACATGGATGGTGAGGGGAGTTTTACCATACATCGTCTCCATTATCCTTCTCTCACCCTCTGGGAGTGGGTTCTACTCCCGCTGTAAGGTGGAGATAATGGTGTTGGGCTACGATCCCATGAGGTCCGATTCCCGCACCCAGGTAGGGACGTTAAACAATTTAGGGGCGGTCCGGTACGGTTTGCCCTGTCAGCCGCAGGCAGGGGCCACCAATACCAATGTCGGACTTAGAGGCCCTCCGCAGTTTTAGTGGGTATGGCGTCATAAGGCACTCCGTCTAGGCGTTGACCCCCACACTCCCAGCCTCTGAAGCCGGTGGTGTGAAACCGCTGTATTCCTCTTGGGCGCCGGGAGACCATTTCGCCCTTGAGATGCAGTAGCGGCTGTATTGGCGCCTCCAACAGGTGATGGGGTCGGTAAACGATTTCTGCGGGTTCAGAAGGAGGAGAGTTCTAGAGAACAGGCCGTCCAGTTGAGGGGATAGTCACGTTCGGGCTACGGGATTCGCTCCTTAACTCCCCGGAAACGGACTTCCCTGCTTAGGGGCACCTTTTAACCAGGAATCTCATTGGGGGCCGGGAGACCACTTCCCTCTTTTGAGTGTAAAATCCGTTAAATTGGTGGCAGACCGGCTTCCTTCCTGACAAAAAAAAAAAAAAAAAAAAAAAGTGGAACGAAGTGGACCCCGCCTTCGTGATGTGATAGTTTACGATGAGGACGTACACATCTGGACGGATGGCTCTGCAGAGAACAATGGCAAAGACGGATGCACGGCCGGCTCGGCCTGGGTCTCACTGCTGCAGCTCAGCGACAAGATCTCACTGACAGGCGCTGTCCTATCTAATAACGTAGTGGAGGTGGCTGCGGTAGTGCTCAGCCTACTCACCTGGCGTGATGCTCATATAGTAATACACACGGACTCAACGTACGTGTTGGGCCTACTTAAAGGGGGTCTCCTAGCCATGGAGCGGGATGGCTGGGGGGAAGCCCCTAGACACATGAGGAGGGGACCGGCGACGCTCCTCCTCCAGTACCTCCTGTATCTACTGCGGGACAGGAAGGGTAGGGTTGACTTTGTGAAGGCGGAGGCCCATGGGAACGATGTCATGAACAACTTGGCAGACGCGCTGGCTAATGAGGGCCGCACAACTGGGCGTACGTTCGATATCAGAGCTATCAGAATACCGGCCGGGTGGGTGGACGTGCCCCCAGTCCTATGCCACCAGCCGCTAGACTACCTGACGGCACTGACGGTATGGGCCAGGGTACAGTCCCCGACTGACACCATCAAGTTCGGAGCATTCTCGGACTGATGGGTTGTTGCCATTGGGAACATGTTCGGTGTCATACTAGACTCAGGCGCCCACATCGGTAGAATATGGACCCTGACCATTCCAGAAGGTCTGAAGGAAGTCCTCTGGAAAGAGATGAATGGAGCACAGGTTCTAGGTCATAGGTACTATGGCACTGGACTGGCCAAGTTGGACATGGGCTGCTATTGCCTGTGCAGTGACGAGATGAAGTTACAGCATATCCTATTAGGATGCAGGGCATATGAATTACAGCCCCTGCTGGAGCTACTGACAACTACCTTACGAAAAGTCTCCCCAGATAACAACTTCAAATCACTCCACCCAGACGAGTGGGGATGGTCTCCCTGGTACCCCCTGCTGGCCCTAGGGGAAATAGAGGAAGCTGCGCTCCCCATGTTCAAGGGGCAGAAGGGGGTCTTACGAGCGTTGAGAAGGACCAGGCAGAGAAGAGAATGGGTCATAGGTAATTACTACTGGGCCCTCTGGAAGTGGCGCATGAAAGAGATCCATGAGGATAACTTCAAGTTCATACCAAGGCTCTGCGAGAGCCTCATGGAACAGAAACTACTAACTCCAGTCCCCGCTCACCTTCTTAAGCGGGAAGCGGGAGACGACGAAAAAGACGAGGCCCCTAGCGCCAAAGTCAGGCTCACTGACAATGCGTATGGATAATCCCCCACACTGATTATACTTACTTATCACCAAACCGTCGTCTCCATACAGTGAGCAAAAAAACTGATTCATGGAAGGCCAAATTTTGCTTGTGAGTCAATTTGTGGCCCAGAGAACAAAGGTAAATCCGTGGGAAATTCAGACCACAAAGGTAGATATCGTGTCCTTTGTTATACCAAAGTTCAGAAATTCAGTCTCAGCCAATAATTTAATATACAGTTTACAATCAAGCAGACTCGATGAATCAGTTTTTTTGCTGGTGCTTAGTTTGGGCCTCTTTGGCCTTTATCACTGCCCCTATCCTTCTGGGCTTGCTCTCAATCACATTTCTACAAACCTCACTTGGTGTTCTATCCCATTCCACCAGCACTTGCCCCCAAAGCTCATCCACACCAGCAGGAGGGGCCCATAGACATTGAGCTGCCACTTGAGGTGTTGCCACCTATATTCAAAAGGCCTGAGGCTGGGTAACTGCAGGCCACTTCAAGACAATGACCTTGATCTATTGGAACCATTTTGAAGCCTTCTGAAAGGTGTC
>Ga0307515_10021405_pt1 | contig 11470 bp, 3 predicted proteins | sample 17_EM_MG_FD_194513 | JGI IMG/M metagenome (GOLD analysis project Ga0307515, IMG submission 194513) | Populus trichocarpa ectomycorrhiza microbial communities from riparian zone in the Pacific Northwest, United States - 17_EM | ecosystem: Host-associated > Plants > Roots > Unclassified | place... | reverse complement strand
TAAAAATACGTGTAGGATTGTATATATAGGATTAATTTTGTATTGAGGGTGTTTTTGTGTTGAGGGTGTAGGCCCCCACTAGGTGGGGGCTGCGCAGCATTCGAAGAACCCGACGGGGCCCGAGTAGCTCTCACACCCTCGAGGCCCATAAGCTCTCAGACTCTCGGGGAGAATTCGTTGGTTAATAAGGAGCAGTATGCCCGCCCGTGCACATAGTGCACGTACCAACGGTCCCCCGAGGGTCTGATTTATGAGATCCCTTTGTGTGGCAAGATTTCATGGACTTTTCGTATATGTAAGCCTCATAAGCCAATCTAGAAGCTCTATACCGTGTAGAGCTTGGTGTTAAAGCCTCTGGTCAGTGCAGTTACTCGGCGGTAAGGGGCTAACGCCTTATTTAACGCTTAGATATTGCGGTAAACAGCAGCAATATAGCTAGGAAGCCTAAAATATTTAGTATAGTTAATTAAAAAGCTTTAATATTATCGCCGTCTATTTAATTATTAAATTGTTAGTAAAATATTATCCTTATGCTACCTAAAAAACGTTATACGTTTTTAGCTCTAAAGCCTCTAAAGCCTCTAAAAGTACCTTAAGCCTAGGAGTCCTATTTATAATCCTTTTAAGCGACGTAGTATATATATAATAGCTTATTAGCAGTAGTTATATAGCCTTTAAAGGCTTTAGTGGCTCTAGTAGCTACGTAGTAGGCAGTTATATAGTAGGCAGCAGTGCTAATTAAAGATATTATAGAGAACGAATTAGAAGCCGTTTTTAAGGCCTATAGCAAAACTACTAAGAATAAGGCAGATAAGGTAAATAAGACTAAACTACCAGAGCTATTAGCTAAAGAAGTTATAAGAATAGGCCTTCCTACCGTTCCTACTTTATAGGAGCCTATAACCGCTATTCCTAAACTAGATTTTAAAGTTATTAACCTTCTAAATAAGTTAATATTCGCCGCTTAATGTACTAGTAAGCCTATTAGCGGCTCTAACGTGGGTGTTAAATCTAATAATCTTTCTAATTAAAATAAGGGTTATAAGCGCTTTGCTTACTATATACTAGCAGATTAAATTAGTATAATGTTTAGTAGTTATAGATCTGGATAGGACCTACCAATTTAAGTATTTCTACTATTCTTTAGAATTAGTGTATTTAAGAAGCTTATAGTTAATATAAACCTATATATAGCGTCTTAAAAAGCCGGCGAATATTACTAATTAGAATAGTATGCTAGTAAATAATTACGGACGTAGAAGGAGACCTCTGCTAGCGAATTAATAATTTAGGTAGGTCTTATTATCTATATAGGCGTCTTTAAGGTTACCTAGGTGCGAGACCTTTAGGCTATAGATCTTAAATATCCTAAATATTTAATTAGCTTATTTATAGGTTAAAAAAATAGGAGTAACTTAAGCGCTTCTTTTATACCTTACTACCTCCACCAGAGGGCGTTAGACGTTAGGTATTTAAGAAGATTAAGCTATTAATAACTCCTTTAGGCGAGGTATTTAGGAAGTACGTTATACCTAGATTTATAGTCAGCTTTAATAAAATAATAATAAGGTTTACTAGACGATCTATAGCTATAATTAAATTGCCTAGTAAGCCAGTACCTAAGGGCTTTAAGATATTAAGCCTTTATTAATATGGGTATTACTATAGCTTTATATTTACCTTACCTAGCTACTTTTTTAGGCTTCCTTCTTAAATTAATTATTAAGATATTGTCCTTTTAAAGACCTCTAAGTATATTCTCTACCTTACCCAATAGCTCCCCCTTTAGGCTCGCTAATTTTACCTATTTTTAGATAACTACTTTATAAATATTCCGTTGCTCTAGGTGCTTTAATAACTCGGAATTACTATAGCTGGTACGGCTTAATTAAACTTAAAGGGCTATCTAGAGGTGCATAAAAGGGCTAATAAAAGAAAGAAAAGGTTACTATTTAACTTTACTACTGGAGTAGTTATTAGCGTAGTTAATTTAGTGCTTTTAATTATATAGTAGGATAAGAATTTAGTACAGTTTTTAATAATAGCTTACTTATATAGCAATAAGGACGTTAATAAAGTTAATTAGCGTTAGCCGCGGGTATATAATTCCTTCCTTAAGAAGCTAGTAGCTAACGTTTAGGGCGATAATTTAATTAAGAAGTTAACGCTTTCTAGGCTCTCTATTAACTATAATAACTAAATAGGCGGCGTTAATATTTATAATTAGCTTCGAAGCTACTATACCACCTAGATTACTACTATACGTACCTAGTTGCCCTTATTCTTCTAGGCGCTTAATATAGCTATAATTAACGCCTATATTATTAGTAAGAAGATCTTCTAGATATTAAGGAAGCCCTTCCTCTAAACCCACTGCCGTTTCCGTATACAATTAGTATAGAACCTTATTATTATAGGTAGTTAGCAGATAGGCCTAAATAAGCACAATACTACGCGTCTTCTTTATTAAGGCTTACCAAAATATAGGTAATATTAATTTGGTATTAGGCCTAGTTATAAAAATAGAACAAATTAAAAAACCACCTACGTTACTGCTAAAACCCCACTACCTATAATTTAACGGTATAAGACGCGAACTTACTATTCTATTAAAAGCTTTATAAGAAAGTAAGGCTATAAGAGCCCACTAAGGTGCTAGATATATAGATGGAAGGAGGTAAAGAAGCTTATAGTAAAGATTAGGCAAATGGTATATAAATGCGAGGCCTATAGGCTTCCTCTATACCTTCGGTGCTTTAATAACTTTTACTTAGTAGGCGACGACTAGGTAACTATTTTAGGTTCTCTACTTCCTTACGCCTCTAATATTAAGACTCTAAAGCTAATTAAGCCTTTACTACAGCGTCCTTCTTAGCCTCCTTTAAGCCCTCCTCTACCACCTTTAATTAATCCTCTATATTAAATAACCGCTAATTAAACCGTTTAACTACTTATAGCACTTAATATATTTTATTTAATATATATAGTACGTCCTCCCTTATAACCTTAAGCTAATCCTTTACCGGCTTATCCTTATTAATATTAAGAACGCGTATAAAGCGGATAGGTAGTAGTAATTTAGGGGAGAACTCTAATAGAGGATTTTCCTATATAGTTAGCAGCTGGTTAATAGAGGAAGGGTAGAAACCTACAGTCATAACGTTATATATTACGGCTTTTTACCTAACTTCCTCAAAAAAATATGTATATAGGTGTTTTTAGAGGTGGCCTTCTGCAGCATTTCATCAGCATCATAATATTAACGCGTTTTGGTGAGGCTTGCTAATAAAATCACGCTAGCTAGGGTGCCTGCAGCATGCTAACCCAGGCAGGAGCGCCCAAAGCGCCCAATACGAAAAGTCTCTTCTGCCACATAAAGGGATAAGATTCATGAGATAAAATCAAATAGGGTTAGTGATAACCACAACTTCAACCGGATTCTCATGTGGGCATTTAGAACATGCCCCTCCCAGGATATGTGGCAACGATTGCCCTTCGTTGTGCTTGCTACTCGAATATTATGCGCTGAACGTATAATATGGTAGTAGTGCGCATGGCAAGGCACAGGCGCTTAACTGAAACTATGCTTGTCAGAAGGTGGGCGGCGCAGTAGGCATCGATAATGGTAAACACCCAGATTCCTGCGCATTTCTTTAGTCTCAACCTCTATACTTTATCCTGTTTATTTGGGCTGCCCTGCCATAATAATTAGAGTCATCAATGATCATAGAATACGAGATACTGTTCCGACTGATACTGGTATATACGATGTTCCGGAACATTTCTGCCTCATTCTAAAACGAGTCGTCCTTGTTTTAGAATAAGTCGTGTATTGCTTTGATCGGCTCCATTCCGGATCGCTTACCTTATTCCGGAAAAGATCTTTAAAGATTAGGCTAATTACTAGGTAGTACAGTAGGTAGAGGCTTGCTAACGCCTATACGTATACTATAAGTCGTAAAGTTCTTTAAAATAGATGCATTTTATACCTTTATTTTTCTTTATTTCTAGATTTAATTAGTAAATAGTTATTGCATAGGGTCTAGAATAACCTTAAATTATACTAACTATGCCTATATAACGTCGCCAAAAGATTTACTTAATAAGTGTATATTTGGTAGTCGAATAATATTTTATAGTTAAGCGTAAGGCATTTTATAGGGCTCTTGTAAGCTCCTTTATAGTATTAATTTTACTTAAAAATCGCCTAATTAGGCTTAGCGTAGGGGCTATTATAAACTTTAAACTTTTATTATTAATTCTTCCTTACCTACCGCCTCTACGTACAACTTAATTAGATCCTTAATAATATAGTACCTTTTCTATAAGTTTTAAATATATATTTAACTCTACTGCCAGCTTAAATCTAATACTAGTAATAGTAATATCGTCCTTTACGTCTACCTCCGCGCTTACTTCCGCGCCTACACCTAATATAGCTGTGACGGTGCTAGGGCACGCCACCTGCCAAATTCTGCCAAATTCTGCCACGCTACTATTGGCTCGCTTACTACTAGCGCCTTAGCGACCCCTTTATATCTTCAGTGACCCCTAACGGCGTTCCTCCTCTTCTTCTTCTTCTTCTCCTTAGCTTAGTATCTTTACTAGATAGCAATCCACAAGCTTCGTTTTAGAGGCATTTATGCGAGCCGTCACATTATACTAAGCTCTCCTTACACTGCCTAGGAAGGCCTCAATAATATCCCACCCCTAAAAAAGAGAAGATCTTCGTCTGCAACGACGCGTCGACGCGCTATACTTAGATATTAAAACAACTCTACACTGCCTGCGAAGGCCTTAATAATACCTCACTTTGTAAGCTAGATAGGACTAAACCTGTACCCCCTAGAACCAAAACCAAATTATATAATTTTAATAAACCCTAGGAAGCTAACGATAGCACCTAAAGCGAGCTCATTTAAAAGAGCTGCCCCGACCCAAGAAGAATATAAGATTTAATTGGGATCCGAAATTAAAGATAATAATGACATTATGGACGTATATAAGCAGATTTATGCCCTGATGGCTAATTAAGAAGCCGACTGTCTCTAAGCTTAAAGTATACAGGAGACCCTATAAGAGATCCTAGACAGCCTTACAGCTCTTTAAAGCAGCTTAGCTCCCCCTTCTAGAAGTCTTAGTTAACCTATCTACTTAACCAAGGATAATATACTAGGGAGTACGGAAATAATAACGAAGTAATTAAAGTCCGTTAAGCTCCCTAACCCCTAACCACTATCTAACGGGATAGACCCTACCTTTAAGAATTGGAGGATTTAAATATAAGGAAAGCTCCGCGTTAACCACGACCATTTCCTTTCTAAAGAAGCTAAGATGCTTTACCTCTTTAGTCGAACTACTGGGGACGCCTAAAAGCACCTCTAAGCCAAGTTTAAGAATAAGTTACCTGTTCGGTTTACATCCGTTAACGAGATACTATAGCACTTAGCGGCTATTTACGTAAACCTAAATAAAGTACGCGACGCTAGGTATAACTATAATCGCCTAATAATAAGACTAAATTAATTCTTTGCCGAGTTCTAGACCTAATTCCTATACCTAGCAGGCGAAGGCCAGGTCCCCCTTAAAAACTACTAATTGGACCTATACAACAAACTAATGGTTTAATTATAAGAGAAGATTACGATAGCCTTAGACGACCTACCGACCTACTAAAGACTTATAGCCCGATGTCTGTTATTAGATTTAGAACTACGGCGAATTAATACCCGCACCGATCGGCAGAAGAAATCCCGTAGTAATTAAAAACTAACAATTACACCTGCTAGGGCTGGCACTAGAAAACTAGTAGAAAGTACCCCTATACCTAAGGTAGGTATAACTGCCCTTTAGCGGGCCTCTCTCAATCAACTATATACTACGCCCCCGACCAATACCTACTATAACACCCCAATCGACCCTGCTACGGCTACGTGCTTTAACTGCGGAAAAGAGGAACATTTTGCCTCGTCCTGCCCGGAGCCAAAAGATATAGGCAATATTAAGGAGATAGAGGAAGGAGAAACGTCCAACAAGTTAGGAAAAGAAGAACCCTAGGGAAAGACTCCCCCCTAGGGTACCCTATTGATCTTAAAGAGATTAATCTAAGTTAGTTAATGGGTGGAAAACACTTTATGGTTCTATATATAGTATCTTAAAATGTATATAGAGTTAATATAACCGCCCTTATTGACACTAGAGCAAATGGCTTTGCCTTTATAGATACTACCTATATAACTAACGTTGCTAGGTTCCTAAATGTGAAAGCCACCTAGCTAGAGAAGCCTATCTAAGTAAAAGGCTATAACGGCCAAGCTGGTAAGCCGGTTACCTACATATTAAAGTTATATATTTCTCTTAATAGACGACGCCTATATAGTATACCCTTCTACATCCTAGACCTAGGTTCCTATAATATAATCCTTAATTAGAAGTAGATATCCTATTTTAATATCTAGCTAAACGTACGATAAAGGCAGCTTATTTGGCCGAAGGATAGACCAAAATTACCCTCCTTTATTAAAGAGATCCGAACTAACCGTAGGATATTAGGAACCGGGACCTAGCCTTTATATAGAAAGACGCCCGTCACGAAGCTGGTAAGAACCCTATGCTAACAAAGATACTCTCCCGTAGTGCTATAGTTAAAGAGGACTCTATATATAAAAGCGGAACGGATAATAATATAGAAGTCGCCTAAGTTGTGGAGATCCGACCTATATAAAAGAGGACCTACTAATAGGATACAAAAGATAGCCTTTAGAAGATGTAGTAAGAGCTAAAGGGAGGAACGAGAAGGTTAATACCCTAGAAGCCTCGGAAGTTATATACACCCCTACTATTACGTAACCCCCCTACGTTAGATATCGCGGCTATTAGTGCTATAGGGTTCCACTTTAATATGTACTAGAAGGATAATAAGGTTTTTACGACTAGCTTATACAAAATCGACCAAATTATTAACGAGAAGGAAGAAGGGCTAGCTAAGGAAAGTGACAAGGAGCTAGTTAAGCGCCTCCTTTCTACCTACCTCTTAAGCTATAGAGACGCGTTCTTAAAAGTAGCTTTAAATATACTACCCTTACCAAACGTACGATTATAAGATTTAATTAGAAGCCAATAACTCGCTAGGATATAGCCCCCTTTACTAATAATTAACGAACAAGCTAAAGGTAATAAAGTAGTACTTAATTAATAACCTTAATAAAGGGTTTATCGAGCCAAGTTAAGCCCCTTTTACTTCCCCTATCCTATTTATAAAAAAGCCTAATAAAGGCCTTCGTTTTTATATTAACTACTAAAAGCTAAACGCTATTACTTAAAAGGATCGGTATCCGATTCCTTTAATTAATAAGACCCTTACACATTTAAGCTAGGTAAGGATCTTTACCAAACTTAACATCTACTAAGCTTTCTACTAAATTAGAATCGACCCTGCATTTAAAGATTTAATAATATTCCGTACCCGTTACGGGTCCTATAAATATAAAGTTCTTCCTTTTAGATTAACGAATAGGCCGGCTACGTACTAAAGGTATATAAATAACGTCCTTTTTAACTACCTTAATGAATTCTGCACGGCATACCTAGATAATATTCTTATATACTTAAATAACAAACTTAAGCACTAAGTTTATATTAAGAAGGTCCTAGAGAGACTACGGAACGTAGGCTTATAAGTTAACATTAAGAAATGCAAATTCGGGGTAAAATGTATAAAGTACCTTAGGTTTATTATTACTACGGAAGGAATCAAAGTTAACACGGAGAAGGTGGAAGCTATCCGCGATTAGAAACCCCCTTATACCATAAAAGGGATCCAGTCCTTCCTCAGTTTTTGTAACTTCTACTATTAGTTTATCCATAACTACGGAGTTATAGCAAAGCCTCTTATATAACTTACCCGGAAAAATACGTCTTTTATCTTTAATAATAACTGTATAAAAGCCTTTAAAGAGTTAAAAAATCGGCTTATCTCTTCTCTAATCCTTCGTTACTACAACCCGAACCTTAAATTAATGCTAGAAACGGATGCTTCTGACGGAGTCGTAGCAGGAGTCCTATTATAGCTATATCCGGACGGTAAATAGTACCCTATCGCCTTCTTCTTAAAGATAATAGACCCAGCTAAGTATAACTACAAAGTACACAATAAAGAAATACTAGCTATCATTTAATCGCTGTCCTAATAGCGCGCAGAGCTTAAAGGCACGAGCTCTTAGATTAAGGTTTATACTAATTATAAAGCCTTAAAGTATTTTATAATAATAAAGCAGCTTACCAGTTAATAGGCTTAATAGGCTAAAATACTCTCTTAATTCTTTTTTACGATTATATACCGTCCCGGTAGATAAAACTCTAAGGCTAATACCCTAACCTAGAGAGAATAGGACGTAGGCCCACAGGACGAGCTAAAGGCGTAGTTTTAGATATGCGCCCTCCTTAGCCCTAAATAGATTAACCTATATATTCTTAAGGAACTAAACTCTAAACAAAGCGAGCTAGCGCCTATAGAAGGAGAGTTCTTAAACGAACTAATGGGACTAATCAACCGCATTTTAACCGCGAATCGTACGGCCAAATCCCTAAAGGCCCTCCGCAACTAAGCCATAAAAGGTAACCCTAATTTAGAAATAGAAGACGGATTACTCTTATACTAAGAGCGGCTTATAGTTCCGGATATTAATAACCTATAAACAGAGTTAATATGTAAAGCCCACTGTTAAGTTTCTACGGCGTATCCTAGTTAAGATAAGACCTACCAATTACTATTACCCCGTTACTATTAGCGAGGACTTTTATTATTACGGACGCTTTAAGTACGATGTTACGACTACTTAGAGAGGAGTTGGAAGAAGCTAGTTGGTTAATATAGGCACGGTCTAGGATAGAGCCGGTAGAACTATGTGACGAGGAATGGTAACTAAGGTCATATAATGTAATACGTAGGATACGCGAAGTACGGAGGGAACGTCACGTATATTATGTACATTACGTACATTACGTATAAGAAGGATTTTATAGGAGTACGGTTGTGTATTTAAGGACCCTTAGTCCCTACCTAGATAGTTCCTTTCTTATAGTAATTCTTAGAATATAATTAGAGTTAATCTATTAGGCAACTACTCTACTAGTTATTATTACGTTGTTAACTTTACGCTTTACTTATACACCTAGCCCAATAATAAGCCCACTGTAGTACTTACTATAAGGTTCCGTTATATAATTACTACCTAGTTATAGTAACAAAAGTCAAATAATATACCACTAAAAGCAGCCACTATAACGCCATTAACGGCGGCAACTACTTTAAGGTTAGGAGGTAACACTAGTATGGCAGATACTAACTTATAACAACCTATAACGGTCGGATAACTATAAGAAATAGTTAACTAGTTAATAGAAAATAATACGGCACTTAAATAAAGGGTTAATGGGATAGGAGTAGTAAAGGTTAAGTTACCATCAATTAAAAGATTCTTAGGAGAGAGATTAAAGCTTAAAGAATTTCTTACGTAAATATATTTTAAGGTTGCGTAAGAGGAAGCAAAGCTAGCAACACCTACGGATTAAATAGCGTATGTAGGATTGTTCTTATTAGAAAGAGTACTTAAGTAGTTTAAGCCTTACCTTATAGAGATATAAGTAAATAAAATAACAATAACGAACTAAGATATACGGTTTATATTCTTAAGCTAAAGTAGATTTATAGAGCGACTTATATAGATATTTAGAGACCTAAAGGCAACGACTACGGCGGAAAGAAAGCTTTAAGACATTATATAACGAACCTTAGCTATTAAGTATATAATGTAGTTCTAAACGCTAGTAATATAAGTTAAGTAGAATAATAAGGCGCTTATGGCATAGTATAAATAGGGACTTAAGGCTAAAGTCTAGGACGTAATTATTCTAATAGAAGATGCGGACACCCTAAGGGAACTAATAGATTAAGCGATAAAAATTGATAATAGGATCTACTAAAGGGAACAGACTAAGAGAGGTTAGGATAGAGTTCTATAGTTGTATAAGGCGTAGAGTACGCATTAACTAAAGCTAAATTAGAAACTATGGTATAGCGCAGAGCTAATAGACCTAAGTAGTACTAAAGAAGCCTATAAGAGATGGAGTAAGATATTATGGAAACTAAGAGGACAAAAATTAAGTAATTAAAGGTCTAGGGAATAAAGGCCAAATTAGGGATCTTAGTAGCAGAAGACATTTAGGCGGACTCTATAATAAGAAAAATGGTTTAAAAAGGGAGCTTATATAAATTATAGAAAATAGGGTTATTTTGCTAAAGATTATAAAGATGGTTAGAGTTACTATATAATAAAGGGAACCGGACTAGCAGACGGCATATACGTATAGAGGGACAATAATATACTACAAGGAATAAAAGATTGTTTAATTAACTACTTTACGTTTTACTATAATAACGCGTGCCGAATTTATAAAGACGCTAAGTACGGCGTAAGTTATTAGCTATAGGAACCTAGTTTAGAGAAACTAAGAGCCACCTAAGACTATAAAGAGTAAAATAGGCTCTATAAATGTAACGAAGATCTAACAGTAACTTTCAGTATAGTGTTAATAAGGCAGTACTTAGAAAGGGACTTTAGGAAAAATCCATTTAGCGATATTAAGAAAGAAGATCTTAAGACATTAGTATTAAAGGTAGAGACTAAGACCGCTATAGAGTAAGGTTTAGTAACGGGCATTATAACACCGTTAGATACGGCATCTATTGCTTTATAAGACGGTAAGAAGAGCGTCTTATAAAAACTAAGTAAGCAGACAACTACTAGTGCTAATTCACCACTTAATAAAGGTAAAAGGCTAAAGGCTTAAGATTCTTAAGATAAGATAAAAGACAACTAAGATTCTTAAGATAAGATAAGGTATACCTAAGGACCTATAACAGACGAAAACTAATAGAGTAAGGCAATAGCTTAGTTTAGGAACATATAAATAAGCTTGGGATAGAGTTTCCCACAGGCATTAAATTCTTAAGACGAGATAGATAAAATTTAAGACTCTTAAGACGAGATAAGAACACTATAGACGCCTAGTTAGACTAAGGCGGGAGCTAAGCTTAAGCTAGAAGTAAGCTTAGGATTAAAAAATCTAAGGGACTAAGAATTTAGAGTATAAATAAGGACACCTATAGATAAGAGGTAAGGAGCTTCTTTATAGATTAGAGAATCTATAATCTAGGCAGCAGTTAAACTAGGAGACAGATATATAGACCTAGAGGACTTACTAGTTAAATATAGTGTTCAGCCTAAAGATTAAAAAGTTAATACTAAGATTAAGAAGTATAAAGACTTTAAGAATCTACTTATAAGACGTAAAAGAAAAGAAACTATAGAGGAATTTAGAGTAAGAATTACCTTATAGTAAAAGCAGAAACTAGATAAAAGATTTAGTTTACTAGGTCGTATAAGGGACAGAGCGCTAATATAAAGAA
>Ga0307515_10021404_pt1 | contig 11470 bp, 6 predicted proteins | sample 17_EM_MG_FD_194513 | JGI IMG/M metagenome (GOLD analysis project Ga0307515, IMG submission 194513) | Populus trichocarpa ectomycorrhiza microbial communities from riparian zone in the Pacific Northwest, United States - 17_EM | ecosystem: Host-associated > Plants > Roots > Unclassified | place... | reverse complement strand
TACAGTTAAGGTCCTTTAAATTTTAAAAAATCATTTTCGATACAAAAATTTTGTTGTGTTATTTTCAAGTTCAGTTAGAGCGAGAAAAGAGAGAGGGGTTGTTGAATTTCAATGATGAGAAAGAAGTTTGTTGTTTAAGCCATTTCTAACCACTAAAATGAGTTTTTTATTTTTATTTTCATGGGTTTCAAGTGATGATATAGGTTTGATCGTGGTGTTTTGAAGCCTTAATATTGTATGAAAAAACAGATCCAAGAGACAAATTTAATCCGGTTTCATTTCAGGTTTTTGAACTCCTTTTGGATTGATGGGTTGGTTTGTAGGTATTTCAAGGGTGTTGATGATGTTTTTAGATAGAAATAACTTAAAATTGAGTTTTTAGAACAAAAAAGACAGTGCCTTATTTTTCTAGTCATCATAGTGATGGTTGAAATTCAGATTTGCATGCTACATGTTGGTTGCATATTCTTTTTATAAAAAGTATTGTTTGTCCTTTTAAAAAGTAAAAAAATAAAAATAAATTAAGCCTAGACGTGTGAGGCTAGGCTTCAAAATCTACCCAGATGCCTAGGATTTTCCTTGCAAGTGCCTAGCATGCTGGCCATAAACCTTAGTGTATAGACTCTTTTTTAGCTCCTTTATATATATACACATACATACAAGTCAAGTATAAATTGAAGAGGAAAATAATTTAACATGGTTAAGTTTATTATTTAAATCATATGTTTGGCAAGTTAAACCACAAGATCTAGATTTTTTTTTGCTTTTTTTTAATTGATATTTTTTTTAATATGTATTTTTTAAAAATAAATTTAAAATTAATGTTTCAGTTAATATCACTTATATATGATTTTCTTTTTTTTGCTTATTTAACCTTTTTTGGATAGATATTTTTTAAAATTATTTTTTGTGCATTTAACTTTTGAAGATATTTTTCTAATTCATATAAAATTTATTTTTTTAATATTTTGTATAGATAAACTTTATTTTTGAAAATAAAAAAATATTTTCAGATAATATTTCTAACACATATAACCTTGCATAATATTTTTTCTATTTTATTTTATTTTATTAATTTAACATGTGTATCTATTTCTATTATGGTTTAATTGAATAAGAAAACTTATTTTAATAAATAATTTTAACAAACATAACTGAATAAATATATTGTTTTGCAAGATTGAATATTTTGATTTTTTTAATTTTAATTTTATTTTTCATTTATTAACACACGTACTTTTTAATTACACGTGTGTATAAACTTTATGACATGTAAAAGGATTTTTTTTTTAACTATAAATATGTGTAGAAAAAGAAAGCATATCAGAGTGTAAAAAAGTCTACTGATTTTAATAAAATGTCGTGCTATATTTATTATAGTGAGGGTTTTTAGAAGGACAATTTGATTATTAAGGATACTGGGAGGTAAAATAAAAAATAAAAAATAAAAAATGAGAAGGTTAGGCCTTTGATTATTTATTTTGTGATACAAATTAATGCAGCACAAGGACTTCCAGGTAATGAGGAGGTCAATTTACTCCTCGGCGTAACTATATATGTAAAGTTCTATGCATCTCACTGCAAGAAAATTAAGAGGCTGATTGGATAGAGGCACCAAATTAAGATGCCGCAACATCACTCTTCCTCACTGCACTTGCTCCCATTACCATTTGCTGGGCATAATTTTTCAATTAATTAACCTCGACTGTGTGTCACGGACAAACCATAAGCTCTCATGCCAGATATTGCGAAACCATTCACCAAGATAACTAGTCAAAGAATCACCTCGTTTTAAAAGTTTTTAGATTAGATTACAACATATTATTTATATAATCCCCTAGCATCAACAAGGTCGTTGTAGTATAGTGGTGAGTATTCCCGCCTGTCACGCGGGTGACCCGGGTTCGATCCCCGGCAACGGCGATTTATTTTCTTAATATAATTCTATTTTTTGTTTCAGAAAAGCTATCTAGCTAGCCAGTGGAGGGAACTTGTGATTTTCACTCCCGCCACTAAAACCCTCTCTCTTCCTTTGCGTAAAAATAATTTCGCGTTTGACTTGGCTAAATCTAAAGCAAAAGGAGTGGAAGAAGATCAAAAGGAGGAGGAGGTCTTTGATTAATTTCAATAGTATCTCTCTATAACGGTGCCTCCGGGGACAAGAAGCACTAAAGCTCTTCTAGGGTTCGTTCCTTTTTCTTTTTTTGAATTTCAATCGACTTTAATCCATCAACGCTCGAATTGTCGGTTCCTTTTCAACATTATTATTATTAAAAATTATGAACTGTTAGATTGCTATGTTATTTAAACTGATTCAACTAGTTTGGATTTAATCTGCCGCTTATTAGTTGATTTGCTATAGTTTACAACAGAACTGGGCTGTCCGTTATTCATCTGTCATGTTATCCGTCGGCTTAATTCTGCTATTTTGTAGGGTCAAGATCGGTATCCTTACCCTGTTGGAATGCGTTGGCACTTCTGCAGATTACTTCAACTGATGGATATTCATGTTCCGGTCAAATTCCTGATATTGCGTGGCAGAAATTTCAAAAGAATTGTTGCCCTCACACAAAGACTTGGCATGGAAAAAGATTTTCATGCAAGATAGATGGCATAGAGGTAAGTGAATCTGGTTCCTTCCTCAAATCAGTTCAATTTTGAATTTGCATTTGTTGCAAATAATTATTGCTGTAGCAACGCCTTTATAATGTTCTGATATTCATCTTGCGGAAACTTGAATAAGCTTGGCTCACATCAAATACAAGTCTCTAACCCATGTAGCTAAGATGCTTTAACGCTCACGTTAGTTACATTTCACGGTATTAGATGTTACAAAAATCCAACTTACATAACCTCAATTTTCAGTAAGCTGGCATCTCAGTGGCTCGTGTTGTTCTTCTGCTCGCAACTCGTGAAATTATGGACTCTTCCTGATTACTTCGTTATTGTAACTAGAATTTGTTTATACCTTCTTGATTGCTGGGAAAGATACAGAAAGTTTACGCTTATTTTTAAAAACTTCCTTCTCTTGTGCATGAGAAATGTAGGTTTTTGGGTTCAAAAATCCATTTGTCCAGAGGTTACTTCGAGAACTGGTGGCAAGTATAAATGAAATTGCAGAACAGAACCCATTATCCCCTATCTTCCACAATGGGGCCTCTAGAACAGAGCAAAATAACCGATCCCCAGACGCGTGCACACATCCAGATCTACTACCCTACTTGCCAAGATCACGGGTCAAGGGAAAGGGACGAGAAATTGCAAACAAGTTCTTTGCAGTAGCTAACATCTTTATACAATACTGCTTGTTAGCATTTATTTTCTGCTAATCTATTCTTTGCAGTAGTTTGCTTTTCCAAATAAATTCTGTATGGTATAATTATTTTTTTAAAATTAATCAGTCTGGTGAAGTCTTAACCTCCAGAGATTGAAGATTTGAAGGTGATATGGGCCTCTAATGGAACCAGATGTTATTGTGGTAGTTTTAATTTAGTGCCTCCTTTCACGATCGTGAGAGGACATGGTTTGGATTTAGTAATTACAAAATCAAAAACTTATGATTGACCTGAAAAACCAAAAATGAAAGAAAAACGTTACAAACAGAGAAGCAGATATTATCGACCAACCAGGCCCATGCTTTTCTTTAGCCGAATCGATATATTTTTCCTGAATTTTGAATTGATAAAAATCCTCTTAGGCCACTTTTAGGATGACCCAAAATCTGTTTGTGCAAGTCTTTGAAGCATGATCACTTGTGTTCTCTCTTAAAATTAGAGGACAGCATCACATACACAGTGACTTTTGAAGCCCTGGTGCAGGTCCATCAAAATATGAAGTCGAACTCAAAATCATCTCATGCGTCTGTCTCGCCTTCGTTTAGAAGAAAGGCGCGTTGGATCTATCATGGTCTCGGAAACCTGAAAGAATGTATGTTTTGCAATGTGAAGTAAAGCCATATCTTTTTTCTTTCCTGTGCACACGAAAAGAATCTCAATTTTATTGTCTGTTAAGGCGCTCTTCTTGCTCACAAGAAACTTCCGCCTTCCAATGCTTGGCACATTCCCATCAGAAACTCTGAACACGCGGGTGATGCTTCGGCCTCAACTCAAGCCTTTATCCTGTTGAAGTTAAATGAAACTATTGTTTTCCAAGAGTTGAAGAAAATCCAAACGAAATCAGATCCTTGATGGCTGGTAAAAACGCCAGCCTGGGCCATGATTAACTAGTGGGGCTCCAAGTTCTCGAAATTGTTCAGGCACGCACGCCCAACTCCAAAATCAGGTCATTATTTTCACCTAACGAAACAAGTTAAAGTTCTAATACCCTTCTGTCGAGTTTCAATTCAAATTAATTCTGCCCAAAAATCTTATCATCTCAAAATTTAAATTCATGAGGAAACAAATTGTTGGCCCACCATCGAGTTTTAAAACTCGCCAGTCATCACAATCATTATCCAAACAAATGTAGAGTCATTGCTAAATATTCAATTTCAAATCTGATATCATCTAAAGCTGATAGCAATGTAGCAGAAAAGGTTACACCCAGCTAAGCACTAGGAATGCTCTCAAACTTCAACTCAAAAGGGTAAGAAAATTTTGCAATAAATAATAATGATGGACGACGACTAGACCATCATGATAAAGATACAATGAAGCGGCTACCAGATTTAGTACTAAAAAGACAGACAACACGGTTTTGAATACTCTACTTTGAGGTACTCTTTGAAGATTTTTCCCCTGAAGAGTTGAGTTCATCCCAAGCTTCAATCCAAGTGACCATGGCATCAGCTAGCTTAATGAAGTAGGGATCAACCTTGCCAAGTTTCTCCTTGACCTGCTTGGCAAGTTCAATGTAGCATTGTTGAACAGTGACGCATTCCTTGGGAAGAACTGCAGACTGGAAGAATGGGATCAGGTCTTCCTGCCAGTAGATACCCTTGTACTCCTTTTTTAGGTTAACGAACGGGTTGCTTGCTTTGCTGTGCCAGATGTAGGGCAAACCAGTCTTAACTCCCCATCCCATATGGTCACATATGACCTACAAATTAAGCAAATACAGTACATGTGAGTTTAACCATTCAGAAAATATTTCTGTATCCATAATACATATGATGCCATCATTGTAGATAGCAACCTGTATGGAATTCGGGTAAAAAAAGTGCATTCATTCTGAGAGCATAGAAGCCTCTGATCTATTGGACTTCTTTCATGGCTTCGTATTCAATGCACAGAAGAATTATTCAAGTTTCAATCAAACACAAAGGAATCTTCATTTTCTTGAGATGCCCAGAAGTCTCAGAACAACGTTTAGGATTTAACCAACAGCTTTTTTACTTAATTGTTAGTCTAATATTAGCATTTCCTAACTCACAGGACATTGTGAAAAGTAGTTTGGATGAGATTGCGATCAACAAGACCTTGATAAAAAAACAAGTCATGATAAGAGATGGAAATTTCATAGAAATTGCACCTTCATGCACCAGCCAGCCCACATGTCGTCATAGCGTCCAATTGGCTGGCCATCACCCATGAGCCCAAAATACATTGCAGGTCCAATCAATTCACGGTTGAATCCCAGATTCATACCGCACATCGGGAAAAGGGTTCCCTTAGGTACTGTCAGAACAGCATCAACATATCTGAAATGTAAAAGGAAATGAATAAATAAGGTCAAATCCCCAACACTGTTAATCACAAGAAAAGAAGTATGTAACCATTTTAACTTCCAGTTGAACATCTAAATACCGTGTATTTCTCTCACGAGGCTTCACAAGCTGGGTGGGAGCATCATAATCAGGGATATTAAGCCAGAGGCCATGAGAAACAGCAGTGGGAGCGCCTTCTCGAAGACTGAAAGGATATCCACGAACAAAGTCTGCACCTTCTCTGTATGGATCATAAAGAGTGTTGAAAAAAAATGGAGTGGATGGGCTTAGAAGGTTTTTGATGTGCTGCTCGAGTGCATTAATCAGTTCACCCGATGGATTTTTGGCAACCTGCATATAAACATAGAAAATAAGAAAAACATGAAATATTTCACAAGAAAAATAGGTGAATCAAAATAACATGTCCATGGCCTTCATCAAGCTATTTACTCGTTCTCTTTTGTTTTGATCACATTTGTATTCATTCATTTTTCTTAATGCTAACTACCAGAAGATAGATTAAACATGCCATCATCAGCACTGTACTCTATTGACAAGAAAAATAATGAGCCATGTGGGCATCATAGCGAGCCAAGTGCTTGTAAAGACAAAAGCACTGGCTTTCTGAGATGCCATTTTGCTATCAGATCCTCTATCATGCATAGAGACAACATCCAGTCTTTTATTTAGGATGTAAAAAGCATGGCATTGTCTGAAGAGGACCTTGTGACCAGATTTGCATCATGCAGCCAAAATATTCTTATTTTGGACTTCAACTGAGGCCTAAAATGAAGAACTCATTACCAATGGTTTCATATCTTGCATGACCTCAAATTCTAACCTTTCTATGTAAACGGAAGGATAGTCAACGAAGATCTAGCTCAGTGTTGAAGATTTAAGTTAACAAGCAGCATTTTATGCTTTTAGCTAATGAAGCAAGAGGACCGATATCAATGTGGCAAAGCAATTCTTGTACGTTTAAACTGCAAATGCTGCAGTTGAAAGCAATCAAGATTTATAAAATGGGCCCACTTAACATTCAACAAGACACAAACAACACCCAGCAGGGAAAAAAATCTTCATAAAGTTCAAGATCCAGACATTCAAACGGAAAGTACAATACTCCACCGACACCTCAAAATCCCATCAACACTCCTATATCTCTTCTCCAAATATAGCTCACAGGAACACAGAATCCCATGAAAAAGAGGATCCAAAAATTCCAAATCTACCATTATATTACAAGCTCCATACCCCACAGATCAAATAAAAGGAATGAATAAAAAGTATCAAATAAAAGGAATGAATAAAAAGTCTTTCATAATTCAGGACACCACAAAAACTGAAACAAAAACTACTGAATTAACCCTTATAGAGTCACCTGGCCGAAATCGGTCAACTCAAGCAAAAACCGAAGCTAGATCTAAAACCCTTCATTAAGCAGATAATTCAGTAAAGGGTATTCAAATACGAAAGAAAAATAGGGAGTGGGGGGGCTTACAAAGCAATCATCATCAATGGTGTAGATATACTTCTTCTTGGAGACCATGTAACCAAAGCAGCGACAAGCAGAATCCTTGAATGAGATACAAGAAGCCTTGGGACCCAGAATCCTATTAATATCATTCCTATTGTAGAGCTCATAGTCAAAACCATCAGGGACCTTGATGATCTTTGATGGGTCACCATCTTGGACTATAATCAAGTGATATTGCTCAAAAAAAGGCCTCCACATCTCCAAGAAATCAAGGTTTCTAATAGTGGGTATGACTATATCTAGCTCATCTTTCAAAATCGGAGTGGGTTTGACAGAAGATCCTGCCATTTTTTGCACAGACTACAGAGAAAGAAACGGGCCAGAAGCAGAAGACTAGTAGTGCAGATGGACTTCAACAAGAAGCGGTACCGCGCCTAAGGTTGTCTCCGATATATATGGAGAGAGGTTCTGAAGGACAACGGGTAAAAACGTAAAGAGCTCTGTTGCTCGTGTAGAATATCTTTACATTTAGGTCACTGATCTTTAGGAATATTTTGGAGACGGTTCATGTTCTTTTGACTTGATAAATATTAAGTATCAAGTATAAAATTAAAAGTCCTGAGTTTTTAATTATGCATGATTTCATTATTCATCTTTTTATATATTATCTGGATAGATTGTGTAAAATTTTTTGTTTTTTTAATTTGATTTTCAAATATTTTTTTTTTGGTGATTGAGGTCTAATTAAATATTAATTAATTTTGATTTCTTATGAAATGGTGGGATTAAAAGAAAAGGGACCTAAATAAAAACAACATCAAACATGGATGGCGTGTCATAAGTTTTGAAGAAGATGCATTTTGATTCTCAAACTTAAAAAATAACACATATTATACAATTTTAGTAGTTCAATATTTTTCAAATTTAATTTTTATGTAAAAGTTTATTTTTGTTATTTTTTAATCTCTAGTTGACAGAGAAAAGAGAGAAGTTATTCCAATGGTAGAGAGAGAAACATGTCATTGACACCGAATAGGTAGCCAAAACCAATAATATTTGTGTCAAATTATTTATTTGATGATGAGAGTTCATATTATATATATTTTTTTTATCTTTAAAGTTTGTAAAAAAAAAAAACAGATATGAGCTCGGGTTGATTTTGGTTTTTGAGATATTTTTTTTGGTTTTTTTTAGGTCATTGATGGGTTTATCATGGTTTTTAAGGTACAAGTCAAAAATAAGTTGAAAACCAGGTTTTGGGTAAAAAACTTAATCTTTAATTTTTCAGCTGCCACACCAGCCAAAATTTAGGCAAGATCAGATGACGCATCGTCTATATATTTTGCAAAAAAATTGGGACATCCACCCCATGTGCAGCAAAAAAAAAGGGCTCAATCGCATAAACCCTAACAAAATGGGCAAAGCGGACTAGCGTAATTTGTTTATTTCTATTATCGTTTTATTGAATAAAAGTATTGTAATAAACAAAATTTAAAAAATATAATCAGGTAAATGTCTCTTGATTTTTCAAGTTTTATTTTTAGTTATCATTAATGATTATTTATTTATTAGCACGTGTAGTTCTCAGATTATTTAATTACATATATGCATAAATTTTTTGATTTATCTTTAAACTTTTTAAATTATAAAAACACAATTTATTTTATAAAAATTTAAAATATTTGACCTGAGAGCGAAGAGATACTTCTCACATAACTAGTGGGAATCTAAATGGCAGATTTGCCCCCTTATGAGATCTAACACTCAAATGAAATATTGTAGTAATTAAGTTTGTTAATGGTGGGTGGCCAAATAAAACCTGCGATGGATGGGTTTTCTTACCAGCAACGAGTTTCTTTATGGTGGAAACTGACGTTTTGCTCTTGATCTCTGTTCATAATGTTTCTGTTGCATGAATGGATCTCCAGGCTAAATAAAATGAAGAAGGAATCAGTCTCCTTTGGTTTGGTTCTTGATTAACCAAATTAACTGCTGGGAGGGTCGCCGTTAATTTGGACATGTTTCTCCTACGTGAGTCTCTGTGACTTTCCATCTGGATGTCTTGTAAGAAACGTGAAATTAATATTTTTCAAATCTAAAACCTTGTATTATTAATTAATGTGACTAGTAATGATGAATAAGTGGTCGAGTGAGTTTTAGAATATTTTTTATTTGGAAATATATTAAAATAATATTTTTTATTTTTTAAAATTTATTCTTAATATTATATTATAGTTACTCTTTTGACTTTAATCCAAATACAGTACCAGGAAAAGAAAAAGAAACAAAAAGAAAAAATCCTGCAGGCTGCAGATTCAATGAACGGAGAGTGAGTGGTGGCAGTTGTCTTCTTTAAACCAATCCTGTCGACCTGAACCCCACCATCAATATTGAGCTCGTAAACAGACACCACAATACGTAGGCCATCAATGTCCATGAGGACAAAGCTTGGGTTCACATCATAGGTAATGTTGCCGTAGTCACCGGCGGCGGACCCTGGGTTTATAACAACGCCGATCCCTCGTGTTTGTAAGCTGTGAATTGATGGGCATGACCGGTCACAAGTATGTCCACTTCCAGCTGCCTCCGGCGCTTTGCTCGTGAGTCTAAATCCCCCCTCGGAACAACCTTCAAAACATCAAACCAACAAAACAAAACTTGTAATTACAGGATGAAACTCGTCACAAAAATCTGCAAATAGTTACTCTTGCTGAATTTGACATGAAAAAATTATGTTAGATTTTATCAAATATTCTTTCTAAAAAATCTCATGAATCCATAAATCCGATGTCAGTGGATTCTACTTGTAGATACCATGAATCCAATGTTAAGATTTCTCAAGAAGTTATTTAAATGTGTGCGTGTGTGTAGCACCACATTGTCAAGAAAAACAAATGATGCTGTGCGCGAAAATTTCACCAAGATTTCTGACACGATGATTTCCTAAATCACTCACGCGACAAGTTATAATATCATACAACAGAGGTCATAAATCAGCGTATGGGGTTTTTATACATAATTTTTCAAAAGAAAAATGTTTACTTAAAATAATTACCTTAATCGGCGTGGTATATTATCAATTTACGGGAAATTATAACACATCAGGTTTTCCGATAAAGTTCATTTAAATTTTTTAATTTGAGCAATGGTAAAGACATTGAGAGTTTTTACTTCCATGAGATATTTTACACACACACACATTGCTCTCATATTAGAATAAAAGTGGATTCCATCAGTAATTACTATCATGATGAATTCCGTAATATAGCTGAAATGCTTGATAATTAGTTTTTAGAAAACTCTTACCAAATTTAGAATCTCTTCTATTATTCTTTTAAATCTAAGACTTCACCGGTATGTGATATTTGACGTTGAATTCACATTTTTAATCTAGGAAATACCTCACATTTATAAATTTAAATTTTTAAAAAAATACATTCATTATATAATATTTGATGAAATCGAGAAAAAACTTCGCATAAAAACTAGGTTTTTCATGGTCTATAAAACTAGGCCAAAACATATGATTTGAGCTTCGTGTTTAACTTGTATTTAATCTTGAGTAATTTTTAGAAAATAATTTTTTTTGGAATGAGAGACTTTTTGATACCTAAATCAATAATAGTAAGAGATAAATAATGTAAGAGAAAGTCTTGCAATGTAAGACAAAGCCTTGAGTGAAAGAGAAAATTAAGAGTAAGTTTTATACCCGAGGAAACTTGCTATATGTTTACCGGTAACTTAAAATATTTATAAATTTTGATCATATTGACTCGAACATGAAGAATAATGTTATGATTGATTTATGGAAACATTAGTGTGTACCATGGCATTATTATTGATAAGATGATTGATGAATGTTAGTGATATATTGGTGATAAATAGTCATTGATAGATAAAAAAATAACTAAGTTGGTTCGGGTTTACACCATTAATTATTGACTAAAACATGTGGTGTCCGCGTAAAAGTTTGGACCTGCAAAGACATGAGTGCGACGCTGTATTCTAACTCTTGAAACTCAAAAAATTGCATTGGAGCTTGCTGAAGAAAAAGGAGACAAAAATTACATTGAGAGATCTATCATTTATTCAAAATATAAGCAACATAATTATCTTCAGATAATTCCCTTTGCGTGGGTGTGGCCAATTTAATAAGCCTTTATCATCTATAGTAATTATATAATTATAATAATCATAATGACCTAGGATATTCAATTTCCATTTCTTTAAACTTGACCAGAAGGATTGGCAATGCTTAATTCCCCATCAGTTTACTAATCTACGATTACAGTAACGAGGCCGTCAGCGTGTTAGGCTTCAGCTTCATTACTAATCTACAATCACAGTAA
>Ga0307515_10021403_pt1 | contig 11470 bp, 13 predicted proteins | sample 17_EM_MG_FD_194513 | JGI IMG/M metagenome (GOLD analysis project Ga0307515, IMG submission 194513) | Populus trichocarpa ectomycorrhiza microbial communities from riparian zone in the Pacific Northwest, United States - 17_EM | ecosystem: Host-associated > Plants > Roots > Unclassified | place... | reverse complement strand
ATATTGTTTATTATATTACTATTTTAATATTTTAAAAATATTCTGTCTGGCATGCATTGTATTTTACTTTTAACGTCTTAATTTTTTTAAGACTAGAAAAGATAATCCAATCTACGATGTAATGTTGATTGATGATCTAATTGTTTTTTTATTTGAAGCAATAGGGCTAGCGTGTATTTTATATATTTATTTTAATTTTTAATGTTAATACATTAAAAACATGAAAAAATAACTAAAAAAATATTAATTTAATTTTTTTCATACAAAAAATAATTTTAAAAACATTTTATAAAATATATTATAACGCAAAATATAACTGCTTCCATTCAAATAGCATGGGATTACATTTTCCGGACCCAGAGAAAACTTCTTTGCATTCCATAGGTCTATGAATTTTTACCCCCTGGGCATTTGATGCATCTAGTCCGTGCCCCTAGAAAATGAAGGAAAATTTGTACACTGCCTCTGTTGTATCACATTTCCGCTTTAAAAATGATTTAATTAATATAAATTTTGTTTTACGGAAAAAAAGGACTTACTTGTTGGTCAAGTATAAAAATGATTTTTAACCATTAAAAAAAATGCCAGAATGAAATAATTACAACTGGTAGGACTGCTTTATGTGGAATCTCCAATGAACTTCTTGCATATCCCATGATCGAAAGGGACGAAAAAAGCGAGACAACAGCATAATAAATGGGCTAATGGGCTTAATCTGCTGACGATGTCCACCGCGCACACGCTATTAGGCACTCGCCCCGCCCTCCCAATTTGGAAAGGATAGATACCCCGCCAGCGCAACACCACCACCTCCCCTCCTCTTCAATTAACTTACGCTACCAAATTACTGTGTTTCAAAATTCACCCTCTTTTCATTCTCTCGACCTCCCTCTCCGAACAAATAAGTAAATCCCTAATTCAACAAAACCCTAACCCTAACCCTAACCCTAACCTAGGTCGCTGCAGCATTTCCAACACCAAACAATGGCCAGCGATTCCGATGCCTCTCATCGCAAGCACCGACGATCTTCCTCCGATGACGAGGCGGAGAAGTCCTCGAAACGCCACAAACATCGTCACCATCACCACCGACATCGCCACTGCCGTAGCAAGAAGCACGGAGAGGATACAAAACAAGGCGGTGAAGACATCGTTCCTGCTACTCTTCCTCCTCCGGTTCCTGTTGCGAATAGTAATGGAGCTGATAATGATGACGTGGAGGAAGGGGAGATCCTTGAGGAGGAAGGTTCTGGTGGCGTTGATGTCGAGGCCAATGAATTGCATGAAGAAGTACCAGATTCTCAAAATCTGGTGTGTTCTGTTTGCCCTCTTTTATCTCTATGTTTTATGCAAACTGTTACTCTTTTGCCTTGTTTTGCTTCTTGTTTGGTCGCTGAGAAATATAACAAAATGTGGAATCTTAAATTTCAATTCTTTTTTTATACTACGTTTTATAGCTACAAAAATTTGATAATTGCTTGCCTTCTGGGACTTTCCTCTGTTTTTGAAAATTTGAGTTTCTGAATGAAAATGTTTTTTTTTATGCTTTTCTCAGCGGCCAAACGGATGCTTGTTTTGATTTTTGGAATATGTGATGAATTTTTGGTTGGTGAGAGTTTTATAGAGAATGTTCCATACACATATGTAAGAACCTGCTTGCACTACAAACACGAACATGTGTGCATTGCAAAAAGAAAGAAGTTTCCTCTAGGCGTTTCAATGGAGAACTGGTGGCTTTATATTCATTCGTAAGAAGTTGTTATTCTCATCATTTATGTTTTTTTACTGCATGCTCGCCACATGTGTTTTCCTCCTTTAATAATTATTCACACTGCTTGTCATGTTGCAAGTTTGTGCTACTTAATTTTATTCATATATTTTATGGCAGGGATTTGACAAGAGCGACATTGGTTTTGTGAATAATCATCCAGTTGTTGATCAGTTTGACAATGAGGTCTGCCTTCGAAGAGATTCTAGGGCTGAGCTTCGAGATGAGCTAGTTTCTAAAATTGACTCAGAGGATCTTGCCAATGGTAATTTAGGTCGTGAATACCATAAAGATGATAAGAAGAGGCACGTGGAATCTAGGTCCCCTTCAAAGGGAAGTAACAAGCAAAAAAGTAACCTGGATATTACAACTGAGGGTGATGATAGCAAATTAAGGGATTGGAGAAAGTCATCATCTTCTGAAAGCAGTGAGAATAGGCATAAGAGGGCACAATCACCTTCGCGTGAAAGGTACCATTATGAGATTCATTCTAGGAGTAGATCAATGTCACGAGATCTAGTTAGCGAGAGATCGCGTTCTCGTAGCCTTATTGAATACAAGGATCTTTTGACAAGAAAAAGACACCATGACAGGGTTGATTATGACTCTGATGGTGAAAGAATGTCTCGAAACAGCAGGGATCTGCGACATGGCAGTAGAGATTCAGTGAGAAATGTGGATAGGGAAAGCAGTGTTAGTTACAACAAGTCTTTTGATGGAGAGGATCGGTATCACAACAAGAATTCACAGGATAGAGAGAGGAGCAAGGAGAGGGAACAACGAAGAGAGAAGGAACAAGAGAGATGCAGGGAGAGGGAGGTGGATCGGGTTAGGAGAAGGGGGATGGAACATGAGAGGAGCAGGGAAAGCTTCCAGAGAAGAAGGGAGATGGAACATGAGAGGAGTAGGAAAAGCGACCATAGAAGGGAGAAGGATCAATATGGGGAGGTAGACTGGGAAAGGAGGAGGGAGAAAGAACAGGGGAGGAGTAGGGACATGGTGGAGGAGATAGATAGAAAAAGACAGCAGGAAACAGATTTGAGCAAACACAAAAATATGCATGGGGCTAGTGACAGAGATAGAGACAGGGAGAGAGAAAGGGAGAAGGATAGGGATAGGTACAGGGAAAGGGATAGAGTTAGGGACCATGATCGTGGGAACGAACAGGAAAGGGAGAGGCGAAATGACAGGGATAGGGAGAAATCTAGGGATAAGAGTGATTCAGAAAAACTCTATAATATCAACAGCAATTCTTTTGGACAGGGAAGAGACAATCTAAAGAGGTATTCTTTATACATAAAATAAAAATGCTTACTTCAATTGAAAACATTTTTTTTACTTAAGAAAATATGTATCTGTAGGGCACCTTTGGACCTAACATTATGTTTTTTATATTTGGCTTCAGAGATGAAGATGAACAGGATGATTTTGAAAAAAGGATGGCATTAAAATTAGCTGAACAGGAAGAGGAAGATCTCAATAGAATAAAGGAGGAGAGTAGAAAGCGAAGGGAAGCCATTCTTGAAAAATATAGAAATCAGCATTTACAGCAGCAGAATGAGTCTCGATCAGAAGATGCAGACAAAGGTACTTTCTCTGTCCTTGTAATGTTTTATATTTACTCTTGAGCTGAAGATCAGCATTAAACTGTTTGGTTTGTTATATCATATATAAACATGATTTTCAAGGTGTACATGCTTGCTTGATGAGTCTCACTTAGATCTGGTAATTTTCTTATTGAAGTTCAAGAAACACGATTCAGAGTTCCACTAGTGCCTGCAATTTTTGCAACTTAAACAATGAGTATGTGTTTTTACATGTGGTGTTATTTCTCATCTTAGGGCTAGAAAACTCTGGTTTTTGTTGTTAGAAAATGCTTAACTTGTTAATTTGAGTTACATCCATGCAATAATTCTGGTGCCATCTCACAAGCAACTATGGTGGGTGGATGATGTGTGTGTTTAAGTTGAAAATCCTAAATGAAAATTCTGCTGATTCATAATTGATATTGAGCAGGGTTAAGTACCTATGGATAGTTAAACTAACTGATTTCTATCTGTTTTCTGTGATTTATCATTTATTTCTCATGCCAATTTCCTCTAACAATAAAATTGTTTGTGTGGACCAGATAAGGAGCCTTTAGAAGGTCCTGGTAACTCAGCAGCAACCGACAATGTTGCTCCAGAAACTCTCGATGGTAGGACAGATGGTGCTGACGTTTATGTTGCTGAGACATTATTTTCTGTTGGGAAATCACCTTCACAAAATGGAATACAAGTTACTTCTGAGAGGACTTCAGGTGCTGCAGGGCTTGGAGAAGGTTCTCCGAAGGTGTGTCCATTTTTTCTCTAATGTCATGTTTTTTAAGCTACTTGGGGAATCAAGCTCAATATTCATATAGGTGGGAAGTATATGCACGTTTACTACTGAATCATATTGGAGTTGATCAATTCTTTTTGGTTACTATTTTGTACAGAGTGAGAGATCAGATGAAAAATATTGTGATGATATTTTTGGAGAGACGCCTGTTGGAGTTCGTAAATCAGTAAGATCCACTGTTTCCTGCAATTTGTTTATCTGTCTTTTGTGCTGTTTATACTTGCTTTGTTAGTTGTATAATGCAGTTTCTTAAAATAGTCATGCTCAATTATGCCAAGGATTTGTGATTTGAATGTGCTGCAGGGTAAAGGAGAAGGTTTGCCAATTGTGAGGAGTGGTCTCCATGACAATTGGGATGATCCTGTAGGGTATTATAGTAAGTATTCTAAGTATTCTAATATGTGATCATCTCTTCTTTTTTCAAATAGAGAACCCAATACAGAAATCTGTTTTTTAAAAAGATACGGATGTTTTTGAACTTGACTTTTCATGCTAAAGGCCTTTTTTTAAATCTATTTTATCAGATTGTTTTTCTATCCCAATAAAATGTTAGCTATTTGTTTAGTGGTTTCGATAAAGCTACAAATATCATGTGGTTTTTTTTTTCTAAAGTAAGAGATCGGAAATATTTGGTTTTTATCTCGGTGAGAGACAAGAAAGAGTTCAGTTCTTATTACTTCTCATTGTTGCTAAAAAAAGAAAAGTAAAGAAGTCTCTTTAACATCATATTTCAGGTGTTCCTCTTCTATTTTCTTTTCCTTTATATCCAGAGCTTGTGTTTTTCCTGTTCTGGAAGATGTGACTTCACTTTACATCATTTCAGAGGCAATAGTAGAAAGTACAAGGCATGCCTTCAATTTGTCTCAAACATTTATAGTTCTTGAAAATTTATGGATTTGGTTGATCAATATGCTGCTATTGTTCTTCAAATAGTTATTTCAGTTATTTATGCTAATATCATTTTTGGTATGTAGGCTACCGATTTGGAGAAGTACTTGATGGTCGATATGAGATTGTTGCTGCTCATGGAAAAGGTGTCTTTTCTACAGTAGTTCGTGCGAAGGATCTGAAGGCTGGCATTGATGAACCTGAAGAAGTGGCTATAAAAATTATACGTAACAATGAAACAATGTTAGTATTTATTTTTTAAATAACATTGTGCTCTCCCTTTTCTTATCCATATTTGTCTTGGCAACCTATCTTACTGGCCACTGATTCTACATCTATGTTCTAGGCGCAAGGCTGGGGATACAGAGGTTTCAATATTGAAGAAATTAGCAGGTCAAGATCCAGAGAACAAGCGTCATTGCGTTCGTTTTCTTTCAAGTTTCAAGTATAGAAATCATCTTTGTTTAGTTTTTGAATCTCTTCACATGAACCTGCGTGAGGTCTTAAAAAAGTTTGGTCGAGATATTGGCCTTAAACTAACTGCTGTTAGAGCATATGCAAAGCAGCTTTTTATTGCTCTGAAGCATCTAAGAAACTGTGGTGTTCTTCACAGTGATATAAAGCCTGATAATATGCTGGTAAGTTTCAGTGCCACAATTGTGTTATTTTGCTTTAGTTAATTATCCATTGATTACCTGCTATTTAACTGACCTGTTCTTTTCTCTCGTTTCCCACAGGTAAATGAGGCAAAAAATGTGCTGAAGCTTTGTGATTTTGGTAATGCGATGTTTTCTGGTAAAAATGAAATTACACCATACCTTGTAAGCCGGTTTTATCGTGCTCCTGAAATAAGTAAGCTCCATTGTTAAACTACTATTTTGGATACTGTCTTGTTGTTGGATAAATTGATATTGACATGTTCTCCAGAAAAAATAAGTAGATATTGGCCTAACATTTATTACACTAAAATTTCATTTCCATATAGGAAAAAGTATTTGCTTATATTGACTTACTTTGCAGTTCTTGGTTTGACGTATGATCATCCAATGGATGTGTGGTCTGTTGGTTGCTGCTTGTATGAGCTTTATACTGGAAAAGTTCTATTTCCTGGTTCTACAAACAATGACATGCTACGACTCCACATGGAATTGAAGGGCCCTTTCCCAAAGAAGATGCTTAAGAAGGTAAAATTCACACCTGATAATCATTGTTGGTGGTTCACAAAAAGGCAACCTTTTGGTGTAAGCTGTTCTCCAGGGTGGTCTGCATATCTGTTAATGAATTTGGGGTTCATTGTTTATCTGATATTGATTTGACTTATGTATGCAGGGTGCATTTGTTGACCAACATTTTGACCGTGATTCGAATTTTCATGCTACAGAGGAAGATCCTGTCACTAAAAAGGTATGTTGTATGCACGTCCCATTTACAGACCTGTTCTTAACTTTTGTACCTCATGGTAGTTCAATTTCAAATTGATTGATATATATTTTTCTTCTGCAGATTATGAAAAAGATTATTGTGAACATAAAGGCAAAAGATATTGGATCTATTATTTCGGGTTCTCCTGGTGAGGATCCAAAGATGTTAGCAAACTTTAAAGATCTTCTAGAAAAACTTTTTGTGTTGGATCCTGAGAAGAGGATGACAGTTAATCAAGCACTAGCTCACCCATTCATCACGGGCAAGTGAACCATGTTGCTGATTTTCTGACTCCAGAAATGCTGTTGCGCTAGATTTTGTACATTATGACCTAACTCATTCAGATATCTAATGATTGCACATTATCTTTATCTTATGTGTTCTGGCCTCTGAGCTTTGAGCAGTTTTTGGCATGGTTGAAGTCAAAACTGGTGATATGTGGTCAGCAGTACTCTTTACAGGCGGGTTCATTTCAGTGGTGTACTGGTTCTATTGTAAGACACCTTGCCAAAGGCGTTTTTTCCTCTTGTAATCATTTTTAATCGTGGTCATTGTGAAAATTTATCATATTTGCTCTTATTTCTCTAGGATTTTTTTTTTTTTACTCTGAACATGGTCACTGCAATTGGATTTGTGGGTTACATGATAAGGGAAGAAATTTATCATTTTTTTTTACTCTGAACATGGTCACTGCAATCGCAGGAAGAATCTCGTTTTCTGTTGTGTTAACTTTTAGTTTCTACTTGTGTAGTTTGTATTTAGTGCTGAATATCAAAACATCTGTCATTCTAACTGCTTCAATTATTTTTTCTTTATACTTGCAGTCTACATGTTCTCTTACCATTTTATGTGATTTTTCTGGTCCTTGAGAGTCTAATTGAATTTTTCATTCAGGATAGTCTTCCCCTGCATTGAGGCATCCTTCCAGTGCTTAAATGCTTAAAAGGCTCCCAGGAGAAGGTACCTTAGCTTGTTTATTAGGAGCTTATTTGATAACCCCTTGAAAGTGCTAAATATGCTTTTTAGATGGCAGTGCTGCTACATCTGGCATCCTTTTTTGTTTCACAATATGTATTTGTGTTTGAGACATGTTAGACTTAATAGGGAGTCTTTGTTCATATTTTTTATGTGGTTAATATTAATATATGTTCTAACTTAGTGAATGCATCTGATCCATGGCCTGTCATTCTGGAGGCACTTGTTCTGGAGATGTGCCGCTGCAAACTTGAAGTGAAAGTAATTTTTAGTAAGTAATTCATTTTTTAGATTTGATACTTTTCTCCTTAAATGGACTATCGGGGGAACATGTTGTATTCAATTTGAAATACTAATGTATCAACATTGCTTCCTGTGCTTTTTAGGGCTCTTCTCTTATCTCATCCATTTGCAGCTCTGGTAAGTATCTGAAAACAAATTGGTTACCCAAGCTTAGTACATTTTTAAAAATTCTAAATATTTGATATTTAGGTTTCTTGAATTTTGATCTGTAATGTTGGTATAGTGTCTGTCACAGATGCTTCATAAGATTCATGCATTGCCTCCTATGTGGTAGTCGGTGTTTCTCTTATGAAAGTCTTATTAGTTACTTGAATATAGAACATAGGATGTGACGAAATACTATTGTGAAGCATAAGCTTCAGTCAAAACTGCACTTGAAATAGGAAATCTAGTTGAACTTGTTGACACTTTTTTTACAAGTCTGTCCTAACAATGATAAAATTGTAGTTTAATATAGACCAATTAACATGTTTCTGAGTAGCTGGATAACTTTCCTCTATGTTTTAACAAGTTATCTGTGTTAATTTCATTTGTTTGAAAATTGAAACCCTCTTGTGATGGATGTGATCACCGAAACCCATAGTCACTATTAGGTGAAGTTTGACCCAATTGGTTTTTTGATCTCTAAATGGCAATATAATCCTTGCAAAAAAAAAAAACCGATACATGCAGTCATCAACTTTCATTTTGTGCCCTTTTTAGTCCCCATCTATCATTGTCATTTGAGATGATGTTTTAGACATCTGTCAAGCTCATGTGGCATTAGACCCAAATATTTTTCTGTGAGCCTCAACCATGACTGGTAACTATGGATTGGAAGAAGTTGAGCTGTTTGTCTTTCATAGCCTACTCTGACATCACGTGTCGACATTTACATTTAGCAAGAGAGCGTTTTGTGTTTGGACACGTTGTCAGGAAAGTAGGTTGTTTGGAGAAGTATTGTACAAGCTACAGGCCTTCAAGTTTATTGATTTTTTATTTTGTGCACAAAGGGAGAGGCTTGGCAATATGTGGTCCAATGATAATGTCAAGTTCCAAGGCTTTCATCTACCCTCATGATCTATGACCTTAACAACATGAGATCTGTATTCAGTTTCCCAATTGAGTATGGCTACAAGGATTGTTCTAGGTCTAGGTTTGGGTGTAGAATAGATAAACAGGGGATGGAGAGGGAAAGAGAAAGTAATGATAGTGAGATTAAAATGTAGATTTGAATATTGATGTCAACATAAATGATGATGTTGCTATTTTTTCATGTGTTTTAATCGGATGGGTTCTTTTCCTTTTCTTTTTCAATTATATAGAGATGATATGTTCTTTTTGGCAAAATTGAAATTAGTCCCAGATACTTGATGCCTTGTCTCATGGTGATCTGCCAATTGAAATGGCAATACACAAAATATAATTTAATTTAAGGCAGGTTGGAGTCTTCTACTAAACATCAGGATCTGATATTGATGGTAAACGTGCTGGGGAGCTAAAATTTGCACAACATGGAAGTAGGGAGTTCATTGTATTGAATTTGTGTATGGATTGTTTGCCATTGACAATGTCTGAAGACCTAGTTTATTAAAGTAAATATTCTCCATATTTAGCGTCACTATTTCAATAGAAAAAAATGCAGGACATGCGATTCTTATTTGATGTCAGTTAACTTTAGGCATTACTGGGTTTCCATTTCCGTTTGTTTCTATGAATTGCCTAGTCACGTGCTTGTGCTGTATGATTGCCCTGCAAACATGTTAAAGAAAACTTGTTCTCCTCATTCTGCCTTCAAATTGGTTTCAATAATGACGTGCTGAATTGCTGGACTGATGTGTATTGTGCTTCAAGTCCATTTTGATGCTGACCCCCGTGGAACAATTATTTGAAAAAAGATTAAATAGCCCGTGTAAGCATTACCTATAATTGACATTTGTGTTCTGTTTTGAACTTTTAACATCTTGTAGTGGGTGATTCAAGGAATAATTCCACATTCAAACTCAACCTCAAGATCAGAATCTAATTGAAAAGTCATTTTATGAGACTAGTGATAAAAAAATGTTAACTTCTACGTTCTTTTAGATTTGTCAGCATGTTTTTCAAGCTTTCTGATATTCTGATGCTCGTTCTCGCATTTATAGCTTAAAGATGATGTTTTGACTACGTTTGCAACCAGCTTCTTGAGTATGGCACTGTGAATTATCATTACAAATTACAAAATAAACTGAAAGGCTTGATGGTTTTTCTGTATATCGTGGCACTATACACGCTTTTAGTGTTTAGTGGGGATTACAATAGTTTTTTTTTTCCGTATAACAGACACTTTTTTTTATGGTATCATTGCATGTGCTTATTATGGTGTTTTTTGAGTTGACTGTCATCTATTTGCACATTTTTTAGTATTAAAGATTTTGATTAGATTACTGGGCTTGAATAGAGGCATAAATATATAATTAAAAGAAAAATGGTCAAATTGAAAATCAAAAACAAAAATAGGTCTTTTCTAAAACTTGCTTGAAAAAGTGCTATCCATATATTCTATGTTGACTTATGTTTTGGCCCTTTTAGTTTTAGCATTTTAGTTTTTTATTCAGAAGTTTATTTTGTTAATGTTTTAGTTGTTGAGTTTGATAGATAAAAGCAATATTCGATGGCAAACAGGGGAGAGGAAATTGTTGATTGCCCACGTTTCGTCAATAAATTTTTTTTATCCTGGTGTTAGTTGGAATGATTGGATGACGAGTTTCGGTGTGGGGCTTTTTTTTATCCGTTTTAAGTATTTTGAAAAAAATTAGATTTTGGGATTGTTTTTTTTATTTGGGATGATTTTTATTTTTTAAGTTAGTTCGGGGTTATATATGGTTTTTTATTTAGGTTTTTTTTTCAAATAAATTTTCTGGTACAAAATAAATTCCAAAATAATGCTCAATGGTTTTGATTGTAAAGATTATCTTTTTTATCCTTCTTCATTTATTTTTATTTTTATTTTTTTTATTTAAAAAAAAAAGCTTTTTTAAGGAAAATAGATTAATAAGAAAAGAATTAATTACACTGACATTATTTTATTTTAATGTAATTTAATTTCTTACTTTTGTTAAAAACAAATTGTAACATATAATTACACTGACACCACGTATATCACGTTTTTCAGTACATTAAGCGCATCGTTTTATGTTTCACATCAAAATTCCTAAAACGGTTTCTTTTAAGCTTTGCCATCTATCGCCAAAATGACACAGGCTATGAATTAAATGCAATTTCTAGAACGTGGACACAATCTTGACGTGGTATTACACATAATGTGTACTTGATTAAAACAAATTCCCGTACTTCTCAGGTAAAAAAGAGAGTACTATAGCCCATTACAAGGCTAGAAGTTAATATACTGTGTTGTTATTTTAATATTAAAAACATGTTATTTAAAAAAAAATTTAAGTCAGATTCTGTTTATATTGGTTATTCAGGTTGTTTTTGAATTCGTAAATCAACTATAACATATCGAGTTAACTCACATAATTTTTTTTTTCATTAGAAAAAAATTATTAGTAACATTTAAATTTTTATTTTTTTGTTCAAGAAAAATTTAACTTAATCTACATAATGATAATATATAATATAGGTGAATAATCAGTTTTATCTCTCAAAAACACGACTAGTTTCTCATTTAACAAATTGAGGTTAAGGTGACTATCTAGAAAGAAATGTATCCACATCATATAGTCTGGAATGAGAAGAATGCTTCGATAAGAAAAT
>Ga0307515_10021402_pt1 | contig 11470 bp, 8 predicted proteins | sample 17_EM_MG_FD_194513 | JGI IMG/M metagenome (GOLD analysis project Ga0307515, IMG submission 194513) | Populus trichocarpa ectomycorrhiza microbial communities from riparian zone in the Pacific Northwest, United States - 17_EM | ecosystem: Host-associated > Plants > Roots > Unclassified | place... | reverse complement strand
TGACACATCGTCCTCATCGTTACTGTTTCTCTTTATTCTCACAGGATTGAACCCCACAGCTTCACGCTAGTGTCGGTGGCCCTGGCTAAGTACATAATTCGTCACTCGTCTTAGGCTTTTCTGCTCAGAACATGAAAGCTTCCTTCATAATATATATATATATATATATATATATATATATAAATAATTATGAGACACTCATACTGACCTAATAATCAAAAGGGCCTTGCAAATAGAACCTCGAGAGCAGCATAGTCAATGGGGTAATTATTGACTTGGGATTTAAGTTAAGTTGGTGTCTGGTGACTGTCTGGGATTGTTAAGTTATTTTCGCCTAGCCTGAAGCAATGCCAGGATTTTGATACTATTTTCGAGAGACGTCGGTGGTTTCTCAGTGCCCTTCGTGGGCAGGGATTTGGTAGATCTCTAGCTACCATTTCCAGTTGCCTTCCATCCATCAGTAACTTTGGTCTCACTACTGCTACTCCTGCTGTTCTTGCCTCTTGGTTCTTGAGTGCTTAGTTTTCTGTTAATGTATTTTTAATTGAAAAATATTTTGAAAAGAAAATTGTTATTATAATTGCAAAGAAATCTGGACGCACACCAAAGCAAAAGCCCAAATATTAAATGCAAAAAATCTCTACTGACTTGATTCTTCTCCATATCTTTGATGGCGTTAAAAGGGAAAGAATATATTACATTTCACGCGGCCATGGTTAAGTTTTTTCCAAGATAAATCATCCATATTAAGAAACATGATGGATTGAAAAACATTCATGTGTTAGGTAGGAGAAATTCTTGTGATTTGGATGGTAGAAAATAACTGTAATTATACTTAGAAAAAAAAAACAGAGAAAAACACCCGTACTTACAGATTCACAGCAGATAGAGGAGGGTTATGTTTGATTGCAAATTAAGGCAGGTTGTGAATATCATTAGAATTAGATGGGCTAACTTAATTGCAGATCTGTGAATAATACTCTTCAGTAAAGACCACAAAATCATGGATTCAAACCAAAGATCATATCATTACAGCTATTTCCCAGCGAGGCTTATGAAAAAAATTAGGGCAGAAAGTCAATTTAAGGTGAGTGATTAGACATGGCAACAGTACAAATCATCTTGGCATACCATAAAAATGTTCAAACTGCAAAATTAAACCACAAGCCGTATAGGACCACGACGACGGCAAAAATAACAAGACCCCACCCACCATCACGTGTCAAGCACCGAGCCAGACCCGAACACCATGCTTGGCTAGATGTCCCTCCCATCAAGATTACAAAATGGAAACTTGTCCTAAAGGTGAGAAAACACTGCAAGTAATCTCTAGTCAAGTCAGTAAATACTAGAGACTAGAGAGAGACTAGAGTGAGAGAGAGAGATTGCAGCTACCCCTCTCAAGAACAAAAGCTTTGCTTGCCAAGATTCTAACTTTGGTCTGCTGTAAGCATCCTTCCCTTTCTTGGTGCTTTGTCCCTATCCTCTCTTCCCTTTACATCCCCTCTCCTCGTTCTCTCCCTTCACAATTCGCACACAACTCTTGCTTGGCCAAAAAAGAAAAAGAAAAAGAAAAATGTCAGACAAGGTCTTTCCTTCTTCAAAACCAGCAGCCAATGGCACCGCCACGAACCCCACCACAACCACCACAAACAACCCACCACCTGCCACCACAAACAAATCCCACCTCTACAACCCTACTTCCCGCCTACCTTACCGTCCACAACCTCACACTCGCCGCCACCGTAGCCGTAGTGGCCGAAACATCTGCTGCTGCTGTTGTTTCTGGACAATCCTCACCATCCTCTTGCTCCTCCTCCTCGCTGCCATAGCCGGTGCTGCTCTTTACATCCTTTACCGCCCTCACCGCCCTTCCTTTACCATCACCTCCCTGCGTATCCACCGCCTTAACCTCACCACATCTCCCGACTCCTCCAGTTCCCATCTTTCCACTCTCTTTAACCTCACAATCATTTCCAAGAACCCCAATTCACATATCTCGCTAGACTATGAACCCTTCACTGTTTCTGCATTATCTGATGGTAATGATGTGTTCCTTGGGAATGGTACTTTACCTGCTTTTAGCTTGAGTAAAAAGAACCAGACAAGTTTTAGAAACGTTGTGGTTTCAGGGTCGAATGACCTTGACGTGGATGCAGTAAATTCATTGAGATCGGATCTGAAGAAAAAGAAAAGTGAAAATGGATCGGTAATGTTGAAGATTGAGATGGATACAAAGGTGAAAATGAAGGTGGGTGGATTAAAGACAAAGAAAGTTGGGATAAGAGTTACTTGTGATGGGATCAAAGGGTCTATACCAAAAGGTAAGACACCAACTGTTGCTGTTACTGCTAAGTCTGAGTGTAAGGTTGATCTAAGAATCAAGATTTGGAGGTGGACCTTTTGAAGCTTCTCCTTTCTGTTTTGTTTGTTTTTGTTTCTCTCTTTGGTTTTATATTTTTGTGGTTTGTAAACTTTTGAAAAGTATGAAAGTGCAAATTATGGATTGAGAAAAAAAAATGATTGAAATTGTGAGTAGGTTAATGAAAGGAAAAAAAAAATGGTATTGAAATTAAGAATTCTTTAAATTTTAATTATATTTTGGTGATTCAAGGTAGTCTTCTGTGTTCTTGGCTGATGTATGTTTAGTATTTTAGCATCAATGGTGTCTTCTTTCTTTTACAGTAATAATCCTTGCTCATAACTGGGATTTACCAGTTGTGTAAACATTGTTAAGCAGTAATTTTAGTGCATTAAAGGCCCTGGAACTGCTCTGCTCCAAATCTGGAGTTGTCAGATTCCAGAAGAGAGCAAAATGGGGTGGCTTGCTTGTGTTTTTTTTCCTTCAAGAAAAGGAATGGATGGGTCAGTGATGTGGGCATTTTTGGATCTTTTTTAGTGTGATAGTTGTTTGATCTGATGACTTTATTTTCGAAGTAGCTGGTTTATTTGGAATCATGTGTGGAGGTCACAACAAATGCAAGAGCACTGAAATTGATGGCAAAATCACTTTTCAACAATTTATGCAAGCAAATTGTGGAGATCTTTAATGGGGTCTTTCCCTGTTTATAGATGTTCTCGCTTCCCGGTAACCTGCAAGCAATGAATATTTTACATCTTTCTGCGAGGTAGCTTTTCTTTGATAAAATCATAAATGTGATGTTGTGATCTATGTGACATGCACAGTAGAGTAGAAATTCACATTAAAGTTTGGAGTACCAATAGCATAGACAATTGTCCTTGCATGGTGTAAGATCCAAGGCACGAAATAATGAATTGGAATTTAGCATTGCCTTTTTGTAAGTTTGTATCTACAGAAACTGAGCTGTTTAGGACAATCCAAGATGGGTGGTAAGAAGGACGAGGAGATTTTGGATATTTAAACAGGATGAGAGCACGCATAAACTTGTGAGCAAAACTCACTGTCTTCTTCACTGGATTGGTGTGAAATCTGGGTTCCACATCATTTAAAACAACTTGTTTTCCTTCTGATACATGGCACTCCTCTCCCTCTACTTGATGCGATAAAAGCTTAGCTAGATGAATCGTTGTTGACCCGTTTTCTGCCCTAAGCTTTCAACCAAGAGTTCAGTTTCCAATTTGCGAGGCAGGAGGGGGCAGAGCATGTGAAAGATGTGCAAATAGTCAAATCGTGGAGCACGAATTGCTTGATGGATACCACAAAATAAAAATAAAAATAAAAATAAAAGTCACTTTCAGAAATTAAGGAGGAATAGAGTCTTCATTTTCAGTTTAGACTGAAGGCAAGCTTTCTCGATTGGACATGGCACCTAAATTTCTTTCTCTTGCTCCTTTCCTGAATTCAAACCGAGAACAAATCCCACTTCCATTAAACTCATGTCTCCAAGATTTGCAATGTTATTGCATGAACGCGTATATTAGCTTCCTTACTCGGTCGTACACCTTCCCCCCTCCCTGATATCTTTTTTCGATCATAGTTACAAGATTCAGCCTCACAGGTTGGGTGGATCAATCCATGGATTGACGATTAACCCAGGTTGTTTGAGGAAAAACAGATTATATGTATGACTTAATTAGTGGATGTTTTTACCGGTGGAAGAAGGTTAAGCCCGAAAAAAAGATCTGATCCAGTCAAACCAACATAATAATTAAAAGAGATATTTTTTATATGACCATTAAATCAGACTCCAATTCTTATTATAGAAAAGCTTGGCTGGTCTATCCATTGCAGGAATTTGCTCAAATTAGGATTTGAAGATTCTATTTGATTTAGTTCTGTTATTTTTCCTTGATTATTCTAGATCTTTATGATTTTTAGGGATCTTTTTGTTTTGTTTTAAATTCAATTTCAAGCCTATATAAAGATTTGCAGCCCTCCTAGAAAGATAGATTTCAGATCAATATTTTATAAATAAAATTAAGATTTTAGATTTTTTTTATATTTTAACTCTATTTCAATCTTTAAATGAATGCTGTTATCCTTCTTGTGCTCTCGCTTGCATCAATTACATTATGCTTTTCCCCTTGGAAGATCCAAAACACCACGCTGCTGCTGCTACAAAAATAAGGTTAGCAGGTGAATGAACAAGATTAAAAAAAAAAAAAAAGGCATTGGATAATTGAAAAGGTAAAAGCATCAAACCAGCAAGGGAACAACTCAATCTAATACGAAATTTTGTCGTACAATTTTATATGTTATCTTTTGGGAAATCAAGTTTCATCTCGATCCCATGATGAGAAACGGTGTGTTTAATTCGGGTGCACGTGGCCTTTGTGTACTTGGGATTTGAGAGAGAAAAGAACAATCATCAATCACATTGAGCTCAAGGACACTTGAATTGGATTATGATCCTTCTATTGGATTATGATCCTTCTCTTGCAAGTGAAAAGTGGAGAATCAAAAGTTTAACACGCACGATGTTTTTTTTTTTTTTAATTAATTGAGCTTTGCACTAAACCTCATTAATTGGAATATATTCCCAGGGAAAAAGCAAGGCTCTTCTGATTGCTGGTCTCACTTTCATGTCCAGGAGGAAACACAAGATTCCTCCACTCTAGATCTGGTTTTATAAAGCTTGCCAGACTTGCTTTAGAAGTAAGAAATTCGTGCCCTAATGGTGGTGGGGCCTATTAATGGGTCCAAGGATGTGATCGTCTTATCAGAGACTTCATGGTTCAAGGTTATGAGTGTGTACTGATAACCTCAAGGATTTCATACAAAGGAAACATTCTGCCATTTGGTTCCGAGAGCTAGTACTTACTACAGTCCACACCATATGTTCTCTCTACTAAAATGGTAGTAATCAAAGTAAAAACAAAAAACACAGAGAGGAAGCTGAGGATCCCACTATGGAACAATTTGCCAAGTGGTGAGCCAGTGAGTCAGAGTGGCAATGGTTCAAGGTTATGAGTGTACTGATAACCTAAAAGGATTTCATACAAAGGAAACATTCAGCCATTTGGTTCCGAGAGATGGTACTTACTACTGTAAAGGAAGAACATCACCGAAAACATGTCCACACCATAAGTTATCTTACTAAAATGGTAGTAATCAAAGTAGAAAAGCACAGAGAGGAAGCTGAGGATCCCACTATGGAACATTTTGCCAAGTGGTGAGCCAGTGAGTCAGAGTGGCAATGTTGTTGGTGATGTCGTCGATGGAATCACTCCTTAACGCCACCACAATGCCTTCTGGATAACTTTCTTTTGCCTCCTCCAACAGGACTTGGAAGATTTCACATTCCATGTTGTTGGATATCTTCGTCTCTGAGTAACCTCTTTTGTTTTGTTTAAAAGAAAAATGAAGATGAAAAAAAGATCAATCCTGACATTTGCTACTGCAGAAGCTACAAAACACACACACAACTATACTTTCAAGGACGTTCAAGATGAGTTAGATAGGCTGAACTACCTCTTGCTTAAACGATCGTACAAAACAGAATTGTCAGTTTGCAGAACCACAACTTGATCAAACCATCGCTCTGGAAAGAAATCACAACCATGATAGTCCACTATGTTTCCACCTTCTTCCATTATATCTTCGAGTTCATCACACACCTACCTCCCGCCCCAAAAAAGGTAATATAAATTTTAGAAAATGAACATCCTGAAAATTTGACTAACATTTCAAATATCCATGTTAACATAGGAAATGAGATTGAAGTTCGGTAATATATGGGGTGTTACCAGGTCTTCATTAATTATGTAGCAGTCAAACTGGTCATCCCATCCATCATGCAAGTTCTTCTCTTTGACCAAATCTCCAATATTAATGTGGCGGAACTGGGTGGCCTCTGCCAGAGCAGATGCGGTAGTTGTTTTTCCAGTTCCGGGTGTGCCAGTTATCAATATGTTTGGTTTCTTCCTCATGTCACTATCTCTTTGTGCCATGCTAGCTGCTTTTCTCACTAATAAATCTATCAATTTGGTTAATTACACGAAACTAGAGAAAACTATAATTGCATAAATCTCATACAGCACTAATAATAGCATATTAGAAGAGCAGCTCAACCCCACGTTTCCAATAATTAATTTGAAAGGAACAAAAAACCTCAAAATTTCCAAATGAAGATTAAAGCTGGGTTTAGTGAGTCTTTTTAGGTCAAGGCACCATTCCATTTGTCTGCAACTATTAAATAAAATGGCTGAATAATTATCTGTCTTTCCAACTGACCTCCTCAACAGGGAATATAATAGATATGGCCATCTAACTCCATTAAAAGAAAGGACTATTACAAGCCATCTGAACATACCATCTCCATTGAGAGGAAGTGCTACTACAAGCCATCCAGAAATACCCAAGTGGTTTGCTCACTTCAAACCAGCAAAAGGATTTCAATCGATGGAAGCATATTGCATATATCCATATAATTTACATTTACAATGACATACACAACCAGCATATATATTGTTTATTTAAAGAACAACAATTCAAAAGGGAAAACTTTACCCTTCCCAAAGGTTAGGGGTATTAATAAAAAGAATTAGACAAATGAAGATCGAAGAGTATATAGAAAAGAACAGAGAAGTAGATAGAGTTTTGATTATCCTTCAATGATCATAGAGAGAGAGATAGAGATTTTACTTACTCAATTTATAAAGTGAGAATGAAAGTCATGAGAGCAAGAGAGACTCAAAGCCACCGACGAGAAGCAGAGCCACCTACTAGAAGGAGGACTTTTTTATCCGGTGGAAGAAGGATTTGTTTCGATGGGGGCCAGGGGTTTTGTCTCTTAGGATGGGAGGGGTGATTTAGGGTTTATGGATAATAGAGAGGGGTAATATGGTGCAAAGAACATAACAAAAGAAACTATTCTCTTCTGTTGAGGTTGAACCTGAATTTCGAATGGTTCAATTTACTTAGTGATAAACTTCTTCCCAATTCTAACCAGTAAACCCTACTTCTCCATGGTTTGCAACAAGGGGTTCCTTTCCTCGTTGAAACGGAGTGGGTTTGGGCCACTAGGTTAAATAGCCATTAAGGGACACTAAGTTAAAAACCAGAAAGGGCCTTGAAAGGCCCTTTTGTACAAAGCCCATAAATGGTTAATTGAATTTAGCCCATATTTGGACTTTCCTCTTTCCTTTCTTCCGCTCCCATTTCTAAGCAGAGAGACAGAAATTTGAAAACCAGATAGAGTGAGGGAGAAGGGGACGGAGGAGAGAGAGAAAGAGTACGGCAAATATGCAACTAAATGTGATAAAGAGGCTGACTACACAGCCCCATATGGGAATTATTAGGTGGAACCGTTCCTACAGTTCAGTACCAGTCTCTCCTCCTCCTCAGCAACATAATGCAGGTATTGTTTGATCACTTGCTCTTGTCTCTGGGTAATTTTTATTTTATTTTTTAGTAATGAGAGATTGACACTTCATTAGACACTTTTAGTGATGAAATTTGTTTTTGTGTTTAAATTAATGAAAGATTGACACTTCATTATCCCCTTAGAACTTATTGCTGGTTATCAAATTATTTTATTGTCATTAGTGAAAGATTCTAAGTTTAGACCTTTTTTTTCTACAATTTAATGAATGGTACTTTTGCAGATTACCAAGAACTGTATAACCTTCTTCAATCAGGCAAAACCTCAATGGATATCAAAACTCTGAGTAAAATCCATTCAAGAATTATTACATTTAGTTATGGTACCAGTCCGTCTCTTATGGCTTCTTTGATGTTGAAATATGTGCATTGCAATTGCCGTAGTATTGTTTATAAAGTTATTGATCAAGTTTTCTGTTGGAGTATTGATTTGGTGGAGTTGAATTTGATCATTGATAAGTTAATGAGAACGGAAAATTATAGGGTTGCCAAAATGGTTTTTAATAAAATGCGTGCACGAGATGTGGTTACATGGAACACGATGATTGGAGGTTATGTTAGAAAAGCACGATTTGAGGAGGCATTGAGACTTTTTAGATTTATGAATAAATCCAACGTTGAGCCAGATAAATATACATTTGCATCAGTTATAAATGGGTGTGCAAAACTTGGAGCCCTTAAACATGCTCAGTGGGTGCACGAGTTGTTGATTGAGAAAAGAATTGAGTTGAATTTTATTTTGAGTTCAGCATTGATTGATATGTATTCCAAGTGCGGTAAAATTCAGACTGCCAAGGAGATTTTTGATGGTGTCCAACGCAACAATGTTTGTATTTGGAATGCAATGATCAGTGGTTTAGCAGTTCATGGGCTTGCTTTAGATGCAATCAAAGTCTTTACAAAGATGGAGGTGGAAAATGTTTTGCCTGATGCTATAACTTTTCTTGGAATTTTAACAGCATGTAGCCATTGTGGTTTGGTTAAAGAAGGTCGCAAATACTTTGATTTAATGAGAAGTCGATATTCGGTTCAGCCACATATTGAGCATTACGGAGCCATGGTTGATCTCTTGGGTCGAGCTGGGCTTCTAGAAGAGGCGTTTGCCATGATCAAATCAATGCCAATGGAACCAGATGTTGTTATATGGAGGGCACTTCTTGGTGCCTGTAGAACATACAAGAAGCCAGAACTGGGTGAAGCAGCCATGGCAAATATATCTCGTCTCAGGAGTGGAGATTATGTCTTGTTGTCAAATATCTACTGCTCTCAAAAGAGATGGGATACTGCACAGGGAGTGTGGGAAATGATGAAAAAGAAGGGAGTTCATAAGGTCCGGGGAAAGAGTTGTTTTGAGTGGGCTGGTTTTCTTCACCCATTTAAGGCAGGTGATAGATCACATCCTGAAACAGAAGCGATATACAAAATGTTGGAAGGATTAATCCAGAGAACAAAGCTGGCTGGATATGTGCCCACAACAGACTTAGTTACAATGGATGTCTCTGAAGAGGAAAAGGAGGGAAATTTGTATCATCACAGTGAAAAGTTGGCGTTGGCCTATGGGATCCTCAAGACTACCTCTGGAGCAGAAGTTAGGATTTCAAAGAACCTCCGAATCTGTTATGACTGTCACAGTTGGATAAAAATAGTTTCAAGACTTTTAAGCAGAGTTATTATTGTAAGGGATCGGATTCGATTTCACCGGTTTGAAAATGGTTTATGTTCTTGTGGAGACTATTGGTAGTAGTTCCTTAAAATTCTTGATAAAATATTTGGTGCTTTTATGTAGTTCCACAACTCAATAAGCAGAGGTGGCTTGGTTAATCTATACCAATGACATCCACAATTCGCATTCCAATGAATAAATTACTGTGAAGTTCAGGAGTTGCTTGGATGTTAATGAAATGATATGATTCTGCTGAGAACACAGTTGGTCGTTCACAAATTTGGATGAGATAGCCTGAATTTGTTGCTTGAAATAGAAGTCAAGTTTACTTGGAACTAACAGCATTAGGAGGAATTTGCTTAGATTGAGCCTATGGAATTGGGACTTGCCAAAATTTGCAATATCTGGTAGCTGAAATTTGATCACAGGAAGAGTTTAAAGGATTGGCATTGATTAGATCTAGCCCAATTAAACTTTTGGAGGATGCACATGTGAAATGGATGTTCTGTCATTGACAGGTTCAAGTGGATGTGGGACAGATTTGCATGAACCTCACAACACTTAATTGAAAACATTCAGCAAGGTGTGTCAATCTTTACAAGTTGAATGTTTATAATTGTATATTTTGTTCTCATTGAAATTAGTTTACTAATCCTGATGTTTTTCGTTCCTTATGCCATTTTGCCATTACATATACAGCTATCTTTCTTTCTGTTGCAAGACGTGAAGTTTGTGATTGAAATTTTGCTTTTATCAGAAATGATGAATGATTCATCATGAAGCTGAGGAAATCAAGCTTGGATTAGACTTATCCTATAAACAAAACATAAGGAACTTATATGTAGCTAGTGATTCAATGATTACTAGCAAGACATGCAAAGTTATTAGATTAGTTAGAGACATCATTTATAAGTTTGAGAATATGTGATATTGTGTATACAGAGCAAAATCACCTGCTGGGCTACCCTGCAATCCTTTGTTAGATGATAATAGATAGGAACCAGTTATATCTGGTGTTCTTAAATGTCATGTGCATATTGCACAAGCATGCTCTTTTTCTTATCCCTGCATCCTATACTCGCATACATATTTTCCCCACATATCATGTTTATTGGCCCTTGAGTGTTATCAATTTTGTGTCTGATTTCTATAAAATGTTGGATATTGTAAAGACTAGGTTCTAATTTTAATGCCCTTTTTTAGTGACAATTTAATGGTGTCTTTTAAAAATTCTTGCTGATGTTCAATCTTCTTGGCTCCTACAGAACCTCACTGAATATGAAAATCGTGAATAATCTTGCTTATAATTATCACTCGAGAAGAGAATCTTAGGATTTGGTAGTGGATCTAGTTTATCACTTATTTTTTTTTACATCAACTTATGTACATTGGGTTCGCTTAATCTTGCTTATAATTATTGATCAAGTTTACTGCTAGAGTACTGATTTGGTGGGTGGGTGGGTTTCAATATGATTATTGATAATTTTATGAGAATAGGAAATTATAGGAAGGTAATAGTGGTTTTTATTAGAATGCATGCATGAGATGTTGTTATGTGGAACTCAAAGATGGGAGGCTGTGTTAGAAAAGCGTGATTTGGGGAGACATTGAGACTTTCTTGAGTTATACTGACAGATTGAATGTTGAACCAGATAAATTTATATTTGCTTCAGTAAATCTCGTGCAAGACTTGGAGTTCTTAATCATGCTCAGTGGGTGAATGAGTTACTTTTCGGTAAAGGATTGGATTGTTCTTATTTTGAGTTTCGGCATTAATGAACATGTACTCACTATTTTTGTGTGCTGAATTCGATGATGATCAGTGGCTTAGCAGTTCATCGGCTTGCTTTCAATGAAATCTAAGTATTTTCGAAGATGGTGGAAAATGTTTTTACCTTATTCTATAATTTTACTTGGAATCTTAATGGCATGTAGACGTTGTATTTTGGTCCAAGAGGGCCACAAGTACACTTTGATTTAATGAGAGGTTGGCCCCAATTCAG
>Ga0307515_10021401_pt1 | contig 11471 bp, 18 predicted proteins | sample 17_EM_MG_FD_194513 | JGI IMG/M metagenome (GOLD analysis project Ga0307515, IMG submission 194513) | Populus trichocarpa ectomycorrhiza microbial communities from riparian zone in the Pacific Northwest, United States - 17_EM | ecosystem: Host-associated > Plants > Roots > Unclassified | place... | reverse complement strand
AGACGCTTCAAGTGAACTGGACCCTTCAGCCCGGCTGTGGGCCTAACGTTCGACGTAAGGGGCCTGCCGCAGGCAGGTCCCCTTGACGGAGGGGTTAGGCGGCAGCAGTATTGATTTGACCAGGCCACTGCCACGCATAGACCGGTTTGCCGAATGTGTGGATCAACTTTGGAACGGCCGACTTAGCGCACCAAGCAGAGGAGATGACCGCTCCCGATGTTGCTATTTGAGCCAGGACTGCTGTCTCGCCTCGGAGAAAGCGACCAGCTTCCTTGACTGCATCTTGAGCAATGAGGCGCTTCAGACGAAGATTGGTTGGCTTCTCCTTCGCGTAGCGGCTGCGCGAGAAGTGGATGTGTGAAACCTTACAACTGAGCACCACCTCGCCCTGACGCACGGACAGCCAAAGCGCCTCTATCTCGGGACATGGCGAAACCCACTTGAACCAAAGACCCCCCCACGAATTGCGGCCGGATTCCGCTGCCGGGAGATTCGAAACATGCCGGCTGACGAGGCGCTCAATGGCGCTGTGCGCGGTTTTCATGACGCTTAACGTTCGACGTAAGGGGCCTGCCGAAGGCAGGTCCCCTTGACGGAGGGGTTAGGCCGCGGACGTGCCCGAGCGGGGACTCTTTCCATCGGCTTCCCTGCTGAGGCAGCCCAAGAACTCTGATGTTGCTTCATTTTCAATGATGGTAAAGCGCTCACCGCTTGGCGCAGCAACGTGCCAAGCTCGGGTGAGAGCCGAAAGGTCTCGCTGAAGCCTGGCCAGGAACAGTGACATATCTTCTGCGGCCGATGCGGCCTGCCGCTCAAACCCTTTGATAAGGCGGGAATCTTTGGCTAGACCAATTCGTACGCCGTACGTGGCGAAGTGGGATTCGGCGACAACAAGGCGCTCTTCGCGGCGGATGCTTGCCCCGGCCTGCAGCGCCAGCAGCACTTCGGCCTTGTGCTCGAAAGGCACTTCGGATTCAAGACAGCGGGGAAGGCTGGGCCTGGTGTGCATTCGGGGAGGCCTAACGTTCGACGTAAGGGGCGGCCCGCCTGCGGGACGTCCCCTTGACGGAGGGGTTAGGCCACAACTTTGGCCTCCGACCTCGAAGTGCCTAGGCGACGGGCACGCTGGATGCGGGTGTTTCGCCAGAAGGCGAGTACCCAGAATGCCAGACCGTGAGCCGCGCCAGCCAGGGCGAAAGGGACGGCGAAGTTCATGGCCTCGCCAACGCTCCCCAGAAGAAACAGGCAAGAACATATGAGGCCAGCGACAGAGCCGCCCAGCACCGCCTGCCAGGCTGCTAGCCAACCCCGGCGAATGCACCAAACCGCTAGAGGGAAACCCATGAAGAGCGTTGCTCCCACAGTGAAGATCCCAACGATCATGGCACCACCGAATGCCCACTGATCCGCCAGCAGAAGGATGCCAAGCGGATAAGCCAGGGCAACTAAGACTAGGGCGGCGCCGACTCGTGCCATTTCTTGTGGCCTAACGTTCGACGTAAGGGGCGGCCCGCCTGCGGGACGTCCCCTTGACGGAGGGGTTAGGCGGCGGTAGGCGTGAAATCGAGCGCGGCCCACGATGAGGCTGACCTGCGACTAGGTTGCTTCGCAATGGCAGATGTCGTTTGAACGGCAGGGGCACAGAACTCATTCTTGTGGGACGGCCTGATGCGTGCCAGGCGCTGAAGCAATGCGACCAAGGGAAAACGTAGAATTTCGCTCCCCAAACCGACGCTCATGCTACTAATTTTGGAAACTCCTGTCGCCCCCGCAACAAAAACCAGCAAGCGAACTCCTGCCCGCAAGGCGATGCCAGAAGCCAGCGACTCGAAGACTCTGCGAACGACGGAGACTTTTAGAACGCTTCTCGTAGCCGCGTGCGGCTGGCCCACAGACGCCACTCTGCCGGTTCGCCAACGCGCTGCGAAGCGTTGAAGCGCACAGGCCTGTGTTTTCCGACGCTTAACGTTCGACGTAAGGGGCGGCCCGCCTGCGGGACGTCCTCTCGACGGAGGGGTTAGGCTGCATTTGGCTTCCAAACCCAACGTACCACCAAGCCGCCAAAGATGGCGACGATGGTCAGCGCGGACAGAAGAGTGAGGGCACTTGCTGTAGTGAAGGCGATCTCGTCAGCTTTCATCGGACAATTGATCCCGTACTCTTCACAAGAGTAGGGCTTCCTCTCATCCGTAATGTCATCTCCACCCCCTTGTTCGTCGACCCCGTTCCTCCCGGCCGAGTAGATGACATACCCAGGCGCTGCTTCGACGCGCCTGTACAGATACTCCGCCCCCCATTTGTCCTTCGGCAATTGCTCCAACATGGCAGGCGAATCGAGCAAAGCGCTAAGCCCCTTGAATTCGTCCGGGAGCGGCAAGCCTCGTCGACGCCCTGTTTCCATTGCCTGCCGAAGGAGGCCGAGATCTGCCAGAACCGCGGTGATCTTCAGATCAACCAGCGGAGGAGCGGTTGTGAACGTGACGACTGCCGAGAGCGTAAAGGTCACTGCGGCGACAAGGAGGAGGCGCCTCATTTGATGCAGCCTAACGTTCGACGTAAGGGGCTGGCCGCAGGCCAGTCCCCTTGACGGAGGGGTTAGGCCCCACGACGCTGCCATCGCGCTCCGAGCAGGAATGCCGGGAGGGGGATGACGACTGAGGCAATGCGGGACCAGAGCGGAATTGGAAGGTCATAAGGCATGAGATTGGCCGACAAGGCTAGCGCTGAAACGATGCTGCCTGCAAGGGCTGCATTGAGATACGGCCTAGCAGGACCAAGGCGAGCGCTCCAGTAGCCACCTGGGGCACAACAGAGGAAGGCCACTGCATGAGCAAACAAGAGGTAGCCAGTGGACTGGTAAGCGCGAACGTAGAGCTCTTGCGGGGCCACACCTTGAGCCCTCAGAACCCATAGGAAGACAAGGCTCATGAGGAACAGAGCGGCGTAGGAAACTCCGTTGCCAACTGCCGCTCCAACCAGGACCGCCGTTTGACTGCTGTCCGGCTCTGGGTCTCGGACCTCAGCGGAAGGCGCCGCGTATGGAGTCACTGCATTCCCTCCTGTGGGGCCTAACGTTCGACGTAAGGGGCGGCCCGCTTGCGGGACGTCCCCTTGACGGAGGGGTTAGGCGGCACCTTGCCTACGAGGATTGGCAACATGGCAAAGATACTAATACTTGGAAGGAGGTTCCCGCCCGGAGCTGATGCAGGAGAAGACCAGCTCGGGACTCTTTTGACACCAGTACTCAAACGTAATCGTCGGGGGCGATGACCCGAAGAGCTCGCCGAGCGAAGTGGACAACGGTACGCGAAGGCGTGGCTCGCGCCATTGCTGCGCGACTACCCCGATGGGATTCGAGTTGGGACCAGAAGCACTGACGATCCAAGTGGCCTCGCCCCCAGCAATGCCAGGAAGGTAGGTTCCTCTGAGTTGGCACAGAAAGTCACCGATGGAGAGCGAGCCGCCGGCATCGATTGTTTTGGCATGCGATTCGAAGTCATCGCCGGCGTGGACGCTGTCTCGGTTGATGCGGATCGAGAGCATGGTTGTGGTGATCTTGACGCTTAACGTTCGAGGTAGGGGGCGGCTTGCGCGCATGCGCAAGACGTCCCCTTGACTGAGTGGTTAGGCGCCGGTGAAGCACCAACCGATGCCCGCCACCCCAAGGCGGACGGGCGCGAAAGCTTTGATGCAGCCACTTGGATGACCGGAGCGCGGCTTTGCCGCACTGGGGTTGTGGCTGTTTCAGTTAGGCCAGTCATGGAGGCGTTGGCCCATGCTCGGTGGCCAATCGCTGCAAGCGTGGTGGAGTAGAGATGAGACATGGCGTTCGCGTTTGCCACAGAGCCACCCATGCCAGAACTTGCCGGCACGGCTGTTTGACTGCGGAAACGGGAACGTGGTGCCGGTGCTCGGCAGGCAGGAAGACGAGGTGACAGATCTGTGACCAAGCAGGTAAGAAGACGGCCGGAGCCGGCACTGCCCGAACGCTGGCCGCCAGAGGACGGACAGCCCACGCTGCCGACGGAGCGGGCACGCCTTTCCCATGGGCACCAAGCATCGAGACCGAGGCCGTGAACGGCCGGCATTGGCAGATGACGCTCCAAGTGACTCAAACCTTCAGCACCGGCTGTGCGCTTAACGTTCGACGTAAGGGGCGGCTTGCGCCTTGGCGCAAGACGTCCCCTTGACGGAGGGGTTAGGCACCGGAGATGCACCAACCGAGATGGACTTGCCGTGCAATGCAGACGGACCCGAGGAAACTGGAGATGCTACCCGGCTGACCGGAGCCTGGCTACGCGGCACCGGGACTGCGGCTGTTTCAGTTTGACCTGCTCGCCGAGACGGCAGAACCGACCCAGTAGCGGCTCCCACCCCAAGCTCCGGCCGTGACCGCAGGCACTGTTGAACCGTGACGTAGCGCCAAGGCTTCAATTTCTTGACCAACTTGGCAGGCGGAAGGCCGAAGTGACCACCGACCGTGCGCTGGCCGCCGAAGGACGGACAGCCCACGCAGACGCTGAAACGAGCACGCCTCTCCCATGAGCAAAAAGCATCGAGACCGAGGCCTTGAGCAGCTGGCATTGGCAGAAGCCGCTTCAAGTGAATTGGACCTTCAGCCCGGCTGTGGGCCTAACGTTCGACGTAAGAGGCGGCTTGCGGCTTGCCGCAAGACGTCCCCTTGACGGAGGGGTTAGGCGGCACGCTCACCCTGGGCTCGAAAGACGACTTCGAAGCGCTCGCAGACGACGGGCATCTTTGAGTCTCTGGCGCGTCCAATGCGCTGACACTCTCTACCAAAGTATGCCCAGTGGGCCTTCTGCCAGTACTGAAGCGAACCATCGCCTTCACCCTCTGCGGCCGCGAACTCTGCTGAGACTAGATCGTATGCGACGACATCGACCCGCTTTGTCTCGATGACGCAAAGCGGTGTCTTGGCCCAGTTGGTGACGACGCTTAGATCGCCAACCTTTGGCAATGGTACCGACGCTGCCTCGAAGGACCAGACCAGCCCCGCTGTTGCTCTCTTTGTACCAGCCAGAACAAGCAGGGCGAGTTCATTGGCGCTTGGCTCGTTGTCATCGAAGTGGAAAGCCTCGAAGAAGCGAGGAGTGGGATCTTCGGCTTGCGTCTGGACGAAGGACTGCCAGAACGGGGCAACGTGAGCCGGGATGTTCATGTGCCGCTTAACGTTCGAGGTAAGGGGCGGCTTGCGGCTTGCCGCAAGACGTCCCCTTGACTGAGGGGTTCGGCGTCATTTGGATTGGTGGCTCATACCCAGACGGAAGCCATTCCGCGGACTTCAATCTCGACTGGCATAGATGCAATGGCCCGAGGCAGGCGGACCTCGCTTGGACTTTTTTCACCTGCATGAATGCAGAGCTTGGCCAATGCTCCCAGCGCGAGTGCGCCACAAGCGTCAGTGAAGCGTACGCAGCCGCTGACGACGACTTGGCGGGGGCCGCTCTGCGGCTCGATGGAGCTCAGATCGGTGAGATTTGGGCAATTGTGGAAGCCAAGACGGGTAAGGGCGGATAGGCGCTGAAGACCAAGAAGTGACTGAAAGTTGCGAGCGTAGTGGATGTCAAGTTCACGCAGTGATGTGAGGTGCGAGACCGGCGATAAGTCTTGAAATAGAGGTCTGATTAGTGAGAGTTGCTCAAGCGCTGGGGCGACCATGCTTGCCGTGCACTCATCGGGCCAGCGGACTTGCGCCGTCTTCAGGTGTGGCATTTCGCCCTTGAGTGTTCCTCGCACTTTGGGGCAGTCGACTTCCACGTGCCGGAGAGAAGGCTGGTGGCCGATATCGTCAAGATTTATCGGATCGTCAAAGAGGACGCGGAGGTATTCAATACCCGGCAGTGCTGCAAAGAGAAACGAAAGATTCAAGTCTTTCCACTTAGTGCCCTTGGCAAGGCCCCGTTGAGAGACGCTAACGCCGCGAATAGCAGCCAAGTCATCGCGCTCGACGAAGTCCTGTGCAGTAACGGGCCCTCCAACGCAAAGGATGGGAGCTACGCCACCATAGCCGCAATGATCGATGCCGTGCTCAAACGAGTAGTCGGAGTCGGTGGAGGATGCCTTCATGACGCTGAACGTTCGAGGTAAGGGGCCTGCCGAAGGCAGGTCCCCTTGACCAAGGGGTTAGACCTCTTGAGCATAGTCATTCGCTGACTACTTACGCTCGTAGAACTGCACCCCTTGAAGGAAGGACTCGGCCTGCGAATCGAGAGCCTCGGACGGATCTTGGCTGACATACTGAAAGAAGGCAAATAGGCCATCGCGGCTTGGGGAGCCTTTTCGGCAGGCGAGAGTTCGTGCACGTACTCGTACTGGGAGACGCGATGCCGAATCGGGGGTGTTCGACGACTCTTCGCCAACAACGAATGCACGTGCGCAAAGATATCCGCGTTCGCGGGTTAGCTCGAATCGTGACGACAGAACACGCTGGAGGGTTGCATTGGAGGCCTCAGCGTGCTTCTTGAACTCCTGCAGGAAATCGGCGTCGCTGCTTGGCCACTGCGGTTCGAAGTGGCTTTCGATGGCTATGAAGTCTGAGTCAGTTTCCGTGTCGCGATGAAAGAACACAACGCGATGCTCTGATTTGCTTTGAACTCGCCATTCAGGTGCGAGCGGCTCACGAATCGTGACGGACGAGACACGATATGTTGCCGCTGCAGCGTGCACCTGATGCTGGACGAGAAGAAGTATGAGTGCTGTGAGGAGGCGCATCGGATTTGAGAGGACGACGAATGCGATTCTTCGTGGAAGAGGTAGAGGTCTAACGTTTGAGATGAGAGGCTTGCCCCGGCTTGCTGGGGCAAGTCCTCTCGATTGAAGGGTTAGGCATCGACACCAAAGCTCCTCTTCAGGGCAGCGAGAACTTCTCGCCAACGACCAAAGTGCTCAATGAACTCATTTGCAAACTCATCAATTGCTCGACCAAGCGTAGTGTCAGTAGTGGTGGCACCTGGAGTAAGGCCGGGATCGACGGAAATTTCAAAGAGGTAAGTTAGTGCGGCTGCTGGACTGTGCGGAGCAAGGAAGTCAGGCTCCTTGAGAACTTGGGTTCGATATGCCCGAATCTCGGGCTGAAGAGTCCTGGCCGCTTGCCCGCCGTCCCCGCGTGAAAGCGAATTTTCAATCACGGAGTACCAACGCGCTGCAGGTGGTGGCCACTGACTATCTGCCAGGGCTAGAACTTCGAGCGTGAAGCGAACGAATGCTTTGCCGTGATCGCCTGGCGGCAATTTGAGACTGGCAGTTTGCTCGATGAATTCAGACATATGTAGCTTCGATGCCTAACGTTCGACGTAAGGGGCGGCTTGCGGCTTGCCGCAAGACGTCCCCTTGACGGAGGGGTTAGGGCTCGCTGCGAGGAGAACCAGTTGAGCGCGCGAGTTCAAGAACTGCTTTCGCATAGAAGAAGCCTAGAGTGAACAGCGCTGGGAGCCACTATTGAACGCACTTCGCGCCACAGCCCATCACTTGACGACGAGGGCCATGGAGTTGATGTTGTAGCCAGCAAGGCTGGCTTCCGCACCGGAAACCTTGAAGACAAATTTCTCTGTGGCCTCGCCTTGGGCAAAGGAAGTTGAATAGGTAAGCGATACGAAGCGACCGGTCGTGCCGTACGTGACTGTCCATGCCTTCTTCGACGCAACCGACGACGCACCGAGCTTACGACTGATGGCATCGAGGAACTGAATGAAATCCTGCTCCGAAGTGGCGATCTTCATCTCTTGTGCTGACTCGCGATAGATCTGCTCGAAGCGATGAGTGTCTAGCATTTCGTGAAAGCGACGCACTCCAGACTCGCCCGCCACGACCTCCGATGAGTTAGAGGAGCAGCCCGAGAGAAAAAGCGCAATTGCGAGGGAGAGGTAGGTTCGTGCGTATCTCACTTGTGAGCCCTAACGTTCGAGGTAAGGGGCGGCTTGCGCGTACGCGCAAGACGTCCCCTTGACTGAGTGGTTAGGCGCCGGTGAAGCACCTACCGCTGCCCGCCACCCCCAGGCTGAAGAGCGTGAAGGCCAGGAAGTAGCCGCGCGGGTGACCGGAGCGCGGCCCTGCCGCACTGGAGTTGTGGCTGTTTCAGTTAGGCCAGCCATGTAGACCTTGGCGCGTGATTGATGGCCATGCGCTGCAAGCGTGACGGGGCAGAGATGCGAGGCTGCTATCCCGGTTGCCACCGGGAAACCCATGCCAGAACTCTCCGGCTTGGCTGTTTGACTAGGGAAGCGCGACCGTGGCACCGCAGCGCGGATGGCAGGCCGGCGAGGTGACCAACTTGCGACTACGCAGGCAAGAAGACGGCTGAAGCCGCCAGCGTCGGTGCGCTGGCCGCCAGAGGACGGACAGCCCAAGCCGGCGCCGGGACGGGCACGCTTCTCCCAGGGGCACCGGGCATCGAGACCGAGGTCATGAACGACAACCATTGGCAGATGACGTTCCAAGTGACTCAAACCTTCAACTCGGCTGTGCGCTTAACGTTCGACGTAAGGGGCGGCCCGCCTACGGGACGTCCCCTTGACGGAGGGGTTAGGCACCGGAGATGCACCAACCGTGATGGACTTGCCTTGCAAAGCGGACGGACCTGAGGAAACCGGAGATGCTGCTCGGCAGACTGTAGCGGGGCTGTGAAGCGCGGGGACTATGGCTGTTTCGGTTTGGCCAGCTTGCCAAGGCGGCAGAACCAACCCAGTAGCCGCGCCCACCCCAAGCTCCGGCCGTGACCGGAGGCACTGACGAAGCGTGACGTGGCGCCAAGGCTTCAATTTTGTGACCGACTTGGCAGGCGGGAGGCTGAAACGACCACCGGCCTTACGCTGGCCGCCGGAAGACGGACGGCCCAAGCCGACGCTGAAGTGGGCACGCGTCTCCCAGAAGCAAAAGGCATCGAGACTGAGGCCTTGAAACGCTGGCATTGGCAGACGACGCTTCAATTGAACTGAATTTCGCCCGGCTGAGGGCCTAACGTTCGACGTAAGGGGCGGCCCGCCTGCGGGACGTCCCCTTGACGGAGGGGTTAGGCACCGGAGATGCACCAACCGTGATGGACTTGCCGCACAAGGCAGACGGACCCGAAGAAATTGGAGATGCTACTCGGCTGACCGTAGGATGGCTATGCAGCACTGGGGCTGCTGCTGTTTTAGTTTGGCCTGCGCGCCGAGGCGGCAGAACCGACCCAGTAGCAACGCCCACCCCAAGCCCCGGCAGTGACCGCAGGCACTGTTGAACCGTGCGTAGTGCCAAGGCCTCAATTTCTTGACCAACGTGGCAGGCGGAAGGCTGGAACGACCACCGCCGTGCGTTGGCCGCCGAAGGACGGACAGCCCACGCTGACGCTGAAGCGAGCACGCCTCTCCCATGGGCACAAGGCATCGAGACCGAGGCCTTGAGAAGCTGGCATTGGCAGAAGACGCTTCAAGTGAACTGGACCCTCAACCCGGCTGTGGGCCTAACGTTCGACGTAAGGGGCGGCCCGCTTGCGGGACGTCCCCTTGACGGAGTGGTTAGGCCTCCGGGAGCTGTAAGACGCGTTCAATCTTCATCCTCCGCATAGAGCAGAAAGGCTTGAGCTTCATCGTACCCAACAACAGCCATTTCAAAGGTTGCCGTTCCGATTGGTGTCCAATCGGCACTGCCTGAGTTGATGCTTCCATTGGCAAGGAAATGAGAATTGTAACGAGACAGGCTTTCGACTAACACGTGCGCCGCATACTCGGCGGATTTGAGCGACAGGAGTTCTTGGTGATAAGCCAATGACCGATGAAGCATCTTCTTGAGTAGCTCGGCTGCTTCGTTCGTGGAAAGTACGCACCAAGCAAGGCGGCCGATTGGGGCGAAACCAAAGCTGGTGACTACGGCATCGGCCGCCAATTGTGGCTCCTTTGCCGCAAGCGGTTCCGCTGACGCCAACCGAAGGGTAATGCGGCTGCTAAGCTGTTCGCTTCCATCGAGAAACGCCTTGACCTCGCTAGTAGTGCGCATGGCTTGTAAGAGGCCTAACGTTCGACGTAAGGGGCGGCTGGCGGCCTGCCGCAAGACGTCCCCTTGACTGAGTGGTTAGGCGCCGGTGAAGCACCAACCGCCACACGCCACCCGGAGGCTGACGAGCGCGAAAGCCTTGAAGCAGCTGCGTGGGTGACCGGAGCGCGGCTATGCCGCACTGGGGTTGTGGCTGTTTCAGTTAGGCCAGCTACCGAGACCTTGGCCCACGATTGACGGCCAAGCGCTGCAAGCGTGGCGGGGCAGAGATGCGAGGCTGCTCTCCCGGTTGCCACAGAGCAACCCATGCCAACTTGCCGGCCTGGCTGTTTGACCGCGAAACGCGACCGTGGCACAGCTGCCCGGATGGCGGGCAGACGAGGCGACCAAGTTGTGACCACGCAGGCAAGAAGACGGCTGGAGCAGTCACCGTCCGTGCGCTGGCCGCCGGAGGACGGACAGCCCAAGTCAACGCGGGAGCGGGCACGCTTCTCCCATGCGCACCAGGCATCGAGACCGAGACCATGAACGGCAGCCATTGGCAGATGACGCTTCAAGTGACTCAAACCTTCAACGCGGCTGTGCGCTTAACGTTCGACGTAAGGGGCGGCCCGCTTGCGGGACGTCCCCTTGACGGAGGGGTTAGGCACCGGAGATGCACCAACCGTGATGGACTTGCAGTGCAATGCAGACGGACCCGAGGAAACTGGAGATGCTACTCGGCTGACCGAAGCCTGGCTATGCAGCACCGGGATTGCGGCTGTTTCAGTTTGATCCGCTCGCCGAGACGGCAGAACCGACCCAATAGCAGCTCCCACCCCAAGCTCCGACCGTGACCGCAGGCACTGTTGAACCGTGACATAGCGCCAAGGCTTCAATCTCTTGACCAACTTGGCAGGCGGAAGGACGAAGCGACCACCGACCGTGCGCTGGCCGCCGAAGGACGGACAGCCCACGCCGACGCTGAAGCGAGCACGCCTCTCCCATGAGCACAAGGCATCGAGACCGAGGCCTTGAGAAGCTGGCATTGGCAAAAGACGCTTCAAGTGAACTGGACCTTCAGCCCGGCTGTGGGCCTAACGTTCGACGTAAGGGGCGGCTTGCGGCTTGCCGCAAGACGTCCCCTTGACGGAGGGGTTAGGCACCGGAGATGCACCACCCGAGATGGACTTGCCGTGCAAGGGCAGACGGACCCGAGGAAACTGGAGATGCTACTCGGCTGACCAGAGCCTGGCTACGCAGCACCGGGACTGTGGCTGATTCAGTTTGACCTGCTCGCCGAGACGGCAGAACCGACCCAGTAGCGGCTCCCACCCCAAGCTCCGGCAGTGACCGTAGGCACTGTTGAACCGTGACGTAGCGCCAAGGCTTCAATTTCTTGACCAACTTGGCAGGCGGAAGGCTGAAGTGACCACGGACCGGGCGCTGGCCGCCGAAGGACGGACAGCCCACGCCGACGCTGAAGCGAGCACGCCTCTCCC
>Ga0307515_10021400_pt1 | contig 11471 bp, 8 predicted proteins | sample 17_EM_MG_FD_194513 | JGI IMG/M metagenome (GOLD analysis project Ga0307515, IMG submission 194513) | Populus trichocarpa ectomycorrhiza microbial communities from riparian zone in the Pacific Northwest, United States - 17_EM | ecosystem: Host-associated > Plants > Roots > Unclassified | place... | reverse complement strand
AAAAAAATATAAGGGAAAAGCAAATAACAATTATAAAAATGAGGACCAAAGTTAATATAAAAATTAAATTTTAAGAGATGAAATTGAAAAATAAATATTCAAAACAAAATATATATAGCAATCAAAATTTTGAGGACCAAATTTGATATAATCAGCAAATAATATGACATTTCTAAATTTTTCACAACTTCCGAAAAGTGTTTTACGCCCAAATTTTCCAGGAAAAAACTTTCCTGGAAACCAAGCCAAATTTTTCTTTGACTGGAAAGTGTTTTTCGTTGACCAACTTTTCTAAAGGCAAACAAACACAGAAAAGTTTGGAAAGTGATTTTCCGGAAAGTGAATTCCGGAAAACAAACATAGCCTACATGTTTTTTAAAATATTTTTTATTTAAAAATAAATTAAAATAATATATTTTATTTAAAAAAAATATTTTTGATACTATCACATTAAAATAATCTAAATATATATAAAAAATTTAATTTGAAGTAATTTTTTTTAAATGTGTCAACACGGGCATAAACTACATGTAGAAACATTGATACTTCATGAAATGAAAGCAACGAACAACAATTTCACTTTAGCTTGACCCATGTGTATATTTAAATAACTAGATCATATATTGAAATCTGACTTTAAGTTATGCAAGTTAGCTGAGCATTCATGTTCTTCTAACCATTTGATCTTATTTGAAGAATAACATTTTTATTTTATTTTATAATAGTGGCTCTATTTATGATGATTTCCATAATTATTTTAAAATCTTAACAATTGACATAATGTAAATAATGGTGTACAAGGCTGATCATTTGATGTATCTTGATGTAGGTCAATACGGTGACTAACTCAATCTATATGTCAAATAGAAATGTGGTATTCTATACCTAAACCACGTACTTCTTAAAAAAATGGATTAATAATGCTGAAATATATAGATATTGAGAGCATTCCAACCAAAATGTTGAAATATAAGATCGACACCAAGCTTCTTATACTAAGATCTCAATTTTAAAGGTGCTATATATAATATCTAAAGGCCTGTAATTGTTCTTAGATTGCTAAGAAAAGTTCAATAAAAGAACAATATGATGGTTACAAACTGCACATTTAGGTTTAAATTTCTTCAAAAAATAAATACACCTTATTAAATCTTAAATCTTTGCTCACCAATCATTTCAATATAAAAAAAAATTATTCAAACAGTTACTAATAAAGAATAACAAAAAAAAAGGGAGCCTTTTTCTATTGTCCTAAAGAATAATAGGCATTTTTAAGTCATAACTAAAAATTTAGGAGAAAGAATCAATCAAGATAATTTTTTTTTGATATTGAACACTAACAATAAATGTTTATATCAAGCCTTTTTTTATTTCTATTCTAGTGAATTACTTTCTAGGCAACAAAGAATAATATAAATAGGGGTAAGAAAATGTATCTCAAAATATCAGTATAAAAGGAGTTACCTTCAAAAGAAAGGGATATAGGACATGATGATAAAGAGAAAAAAATTAAACTTCAGCATAATCAAATTCCTTCCAGAATCATTAATCACTAAACAAAAAAAATGCAAAACTAAAACCCAAATTGATCAAAATTAGGATTTTAGATTTAGAGACTAAGCAATATTAATCAAATAGAAAAATTCTTGGTTTCACAAGTTAAGATTTAAACAATTTGTTAGATTCATTTTCCGTATCAATTTAAGATGAAATCTGTGAAGGGATCAATTTGTCACACTTCCATCAACCAAGCTATGAATTCTTTGAGACTTAAAAATGAAAACGAACAAACACAAGCATATACTATAAAAAAAATGATAACATTTATGAGGTCTACCAATGTTGTGACAGCAGATTCATCAAATTCTAAACCTGTTGGATGGTCTTTGATAGCAACAAATGTATTAGTGAGCACATTTCATTATGTTTGTAAAGGATGATGAGGTTTGGAAAAGAAATCTATCATATGGATTGTAAGATCTATCTAGAAAAAAAAATAAAAAAAAAATAGATAATTTAGGAGGGTGATAAAACAACAACAATAACAATACATTGACTATATATAAGAATGTTAAGAGTCTAAAAACCCTTTAAAAATCTTAGCAACTGGATCCTTTATTGTAATCCATGTAAGACATAATCTAATAAACCTAGTCAAATCCTAGCCTTTCTAGATTCTTACATTTTTAATGTGTATTTTAACATCCATTTCTAACTTTTTTAAAACACAAAGCACACATGAATGAATATGCATACACTGACATATTATTTGGAGTCATCTTGTGTGCTCTCCCCTTGTTCATGTTTTATATTGAAGTAATCTATCGAAATTCAACTAAAGCAAATGTAAACAAAAGCAAGCAAAGATTTTAAAATCATCCACAACATTGAAGAGGATAAGTGCAAAAAGAACAAACCAATAATGTCAATGCTCAAAAAGAGTTAAAAGCTTGGTAGACAACCTTTTAAAATCACGTTTTACTTTTTCTAAAGCAGGGTCCTCTTGAGGTTTGCATCATCGACCTTAAAAGCTTCAATTTTAGAGTTTCCTTGGTTAATATAATCATCAAAGTAAGAGAAGACAATGTTTCTCACCTAAATGTCTAGTTTTTGTTCTCTTTTTTGGACCAATTTCATAGTGTACCTCATCATTCAATTCCTCTTGATTAGACTCATCTCACTCCCTTAAACAATGTATTGGCTTTACAACTTGACCAAATTGAAAAACAAAATTACATTCATTTACTAATTCTAGAAAAGGTTCCAAACAAATGAAAGAGACATACAAAACAACATATAAAATGAACCACCCTAACAAATTAATCTTTATCACATAACAATTGAGGTTCACATAATTATAATGAAAAAGTATAAATTTAGACAAAATTGATAAAAGTCAGTGCATAGCAAACAATAGGAATCAAACCAAGTGTAAATGTCACTGAATATGTAAGGAAAAAGTATGATCAAATTAGAAACTAAAAGCGATGGAAAAACCAAATGAGGAACCTAAGGAAAGCATAAAAGATCAGGAAAGGCCTGCAAAGCACGAACAACATGTAAATACATTGTCTAAAAAATAAGCCTAGTGGATTATATGAAAGGGGGAAAAGCCTCACAAAAAACCATAACATCAACTTTAATGTGTTCTTTCAGGCAATCACCTTTCAGAAAATCCAACGATACAAGCATCGATCATACATATAATTGCTAGTAATCCATACACAAAAAGGGAAGACATTGACCTATATCAACTAGAAACCATTTAGTACACTGATAATCAATTATAATAAAATAATCATCCAGTACAAAATAATCAATTGATCATGTAATGAGCCGATGTTTAATAAAAAGATGTTGTAATTATCTTTACTTGAGGAATCAAGTGAATGGATGTCAATGACGATGAGGAGTCTACTGCAACAAAGACAAACTAGATTTGTAAATTTTTGTTTTGTTTTTTGTGTGGTTAAGTCTGAAAAACATAAATGAAAGGGTAAAAGGGCCTTGTAAGGAAAAAAAAAAAGAGTTTGAATAAACATAGTTCATTCTTATACTTATTCTTATTTGATTAAAGAAAACATAAGTAGAAGCTAATAAATATAGGAATTTTAGAGATAAAATAAAAACAAATCAAAATTTGAGAGAGCAAGATAAAAAAAGAGGGTATCAGAAAGCAAGATGGAAAGTTACTTGAAATTTCCTCCCTTCTCTATAGTCACATCATCCCTGGTCATTAGCTCAAAAACTTGAGTTAATGCCTATGTTATGTGATGGGCTTTGATACTGTGTAAAAACAATCACAAAATTAGTAAAAACAGAAAATAACAACATGAATATGTATCTACCCAAATCCATTTCCCTTTCATCCTCTTCTTCATCTCTTAGCCTCATTGTTTTATATATATCTTTGTTAGCCATCACGTGAAAAAAAATAAAATTTAGAAATTTAACAATAACAACAATCAAAGGAGAGAGAAAATAATTCCTGCAAGATGTAAACTACAATTTAATTAGCCGAAACGAGGTCAGATGCTTAAGTTAAAGTTAAGGATGCTCAATTGTCTATGCTTAATTTTTACCTTAAAAACTGTTGATATTGATTTTGCAAAACCCTTCAGACAATTCAAATCACGGGAAAGAAAAATAATGATCCTAGAAGGTAGCAAAAAGAAAATAGAAAAGAAGTTGTCTAGTTTTCTATCCATATCACCAGTAACCAAACAAGTCAAGTATTAGCAAAAAACCAAGGAAACCCCAACAATTAATGAGTGTAATTAGGGTTTGAGAATGACATAAATTCATAATCTCCAAGTTGAAGATAACATGATCATAAAAAAGGAAATAAACCTAATTAGCCAAAAAAATCAACATAGACCCATTAAAATCAAACTAAAAAAAGAAGATGAAATCAATTACATAATGATAAAAAAAAATATACTTTTCTAGGTTCTTTTTAGATATATATATATATATATATATATATCTAAGCCTTCTCATCCTCAGCCCCCTAACCTCTTTATGGTCACACCTTGTGCGCACAATTACTTTAACAAAACAATCCTTAAGTAGAAAGCCCATAAGCTGCTAGTGCAAAAAAGGAAGGAAAAAAGGAAAGGAAAGTAAAGAGAGATAAAAGAAAAAAAAAAGATAAGCTTATGTTTCTGTCACAAAGAGAAGATAATAGAAAAGTTTTTGGATGTTATTTAGCCACATCTTCTAGGAAGAAAAGGAGGAAAAAAAAACAAGGTGAAAAAAAAAACCCCTTCTAAAATGATTAAGCCTCCCAAGATATTAAGGATAAGATTATTACTACACTGTCATAATTCACAGTAAAATAAGTCTACATCTACTGTGTAATCCACAAGATAAAAAGCCACATGCTTTAGATTTTTTGTTAATTGCCTCTAAATTCATGCTCAAATGAAGAACTTTTTTTTGAAATTAGTCTGAGCTTGTTAACGATGAATTTAAATATTTCCTTACTTGTTTAGTTAGTGCACTAAATAGGTGGCCCCAATCATTTTGCTATTAAGGTATTTAAATCATTTCATTGTGCATCTAAAATGTGAAAAGACCAGTGTGTCTCCAATCAATATAACAATGACAAATGAATAATAAGAAAAGGACCATTTTGCTCCTAATAACTAGTTTATTATTCTTTGATGTAAGGGAAAAATCATCACTTCACTATTATAATCCATACCGAAACTACTCACGGTCCTCACCGAGTAAGGATATCAAGAAATCTTTCTGAATATCTATTATCATCATTACCATTTAATGATCAAATTGCATATGAATTAACAAATGAAATATATGATTGGTGTACTTACTAGGACTTGTATTTATCATGGAAAAAAAATTGGTTATTATAACCATAGTTATTAAACCCGGCTCGGCGGTTAACCAAGCCAAGAGGCCGGGTTTTGGGTCATATAAGTTGACCTAGGTCAACCTAAGAAAATTAAAAAAAATATTTGAGGTTTTAATATCACATATGAAAAAGTTAAGAAACAATCCATATAGATGTATACTATATATGCTGTAAATAATAAAATTTAAAAGATTATTTTAAAAGGTTTTTTTTCCCACATTAGAAAGATTATTTTATTTTACTTTTAAGTTAAAGTATTTAAATAAAAAAAATTTTTAATCCGTATTGAAAAAACACAAATTTCTTCTTGTGAACATATAATTAATATACTAATGGGGTTTCAATCCCATATTAGAAAAATAAAATTTTCTTCTAGCGTTTATACAGTGAACTTTGACATGAGCTAGTAACCAACAAAGAAATTGTGGTAGACTTGTACATATAAGATTGAGCTGAGCAAGAGAAAAACATTTGATTGCTCTTTGTATGCAAGGTAGCACTTATGCTTTTTGTTTTTTCCCTTAAACTGAAACCACCACTTTAACTCCTTCGATTCCTTTTTTTATTATTATTATTAACCACTGTCACAATGATAAAGATTTTATTAAACACTTACACCCATGCACTCTTTGTTTTAGATAACACACAACCCATAAATATTTTGTTCCACATAAAAAAGTTTAAAAACATGCTATAAAAAATGTGAGACTATATATTCATAAATTATTTTTTGGTTTATTAAGAAAAATATAAACATAAGAAAAAGGTTCCACCTAGGTTATGTCGGGTCACCCAGTTTCCGATTGACCCGGCAGGTTGTCTAGGTTTCATCGAGCCAATTGCAGGCATGAGTTTTGCATATTTGACACCTGGCCAAACCCCGAGTCAACCCGCCAAGCCGGGCTGGGTTTGAGACTTATGGTTGTAACAACTAGATATTATAATGTTCATATGAAAAGGCTGGTCGAATAAGTGAATTTAAGTTCTTGACATGATGTTTTATATAAAATTTTTCTAACAAAACTAAAGAGGTGAACTTATTAATCTTCTAATATGTGAAAGCTTGTTTTCGTATACCAAACACTAAAAATCCCATAACATATTCGTGTATCGTTCCAATGCCTAGCTTGTCACTTCAATATTCTCAAATCAATTATTTGTGATATTGTTGTACTTTTTTATCTTTTAAAAATAGATCCAATGTTTTATCTGCTAAAAAAAACTACTTTGTCTCTCTATAAAAAACCTCTCCCTTCAAAAAAAAAAAAAAAACTAGTTTGGGTTGTCACTTATTTCACAGAATGTAGCCCTTCTTTCTTTCCTCCTCATTTTCTTCTTCCTTTTTTTTTAGAAAATAATTATAGCTATATTTTCTGAACTTGATCTTCGTTGAAGTCTAAATAATCATGAATTTAAATTTATATGATTTAATATTTATTATTTTGTTTGATTTATTACCCTCAAATTATGAGTTGTTTTTTTGTTTTTTGATTTGTATTGACTATATACATGTTTATTCAAGGATCTATAGTGGATCGAACCATGAATTTATAATTTTAAGTGAATTTCTGAAGGTGTTGTTATCGACTTTGTCAATTGAAAGAGGTTTCCTCCATGAATAGAGCTCGGTCGGTAAAGCAACCCATTCCCTAATAAATAAGTAGTAGGAGGAGATTTTCATAGTCAATACATATGAAAACAAAATCTCATTATGGATAGTCCAAAAAAGGTAAGATCAAAGAGAAGTCCGCAAAATGAAAAGGATAAGATGATGCTAGAAGATAAATAGTTTTTATTACAGTTTCCAAGTTTTTTTAGTTAAGTACAATCAAAATTTGATGTTTATAATATTCATTTAATTCTTATGAAAATTGTGATAGATTTTTTTAGTATCAACAAAATTACCCTTGTTTATAAGAAAAGGAAAGGATAAGAATAATTTGAAAAATAAAAAACAGCCTACAATTTATTTATTTTTCTTTCAATAAACACATTATACTATATTTTAAAAGGTGTGGGAAAAACATTGTGCATTTATTGTGGATATAGACTCATTACACTATGAATCACACTGTAGACATAAAATGTTTGCAATGTGAACGATACTGTAGCGCTATGGGGCGTTGTCTTTGCTGTTTTTTAGTCAAAAAGTGCTACTAGGGGGCGTTGTCTTTTGTGTGTTTTGTGCCAAAAGCTGATGGGTCTGGCTTGACAGCCAGACCCACCGCTATTAGGTCTGGCTGGGCAATTAGACCCAAATCGCTTCCAACAGGTGCTGAGTCTGGCTTGGCAGCCAGACCCAAGGCTATTAAGTCCGGCTTTGAGTCGAACTCAGATATGTCCAATTTTAGTTTTTTTGCCTCTGTAGATTTTTTTTCTTTTCTTTTATTGATTTTTTTTTTCATACGGTGAAGAGGAAATAAATTGATGAGATTTTTTTTATATTGTACAAAAGTTGATTGATAACATTTTTTTTTAATTTGAGTTTGGTTGGTAGAATTTCTTTTCTCTTAGCACTAGACCCTAATGTCAGGCAGGACCCAATAGAGGTAGACCTTGTTGCTTGGCAGGACCCAATAACATTGAGCCCTGCTGCGAGCTTTGCCCATTTTAATTATCAAGATCCACCTACTCAAGTAAGAAAGATTTCTAATAACAAACAAAGTGATGAGAGCAATATACAACTTATTTAAATTTTTTTTGTATGGTAAAGATAAAATAAATTAATGAGACTTTTTTTTTATATTGTACAAAAATTGTGTGATGATAATTTTGTTTTATTTGAGGTTGAGTTGAATTTTCTTATTAAAGCATTCTTGTTTTTGTGTTTCAAAAATGCTTTAAAAAATTTTGAAATTTTTTTATTTTTTTCTTTAATTCAAATTAATATTTTTTGATGTGATGGTATAGAAAATCAAGGTTAAAAAATTAAAAAAATATTATCTCAATAAATTGTTTTTAAAAATATTTTAACAAATAACCATTACGTAATAATATAATACCTAAGATATTGGTCCACGCTCCGCAGCGGGTCAGTAACAATTTTTTTTTAAAATGTAAAAATGCTTGAGTTGGGTTAAAAGCACGGAATATATTTGCACCATCACCATCTTCAAATAAAGTATTTTCTATAGTAGTACCATGAATAGCACATAGTAGAGCAGCGCCCAATACATCGACAACCAATTTCTTTCCCTTTAATTTTTTATCTTTTAAGATATTTCCAATTTGATTTTTTTTCCTCTTTAATTTTTTTTCTTTTCTCTTATTGATTTTTTTTTCATACTGTAAAGAGAAAATAAATTGATGTGACTTTTTTTATATTGTATGAAAGTTGGGTGATGATGATTGTTTTTTATTTCAGGTTGGGTTGAATTTTCTTATTAAAGCATGTTTGTTTTTACGTTTCAAAAATGCTTTAAAAAAATTTATTTTTTTATTTTTTTTCTTTACTTCAAATTAATATTTTTTTTATATTTTTGTATTATTTTGATGTGGTAATATAAAAAATAAATTTTTAAAAATAAAAAATATTATCTCAATATATATTTTTTTAAAATATATTTTTTAAAAAAGTATTGCGGACATAGACTCATTGCACTGTGGACCACACCGTAGACATAGAGTACTTGCACTGTTGGCAACATTGTAGCACCAAGGGGCATTGTGTTTTCTGTTTATAAGTCAAAAGGTGTTTATGGGTCTGGCTGCCCACCGCTATTAGGTTCGACTTTCAACAAGACCCACCGATCTTGGGTCTGGCTGGGCAGCCACACCAAACGCTATTGGGTCTCGCGTTGCAACCAAACCCAACACTTTTGGGTCTGGCTAGGCCAACATATATTTTCATTTTTTTTTTTTGCATCTTTAGATTTTTTTTTCTTTTTTCTTATTTAATTTACGGTAAAGAAGAAATAAATTGATGAAATTTTTTTTATATTGTACAAAAGTTGGGTGATGATAATTTTTTTTAATTTGAGGTTGGGTTGAATTTTCTTATTAAAGCATGTTTGTTTTTGCGTTTCAAAAATGCTTTTAAAAAAAATTGAAAATGTTTTATTTTTTTCTTTAATTCAAATTAATATTTTTTGATATTTTTGTATTATTTTGATGTGATGATATAAAAAATCAATTTTAAAAAATAAAAAAAATATTATCTTAATATATATTTTAAAAAGTAATCATATATAATAATATAATAACTAGCATATTGGCCTGCGCTTCACAGCGGGTCAATAACAATTATTTTTTTAAATGTAAAAATGTTTGAGTTGGGTTAAAAGCACAGAATATATTTGCACCATCACCATCTTCAAATAAAGTATTTTCAACAATAACACCATGAATAGCACATAGCAGAGGCAACTAATTTCTTTCCCTTTATTTTTTTTCTTTTAAGATATTTCAAATTTTAGTTTTTTTCCTCTTTAATTTTTTTTTCCTTTTTTTTATTTTTTTTCCATTATGTAAAGAGAAAATAAGTTAATGTGACTTTTTTTATATTGTATAAAAGTTGGGTGATGACAATTTTTTTTATTTGAGGTTTGGTTGAATTTTCTTATTAAAGTATGTTTGTTTTTGCTTTTCAAAAATGCTTTTAAAAAAATCTAAATTTTTATTATTTTTTTCTTTACTTCAAATAAATATTTTTTGATATTTTTGTATTATTTTAATGTGATGATATAAAAAATAGATTTTATAAAATGAAATAATATTATCTCAATATATATTTTTTAAAAAATATTTTAAGATATTTCTAATTTTATTTTTTTAGAATATTGGGTCTAGTTCAGTTGCGAGACCTAATGTTTTTGAACTCTGTTGCTAAGCAAGACCCAATAATATTGAACACAGCTACCAGCATGACACAATAGTGTTGGTCTCAGCTTTCCAGCGGAGCCCAATCGATTTGGGCCTGCTAACAACAAAAAGTGTCTAGCAGGACCTAATCGAGTTAGGTTCTGTTGTCCGCTTGACTACCAGACCCAATAACATATTAGATCTGACATTACCACCAGACTCAAAACAATTAATATATTTTATATACTCTTTATATTTTTTTAAGCCAGCAATTCATTAACGTGACTGCATAAATGTGGATTTCAATCAACGTCGAAGGATATTTATTTGGTGACTTTAACCATTAGTTTGTGTCTTCGTCTTCTTTGCTTCATTTTCATCATTGATGTAACATGTTAATTTAGCAAGAATAGTAGATATTTAGGATTCTTATTAGGAAAAGAACAAAAGTTCTGATTAAATCTATGATATTATAATTGCAATAGGGACGTAGACGTGTAGGCCTTTGGCAAATTATTAACCATGAACAATTTTTTAGTATTTTTTTTTTGTTGTAACAACATGTTTTTTAAATTCCTTTTTAAATTGTTTTTTCCTGAAAAATTAGCAAATTAATATTTTTTAAATGTTTTTGAATGATTTTGATGTACTAATACAAAAAATAAAAAAATCTAAAAAATATTATTTTAATATATTTTTAATTAAGTATTAAGGAAGAAGAGAAAAAATCATTGAAAAATAGAATGAGAGAGAAAGAAGTTGGTAAGACATATTCCGATAAAAAACAAAAATTAATATTAAAATATTTACCTTGCGGAAAGAAATTTTACGAATGTGGTTTGAATTCTTCATCTTACTAAAAAAAAAAAGAAGAAAGATAGAGTCTCAGGAAGGTTTCATTTATTTAATTAATCTTGAGTTTTTAGACAAAATGAATGGTGTCATTAGGGTAATAAATTAATAAGATCCCTCGGACACTTTCTTGGTGTTAACATGTGAAACCCAAGTTAAATATGGGTTTAGGGTTCCAAAAACTCAGTCACCAAAGATAATGGAAATCTGAACTAGCAGACACATCGAAGGGTCGTCTGTATTATTAAAAACAGTCACATCATCCACCGTTCAAAAACAAATAACAAAACAATAATGTTAGGCGCAAGCCGCCTAGGCAAATGCACGCTTGGGCTTTATTTACTGCATTAAAAGGGCCCATATGATTCAATTTCGAAATGGGCCCCCATGCAGATAATTTATATCTGTAGAAATAGATTATACAGAGACGGGCCCGTTTGTA
>Ga0307515_10021399_pt1 | contig 11471 bp, 3 predicted proteins | sample 17_EM_MG_FD_194513 | JGI IMG/M metagenome (GOLD analysis project Ga0307515, IMG submission 194513) | Populus trichocarpa ectomycorrhiza microbial communities from riparian zone in the Pacific Northwest, United States - 17_EM | ecosystem: Host-associated > Plants > Roots > Unclassified | place... | reverse complement strand
GCAACCACCTAACAGCGGAGTATACACAAAAAGCGAATCATGAACAGCTTCGCCAAATGGTCCTGAACATGGCATCACAGAGTGGTGATACATGTGCGCCTCCTTCTTTTTGGTTGTATAACAACCAACCTTCTCCTCCTCCTCTAGCTCCACCATTATGTTAATTTGTAATGAATATTATTTAATTTTAATAGTTAATTTAATATTTTTTTAAACACATTCAGTTTATAATGAATATTATTTAACTTTTTTATGTTTAATAAAAATTTTATTTGCATAATTAGTTTTTTTACTATTAATTTATATAATTTTATATTATTAATTCTTAATAATTGTTTAAAAACATATTTAAAAATAATCACAAAGGGTTTTATTGACGGACTGTATCCGTCGACATTTGACAGAAAGTGGGAAATGTCAATCATTTTAGCGACGACTTTACCGACGGCCGTAATCTGTCGGCCTTTCATAGAAGCTTGGTGCAAATTTCACAATCACCGATGCCTTGACCGACAGAAATATTCTGTCGGTAGTTCACACTCACCGACAGAATAAAATCCGTCGGTATATTTCAAGCGGGAAATTTTTTTTTTGGCGCGCAATTTCCGTCTGTAAAACCTTGGCAATTGTTTTTTTTTACCGACGAATTTAGCGACGGAATCAGGCATTACCGATGAAAGGAAAGCCGACGGCATGTTTCCGTCGGTGAAGGCGTCGGTAAAAAAATTACCGAAGAACTATGAATCATACACTGACAGAATATTGTCGTTGGTAAAACTGTGAAATTTTGTAGTGCCTTAAGGGATCAATTTCATTGGTCATTCACCATCCGGATCTCTTAAAATTAGGCTCAAAAGATTCTGTTTGAGTTAATTTTGTTTTTGTTTCCTTGATTTTTTTGGATTTATTGTTTTTGTTTAGATGTTATGTAATTTTCCTTTATTCTTTCAAATTCTGATATTGTTTTCTAGTAAATATAGATTTCCTTATCTATTTAAAGGGTTTGTAACCATTTTTGAAAGGCAAACTATTAACTTATTTTTTAGAGAATAATACTACGAAATTAAGGTTCATATTTGCAATCCTTTTTACTCATCAAAATTCTATCTTTCTATAATTGTTGTTATCTTTTTAGATTATGCCCGCATCATAAAATGAGCTAATGTTTTGAATTGCAAATGTTGATGTGAAAATATCCTCTTTATAATTAATAATAATAATAATATAAAAATTACACTAAATATCTTGTAGTTTAATCACTTTTTAACTTTGCTTCTATTTTTTTTTTATAAATTACAATTTATATCATAGACCAACACAATTTTTAAACTTGAATGATAAGATGTATTTATCTTATATATAGAGCAATGACTTTTCTTTTCCTCACTAAAAATCATTTCAAATTTTCTTCATTTCAATAAAAAACAAAACTTGTGAACAAATTAAAATAGTTAGAAGGAATAACCATAAGAGGTGGTTTTCCCCACTCTCATAGAAGCCAACTGGTTTTGTTTCTAAGATTAGGTTTTCTTGATTTAGCACGCAAATGTAGAGCAAGTATTAGAATTTTTTGTATGATTTTATGGAATGGCCATGATCCGCACTTGTTGATTTGCTTAAGAGAGTTTTTCTTAATGCAGGCACGGACACTACGTGGATGGCCACCGCAATGGACCATGGCGTGAAGGAGCCTCATCTTCAACTAGATCGAACAACTTTCTTGACTTCATATACCCAAAAACAGCAAAAACCATCTGTCTATTATCCAGTTGGAGCTAGCTTGGCTTCATTAAATAAATTACTTTTTTTTTTTAACTAGATAAGGAAGTCTAGATTGTCGTTTGCATCATAATTGAATAATTAATTGTCGTTTGCATCACATGGACACGGCAAAGCCCAGTCCTCGTCCCCCTCCAACCCCAGCCGCTTCCTTGCTGTTGCTCACGCTTTACCTTCCTCGCCGTTCACTTTTTTCCCAGCCGCTGCTACTCCTCCCTTCACCGTCCATGGAGGCATTGTTTATAGATAGATTAATAAATAAAGAAGATGATTTGCACAAGATGCCATGTCTGCTTCGCCGTAGTGTGAGTTTCATGGTTCCTGAGATGGGGTGGGATGCAATGGTACGGGAAGACCCATAATGTTCAAACCTGAGAGATTTCCCTGCTATGGTTTTTTCAATTTATTTTGGTTTTTTTTTTATTAAAAAAAAATTCAATGTCAAAGTTATAATATCTAGTACAAGAACTTTTCAGTAATTAATTTTTTATTTATATCGACTAAGATATAAAATGTTATAACATATAAACTATAGAATATAAATTATAGTTTCTTAAAAAACGAAGATTAAATAAAAAATGACTTAATTACAATATAATCAATCTAATTCTCCTATGTTTTTTTTAAAGCGATGCAGTTCACAAATATTTTTGTGAGAATTAAAAGTAGAAAAGACAAATAAAAGATGTGTGATAATTTCAATTCCAATTGATCGATACGCCATCAGGTGGTTGGTAAGTGCTTTCAAATGCCATTACAGGCATGATTGATTTTGTATTTTCAAAGGGTTTTTTGAAAAACTTTAAAAATATTTTTTTAATTTTAAATTAATAATTTTTGATATATTTAGATTATTTTGATGTGTTAATGTGAAAAATAATTTTTAAAAAATAAAAAAAATATTTTTAAATAAAAAATATCCATTATCACAGATCGATTGGATCTCGTACTCCTTTCCATAATCGAAATCAAGTAATCCTTCGGGTTAAAAGACCGCTCCATAAAGATTGATGATGATGGTTAACCATAATTAATTACTTAAATAATTAAAATACAAATCCACCGTCTATAGGGTGCATGTGAACCCATGACCCACCATTTCATAAATCCGGAAGTAAATATCTAATTTATAAATTGGACGCCTCTCATGCATTGGGAACATTCCCAATTTCATTCTTTTTTTTTTTATTATAAGAAAAAAAACTTTCTCAATTTCACGATGAAATATTTGGACCGATCTATATTTAGTCTAGGAGAGAAAAAAAAAAAGAAAAAAAAAAGAAGGAGAAGGTGGTTGGAGGGTAAACCTTCACTTTCCACACATCCCCACCTCAGCAAACAAGCTTTAACCTTAGTTGCTCACTATAGACAAGTATCCGTGAACCGAAACACGTAAAGATTCAATGTCTTTTCGATTCTACCCACCATTTATCTAACTCCAAGAAATTAACAATAATAAAAATACAAATCCGCCATTCTTGGAAGTGGGAAATGGAAATATGATGCGATTCATCAAGCCTTCATGTATAGGAGGAGCATCGACCGATCAAGGGGCCAGGATCTCTTCTCCTTGCCATTAGTCTCGTAGGTGTTCAAATTACAGGGGCCAAGATCTTTTCTCCTTGCCAGTAGTCTCGTTTGTGTTCAAATTAGAAGTAGGATTGGGGTTTTAGTTCTACACTTCTCCCTGCAAAAGTAAAGTTAAATTATTGCTGAAAATAAAGAATTCACGTGACGAAAGCTGGTATTTTCTTTCCCTTTCTCTTTCTTACAGGTTTGTAGCTGTATGCCTGTATTCGCTGTCTGATCTCTTTCCTCTTTTTTGATTTCCTTCTTTTCTGTTTTTGTCTTGACGTACTCATTCACATAATTATAAACAAACAACAATCCACCGTCTCTCTCTCTCTCTCTCATTTGATTCACTGGCACGGCCTCTATTAAACCAGAGGCGTCGCCCAAGTCTCCTCTCTATTAAGTATTAACTCCCTGCAATTGCATGCCCCTTCCTGTCCTCAAAATCTTCAGACATCGAAAGAAATGAAGCCATTGAAGATGCAATCATTTACTATCTCTCTTTTTAGTATTCTCCTTCTGGGTGTTTGCCACGTGTCCCGGGCAACACTAGCGTCGAACAAGGAGAAAAAAGCAACTTACATAGTTCACATGTCCAAACCCGAGATGCCGGCGAGTTTTGAACACCACACTCACTGGTACGAATCCTCACTCAAATCGGTCTCTGACTCAGCCCAAATGCTCTACACCTACGAGAATGCAATCCATGGGTTTTCCACTCGGTTAACACTGGCAGAAGCAAAGTTACTCGAGAGCCAACCCGGGATTCTCTCTGTAATGCTTGAGTTGAGATACGAGTTGCACACAACTCGTACACCAGAGTTCCTTGGACTCGACAAAAGCGCTGATTTGTTACCCCAGTCTGACTCAGTCAGTGAAGTGATCATTGGTGTGTTGGATACAGGTGTTTGGCCAGAGAGCAAGAGCTTTCTTGATACCGGCTTTGGTCCTGTTCCAAGTTCCTGGAAAGGCGAGTGTGAATCGGGCACCAACTTCACGACAAAAAACTGTAACCGCAAATTAATCGGTGCAAGATTCTTTGCTAGAGGCTATGAGGCCACGTTAGGCCCAGTTGATGAATCAAAAGAATCAAAATCGCCAAGAGATGACGACGGCCATGGTACTCACACCTCTTCTACGGCAGGTGGATCGTCTGTGGCAGATGCAAGCCTATTTGGATACGCAGCTGGAACAGCGCGTGGGATGGCTGCCCGTGCAAGGGTGGCTGTCTATAAAGTGTGCTGGGTTGGTGGTTGTTTCAGTTCTGATATTTTAGCGGCCATGGATAAAGCCATTGATGATGGTGTTAATGTTCTTTCCATGTCACTTGGCGGAAGCATGTCTTATTATTATAGAGATAGTGTTGCGATTGGAGCTTTTGCAGCTATGGAGAAGGGGATTTTTGTCTCTTGCTCAGCTGGGAATGCAGGTCCAAGCTCGTATAGTTTGTCCAATGTTGCTCCTTGGATAACTACTGTTGGGGCTGGCACTTTGGATCGTGACTTCCCTGCTTTTGTTAGTCTTGGTAATGGGAAAAATTACTCGGGTGTTTCTCTTTATAAGGGGGATGCAATATTACCAGGAAAGCTTTTGCCATTTGTTTATGCTGGTAATGCTAGTAATGCAACAAATGGTAATTTGTGCATGATGGGTACTTTGATCCCTGAACAAGTTGCAGGTAAAATAGTGCTGTGTGATCGTGGAGTGAATCCTAGAGTGCAAAAAGGAGCTGTAGTCAAAGCAGCTGGTGGCATAGGCATGGTTTTGTCAAATACTGACGCCAATGGTGAAGAATTGGTTGCTGATGCTCACTTACTACCAGCTACAGCAGTTGGTCAAAAAGGTGGAGATGAAATCAAGAATTATTTGTTTTCAGATCCAAAACCAACGGCGACTATTCTTTTTGAAGGCACCAAAGTTGGGATTCAACCATCTCCAGTTGTTGCAGCATTTAGCTCAAGAGGGCCAAATTCGATCACACCGGACATCTTGAAGCCGGACATGATTGCACCAGGTGTCAACATCTTGGCGGGTTGGGTGGGTTCGGCTGGTCCTACTGGACTGGCTACCGATGGCAGGCGGGTGGAGTTCAACATCATCTCAGGAACCTCAATGTCCTGCCCACATGTGAGCGGCCTCGCTGCATTGATCAAAGCCGCTCATCCTGACTGGAGCCCAGCAGCTATCAAATCAGCACTAATGACCACAGCTTATGTAACTTACAAGAACGGCAACAAATTGCAAGATGTTGCTACTGGAAAGGATTCTACGCCGTTTGATCATGGGGCCGGGCATGTAGATCCGGTTTCGGCACTCAACCCAGGGCTTGTTTATGATCTCACGGCAGATGACTACTTGAATTTCCTGTGTGCGTTGAACTACTCTGCAACAGAAATCACCAGCCTTGCAAGAAGAAAATTCACATGCGATGCCTCCAAGAAATATAGTGTGACCGATCTCAACTACCCTTCTTTTGCAGTCAATTTTGGCAGCGGTGGTGCTGATGCTGTAATTAAGCACTCACGAACACTTACCAATGTGGGCGCGCCAGGGACATACAAGGTTCTGATAACATTGCAATCTCCAGGTGTGAAGGTGGCAGTCGAGCCAGAAACATTGAGTTTCCGTCAAGCGAATGAGAAGAAATCTTACACAGTTACTTTTACTGGGAGCTCAATGCCTGCCGATACTAATAGCTTCGGCCGGATAGAATGGTCTAACGGGAAACAAATTGTTGGCAGTCCAATAGCAGTTAGTTGGACTTAGCAACATAATATGGCATGTCATTAATAGAAACAAAATCCGGTACCGCTCGAAGAGTAGAGTACAATTGCAATGCTTGTTAGTTTTTGTGCTCCGAATGTTAGTTTTTGTGCTCCGAATGTTATGTTTTCGTAGTCCCAGCAAATAAGGGAAGGCTGGACCTGGTGCTTGATGTTCTTATTTGAGAAGGAAAGCAAGAGGAAAAGAAAACGTACAAAGGCAGATGGCGTTTTCATCTCAATGTACAATTTGTGGCTATCACAATGTGTATGCTTGCCTAGTGGATAGCTATTTATTGGAAAAAAACAACATTATATCAAGAACTCCTATCCTTTAATATTTATTTTGTTACGTGAATTTCTAAATTTTACATAGCTTATATATTATGGCATTAGTATTTAGATGAACAAACAAGAAGATTTTGACTTTTCTTTGCCAATTCACTGGCAAAGAAATTTTTCCCATCAAAATATAAGTACGAATTAAAAATAAAAAATAAAACTAGACAGGAAAACCAGCAAGCCAAGTTTGCAGCATGTACACGTTAATGAGAAGAAACAAAGGGAGACTAGCAAAGAAATATTTGGTCTCATGGATGGTTACCATTTTGTCTGTCAACCTAGAAAGGAGGTCCAATACTTGTTCCAATTTCAGCAACTTTTGATTATTTTGTTTCTTCAATTATTCTACACATTATTTTGCATAAGAATATTCCAGATGTGTTTGGTATGCTTACTAGAGTGTATAATAGAAATAGAAATAGATTAAATTGGACTAGATTGGATAGCAGATAAGCTTGTACTAGACTAATTGTGTTGATCGATTTGATAATCTCATTGGTATAATAACATAATTGTCTCACTATGATTGCCAATTTGTTAATCGATCCGTGTAATTTCAAGTAGAGACTGGTAATAATCTTGCATAGCAAACTGAATGTGAAGTTTTTTATATGGTTTAACAAGTCCAAAGGCTAAAGAGTAATACCAAAAAAATCTAAAAAAATAGATGAAAATAAAAGAAAATAACTATTTAAAAAATCTTGTAAAGAAAGAATGTTGTAAAGGAAAGTTGTAAAAGAAAACTATAAATTGCAATAAACAAAAAAATATTAAATTGCATAAAGCTGTAAAGAAATTGTATATGTGGGACTGACCATCGTTTCCAGTTGCTAGATGACCTATTTGAAAAAAATAAAACTAATAGTTGTTTACTACCAAACAAGAAAAATAAAACTAAAATTGATCATTAGTTAGATTCACCAAGCTAAGGAAGAGTCTAAGTTGACCTAGAAAAATAGAAAACAATTGACTAATAGAACTAAAAGTCATGATTGATCAAGAAAAACTAAGTGACAATAAAGATAAAATTTTACATGATTGACAATAGAGAAAAACTAAGTCCTATATAGAATAAGAGTTCTCAATGGATTAAATTGGAAAGTATTACAAATTAAGGACACACACATGGAATTGAAGTTGTAGTAAAATTCATAATATAAATTCCTTATTTATTATAAATAATTTATTAGGATTATAATTTGAAGTTTACGCAAAACTCAAACTTATTTAAGTCCTCCAACATAGCACCCTCTCTCTCTCTCTTTCTCTCTCTATGTCCTAGTATTCAATTGATTTTGATTAATCTTACTTTTGTTTCCTCATTCTAATAATCATAAACTTATTTAAGTTTTTATCTATTCTAGCCACCACCTCTCATGGTTGACCACCACCATTTCAACTGCTGGAAACTTGCTTTGTTTACCCTTCTCTTTACAAGTTATAACAAAATAAGTTTTTGACTCTATTTTTTAAAAAATTAATAATTTAATGTGTTATTTTGAATATATTTGACATGATTTGATGGGTTTTTATGTAATTTAAAAACTAATTAGGTTTAAGTGAAGTTAAGCTAAGTTAGGGATTTGTTATTTAATTATTTAAATGTGAAATTTTTGTGGTTAGTATTATTAATGTGATATTTTTAATTGATTTTGTTGTATTTCTATGGTTTAAAGATAATCAGGTGTAGGTTAAAATAAAAATAGTAATTTGGTGTTTTTCAAGTTTGCTGATTTTATTGTTAGTTTTATATTTAAATTAAAGTTAGGACTTTGAGAAGGGGGTTTTGATATATTAGTTGTGAAATTAGTGAGGTTATTGTTGTTAATATGAGGTTGTGAAATTGATCTGAGAAATTTACAGGTTTAAATTGCATAAGAGTAATTTTCGAGATACCTAGTTTTTTGATGGTTTAATTGTAAAATTAGTTAAGATGCTAAGAAGTTTTAGAAATTGGTAATTAATTTTCATGGGTTGTTTAATTTGAAAATTTATAAATTTAGGTTATGTGGAAATAGTAGTTTTTGGAATTTTATTTATTTATTATGATGTACAATTTGCAACTTGCAATTGTCCATGTAGATTTCAAAGTTTTTCAAGGCAAGTTTATTATGTGTAAAACACTCAAAGTTCCTTATAAATATATAATCTTGCTAGACAAATGCAATAAATGACAAATGGCTAAGAAGGTCATTTTAATGTGCCTTGAACCTAAAAATAATTGATCTATAGAAGTTAACATGCATGAAATGACATGAATACATTAAAATAATGGCATAAAATAGCTAATGTTAGAAAATTATCATGCTAAGGTGAATTCAATTTTGCTTAAAAGAATTATAAATTCTCTAGCATGTATGAATTGTTAATGCTTTCTCTTCAGGTATTGTATATTAAGAATACGGAGGGCTATTTTATTCCCATGCATTGTGTTAATTGTTTCCTTTTAGATATCTTGTTTTAAAGGAGAAAAAGTTTCAAGTCCATTAAGAGGATACTGCTTCATCAAGTGGTAATGTCAGTGATCATAACTGTGTCATTAATTTAGGTGTCGATCATGAAAAGACACATGAAAAACATGTTACTAACCAAGGCTCGTCCAATATGGGTAGTAAAGTTTAAATTCCTTCTTGTAGAGACTTTATGTTAGGAAAACTTATTGCAAATGGAAGACCGATCACATTATGTAAGTCAAGTTTTTTCTCAATATTAAAGTTATTTATTTCTATTAGGTTATTCTAAGTGTTATATTAAATAAAAAAGACTTTGATGAATTGATTTTTAGATTTACCAATATTAAAGTTATCTATTTGATCAGATCTATGGTTAAATCATCATTCGAAGAACCATTATTTCCATAGAGTCAACTTCAATAACATCCTGATTGAATAAATATGGTAAAAGCTTGGTGGAGAAAGTTTAATTGTTAAATATATAATATATACTTTGAGTTAATATATAAATTTTTAAATTTTAAACTAATTAATGTAAAAATTGTTTATAAGAAAAAAAATATTATGGGATGTGAAAAATGAGGGGGTGGTTAGGCAAGTATGGGAAAGCCACATTGCAATTAGGTAAATATCAAGCAAAAAAATATTATATTATTGTAAAAATATAATCTTTTATTTCCTTACCTTGTTTTTGTTTAGTGAATTTCATATAAAAGATTGCATGATTTTTGGTATGATGCCCACATATATGTAATGAACAGAGTTGACTATGATGATGTAGGGTTACGAAGAAATTTTAGATTGAGGCATGTCATTTAGGGTAATTGGGCTAAGTATCAAGAATTTTTGGAATTAAATGGTTTTAAAAGGCGCCCACGATTTGGTTTTAAAAACAAAAAAACTCATGGTTCAATGAGCAAGTACATTAGAGGAGTGCTTCCTTTTGTGAACCATGAAAAGAACTTGGTAAGAGCTTATTATTGCATTTTTAGTTATTTTTCTTCAATTTTTATTTTATTCTTTATTTGTTAGACTTTTTTACAAACTATTTATTTTGCAGGAAAAATAATTTGGACGCAAACCTATTCCAATTGAGTTATATGAGAAAACTCATATAAGGAAGGGGGATGGGGGGAAATAGGTGAAAATATTTATTGATAGTATAGAGGAAGCATTTATTGTAAGTATTTGTGGATAGTTATAATTGTCTTACTTATATTTATTTGCATCATTAATATTAATTTTGGATTTTGACCTTTTTTTTAGGATTCATATAACATCGACATGGTTGTATAATATAGAGAAGATAGTTCCATCCATTCTCCTCACAACCCTTAATTATGGTTGGAGGTTGGAGTAACTATGGATCCTATATAAATCAAGTTTATGGTATGCCTATGGTATCAGCTCGAGATATGAAGGTAAGTCATAGTGTTTCAATGTTAGGCACAAAACATTTCAACCCAAGCTAGACATAGCAGTCAGCCATTAAAAAGATGGTTTAAGATAGGGTTTAAGAATAATTGACTGTTGAGTCACCCCAATATAAGAGCAAAAACAAGGTTAGAACTAAAAGAATAAATAAGACCAGAAATCGAACAAGAAAGTAATAGACAATGGGAGTAAGAACATGCATATTTGGCTTTACATTTTCCTCTCTCCATCTTTTTAGTAATTTTAACTTTTTGTTGATAACATTTTTATGAAATTGCAGAGGGTGTGTATTTATATATTGAGTGTTTTTGTTTATGAACTTGAATGACTTGTTGTATGATTATTTGTAGATCCAATAATTGTTGGGTGGTTAATAGTAGTTCTTGAAGTTATTAGGTGGTTTATGATCATGTATGAAATATCTTGCTTAACTAACCTAGTGACCAATGTATTTATAAACCTTGGACATATATGCTTATCTTGTGTAGCATGAAGAATAGTGTAGCAATTGCAGATACCTAAATATAGAATGGAGTTGTACTATTGGTGGGGATTATGGTGTTTGCTATGTTTACTGGAGAAGTTGATGATTTCTATTTTTGAAAAACAACTATTAGCTTAAAAATATGGTGTCTACTTTGCATAGAAAAATGTGGTGTATGCATAGAGAATTTGTGTTGCATAGTCTAGGGAACTAAAAAAATGCATAGATGAGATTGTAGTGTGTGTCTGTTGTCATCACTTGTTTTTAACCCCTATATTTTTTAAAAACAAATGAAAAAAGAATACCAAAAAATACATTTTCAACATGATTTGGCCAATTTTTGGTAATTTTTAATTTTTTACCATTTCACATTTTTTTCATATTTATAATATTTTTAAAAATAAAAAATAAAAAGAAGAAGAAGAAAATCAATAAAACAAGATTTTTTTTCTTCAATGAGTCAAATGTATTGGGCAAATATTAATAAAGACTAGTTTATAAAATTTGAATTTTTTAAAGAAAAAAAAGGAGATTTTGTTTAAAAGAGAGGGAAAATATTTTTGTTTGAAAAAAAGGGGAAATTTTAGAAGACCTAGAAGGTGTTGGAAAATACAAGAAAACTATGAAAGGGTGTGGAAGAGATTA
>Ga0307515_10021398_pt1 | contig 11472 bp, 6 predicted proteins | sample 17_EM_MG_FD_194513 | JGI IMG/M metagenome (GOLD analysis project Ga0307515, IMG submission 194513) | Populus trichocarpa ectomycorrhiza microbial communities from riparian zone in the Pacific Northwest, United States - 17_EM | ecosystem: Host-associated > Plants > Roots > Unclassified | place... | reverse complement strand
AACTGGCTGCAATTGCAATAAGAGTTGTACCTTTTTTATTATTACAGGGGAATTGCCAATTGGATCAACATCTGTCACAGGACCCTTCTCCTCAGGATAAAACTTTCTAACAATTTTCTCATGTTCAGTTGGTTTAATATAGAAAAATGGAAACCCTGCTGGATTATCTCCATGTGCCAAGTTAGGCAAAGGATTTGCAAATATGTGGTCAGGCTCTGCCATTAGAATGTAGCTGTTTTTATCACAAAGTGCTTCTGTATCAGTCTTATAATCACCGATTGTCAGATGTCATAAAGCAAAAGCAAGAAAAAAGGAAGAAAATGAGGACCATAACTTTAAGAACTTACTCTTCCTCAATTGTTGCCTTTTCCAGCCATTGCACAAAAGCCCATGGTCTATTCAAGACAATATATCCCTGGACAGAGCATGAAATGGCCATATGAGCAAATTATGTAATTAACTAATTACTGATAGCAGTAAACCATGAGCAGTGACTGCTTTCCTCTAAGATTTGGAAAAGGCAGCGATTTGGCTGGGAAACACATTAAGAGTCTGCATCACTGCTCACAGAAGTCAATCTAAAACAACGTTGCATAAGAAATGTCAAGTTTGATGGCATGCCCCAGAGATATAATAGAATAAAATGAAAATTGACTCGATATAATTCATGCTATTGATGCACAGAACACCTCCTGGATCTCTTTATAAATTACCAAGAACATTTGAAATTCCCAATACTACAATATGTAAGCCTAGAAGCAAAATAAAAAAAACATCTGAGACCTATAAATTTCCCAAAGCAAATTCAAGTTCACGATAATTTTAACTTGGAAATCAACATGTAACAGAATAAAAGCCAGTTAATAAATATAAGCAAAAGCGAAAGTGAAAACAGAAAATCTCACCCGATCTAGGCCGTCTGGAAGAGGATCAACAATAAAAGTTGGAATCTCATCCATCAAATGATCACCTTTCCCCGAATGCAAAACTCGAGTGAACTTTCCCATGTCTGATCCTGGCATGCTTTTCATTTTCTTATACCAATAATACATAACCCGGCATTGCCATTGACTATAAGGAGCATCAGTAGCCGTAAGAGCAACATGGAATTTCAAATTTGACTTCCCTAATTTCCAAGAATTGGCTGGCATCCCTGTAACAGGATCAGAAATCCCTGATCCAAGTCCTGTACTAGAATCCTTATACTGTATTACCAAAGTCAACAAGTTATACGTGGCAAAGAAAAACCCTAGTGCCAAAAGCACCAATAGCAATGGCGACGCTCGCCCCATATTTTTTCTCCCAATACACAGAAACTAAATTCCAACTCTCTTCACAATTCACAAAGTCAATCAAACCTCAATTATGCTATCTACAATAGCATTTAAATACAAATCCAGATATTAACATATTTAAACCACTCCAATTCACATCTCCAACACACAATTTCACCAGCTAAAACCCCACTATCTTTTCAAAACATCCAATGGGTCAATCACAAACTTAATAAAAAGCCAAGAACCAATCTGCATTATAATAACAATTAAACAAAAAACAACGAGTCAATAATATAACACAAAGATATACCACCCTGTTCTCATTATCAAACAGAGCTTAAACATGAAACCAAAAAAGAAAGCATACGTCTTGGTGTCAAACAATGATAACTCTAATGCAAAAACAAAACCCAGACGTCAAAAAATGAAAATCCATGCAAGAATCAGAGCTCATGCTCATCAAAATAAATAAATAAATAATACACAGATCTGTTGAAGGGTTTTTCCTTTTTGTTTACCTGATCAAAGAGGAGCAAAGGAGGAGATTTTGGGTTTTGTCAACTCTTCGCTAAATGAATAACGCGGAGAAGGTTTGGTTGACAACAAGCGAAACTGAGAGAGTTAAAGGTAACTGAATGCTTAATAAATTAATTAATTTATTGTGAGTATTAAAGAATAAAAATAATGGCGTTTTTAATACTTGTCCATCAATTAATTAGGTGGAAGCTGATGTGGAAATGGTTGGATTTAAGGAGGCGGCGAGCATTTGGATTTAGTTCGTGTTTACCGTATTTTACTATTTTATAAAATTTTGAAATTAATTTTATTTATATTTTTAGATTATTTTAATACACTATTTTGTCAAAATAAATTTTAAAAAATAAAATAAAATATTATTTTTATGTATTTACAAACAAAACAATACTTTAAAAAACAATTCCTTCAACCCTACAAGCACTACCCTAAATAAATTTTTTTCTAATATTTAATTAGCGCATTTAAATTTGTCTCAGTCGTATTCGAATCCTAATTTTGTTGTAAAGCAAAGGCCACTTCATTCATAATATAAAGATGGAAGAATAATTGGATAGAAGGATCATCAGCTAGTAGCCTAGTACAAGGATAATGAATTCGGAGGCTAGGTTTCCCTTTTCTCAAGATAAACAAGAGGGGTTTCGAGATCGCAGAGCCCTGCTCTCGTGAGTGCAAAGTTTAAGATTTGTCTCGAGACAATGAATGGTGTTTCCGAGTTGAAAATGACCTCTACCGACTGAGGGCGTTGATTTTGACCAATCAAATTTATGTAGAGGGCTCCGCATGAGATATTATAGTCATAAATTCTTACAAGCTATAAATCAAACGACAACCTTTTTGGTACCCTCGCAAAATAAAAGGATTATTAAGATTCGGGCTTGAAAGGGTCTTCTTGGCCCTTGCGTTGTAGCATCCTAACACGTCATGATCACTGGTTCACAGTTAGTTAGTGGTATGGAAGAACAAAGACTTGGGTTCGAGACTTTTACTGAAAACATGCTTAAAATTGTATTTTTTCATATCAAAAATAATTTTTAAAAAATTAAAAAAATATTTTTTTAATATATTTTTTTTAAAAAATAATTTAAATTATAATCATTTCCACACTTTCAAACATTTGAAAACTGTTTTATTATTATTATTTTTTTTTTTTAGAAAATGAATGCTGTTCAAAGTAGTCAATTTACTGTACCTTTTTTTTTCCATCCCAGGAAAGCAGCATGTAAATTGCCGTGCTAAGGACGGTCCCTTGAAATTGATGAGTTTATGGTGTTTTTCCGAAACCATCACAAATGTGAGGCCATAACTAGGCGATCTGGGATTTTACGAAAAAAAAGGGGTTTGGGTAACAACAAGAGAGGTGATTTGGCATATTATTTGAGTGTGTTTGACCCTTGTTTTTTCTTTAAAGCAAAACAACTAAAAGTATTTAAAAATATATTTGATAGAGATTTTAAAAATCAATAACTATATATATATATATATATATATATATATATATATATATATATATTTATATTTAGCATAACTAATTGGCTGACTCTTTTTTTATTGAGGGTCAATTCAAGTTTCTGGTGTTTAGTCATCGATAAGATGTTTTTCTAGCCGACAATAAAAGCAAGGTCTTGTTAAATATTTATATTGAATAAGTATACATAATGATATTCAATCTAAAGGGAGGGTTGAATGATCCGCCAAAACTCGGTTTGATTTTAAAATATATATTTTAATATGTATCTTTTCTAATATTAAGATGATAAAATCTCAAAGTTACCAGGATTAATCTAAGTTAACTTACCAAACTCATGATTTGGTTCATGAGCTTTACTAGGTTTCATAAAAAAATTATAATATTTTTTATTTAATTTTATGATAGCAAAACTCAAAGATTACAGTAAAGAAACTGAATAAGCTAGAAAAAAATGATAATGATAGGTTGAACAAAAAAAATAGTTTCTAATTAATTTTTTTTCTACGGTAAGCCTATTAGAAAACATAATAAGAAATCCAACGGTGCCAAATAAAATAATATATAAATGTATTTATAATTATTTTAAGAATTTAATAACATAATATACAGTATATATTTTTCATTAATTTAAAAATGACACAAGTTTTAGCAAAGAAAAAGTAAAAAACAGGTCAAGCATGCTTGCTAGCTTAGGTGGCCCAACGCTTGGGCCTCTAAAAGTAAAACTAAATGTGTGGGTTTGGTTGCTTAAGTCCATGCGCCTAATCTTTTATTTTTTCTAAATTAAATAAAGATTTAATTTAAAAAAATAAAATAGGTAAGATAAAAATCACGTAACACCTTAGTAGATCTATTTTTATCAAATAGAACCTATTAACATCAAGAATAATTATTTTCATGGCTAGGATGGTGCCAACCAATAATTACTTCTTTTCTTTGTAGTCTTCAAGCAATTCTCTCTCACTTCTCTCAAACCACCGATTAAAATAAAAATAAAATAAAAATTTGGACTAAAAAGTTTGATCCTTAAAACTAAAACCATAAAAAAAAAAGATTTGACAAGACCCCGAAGTAAAATTTAGCATAAAAAATGGAGGGATGGATTTTTTTAATAACGGGTTTGTCTTTTTTTTTTAATTTTGATCTCTAACTTTCAATGTGATGCAAATAATAAAATTAAATAAATATTTGTAAAATTAAGAATCAACCTGCTAGAATGTTTTATTGAGATTACAATAGTTTCATAAAAAACAATGAAAAATAAATTATGAAGATGAATTTTCAATAAACACATGGTTAAGGGCCTATATAAATAATAAAAAAACAACTAAGAAAAAAATTTAAAAAACTTATATAAAAAAAAAACAGAGCATTTAAGTTTTGGGGAACAATGAAATAAGAGGAGAGCTATAATAGAATCCACAAATCTTTTAAGTTTTCTTTAATTTGATTTTTATATAAAAAAAATTATTTGTGTTGTTTATGATATTTATGTGTTTTCTAAAAAAATTATTTTTTAAATAGCTGAAAATATATTCTTGATGATAATTTTAATCAAAACAGTATAATAATAGACTATCAAATAATTTTACTCACGATATAATACAATAATTCATTATGAAAAATTTAACATATTTAATTTCACGAAACAATACTAATATCACAGCCATGACGTGGACTCAATATTTGGCAACATCATTTTAGAGTTGTATCATAACGAGACAATTTTTTTTTTTCATTTTGAGAAATCATCAACTACATATTTTGATGCCAGAAGGACTCAGGACTTGCTCACTTATCAACTCCATATGGCGACCAACTAATTCCTAAAATATAAAGATATTGATTCTCGAGAAAGAAGGAATTGCTTTTATTCAACAAATGTCCACACGATCTCAAGCTATACAATTGGATAACTATCATCCAAATTCGATCCCTAGACCCGTCGTTCCTGAAGTTTAAATTTAATATCTACCTGTTGAAATTCCAGCTCTTAAAAAGCTGGGGCATATCCTTTGGAGAATAAAAACAAAGTGGGCAGAGAGATTTCCCATCGTAGACAATTGCGATGGCGATGGCAATTGTGTTCCAGCCTCTTTCTGTTCTCCCTCTCTTTTTTTGTTTCCAGTTACGCCCAATTTTGGTTGAGGCCTGATGCCCCCGTATTATTCAACAGGAAAAAGATCTTAGGCCCTCATGAATTGTTTAATGACCCTTTTGGAGATGCTCTAGATTATAAGAAGAAAAAGATCACAGATGATTTCGGGACTGCCCCACTATCAGATTCCGAAAAAACTTCTGTTCTTCCTAATTATGTGGGTCTACCTAATGAACCTAAAGGGAGACGGGAGTTGGTTGCTGTGAATTCTGGTGGATATGCCATGCATGCAATCTTGTAAAATTTGAAATTGAAGATTGTGATGAACAGAGATATTTATATCTGGTGAATTTCTTGGCTTCACGTCTCTTCAGTTTTTGAGGATACGAGATTGTAGAAAAAGCTGGCGTCCATTCCAAGCGTACAGCACTGCACAGCGTTGGTGGAATTGGATATAATTTATTGCCATGAGTTGATCTCAATTCATGGCGATTTCCGAGAATTGAAATATTCTTTGAAGAAATTGATAGTTTGGAATTTGAGATTAAGAGCTCTTCCAAGCGGGGTACAACGTTGCGAATCTCTAGAGAAATTGTCCAAGGGATTGCAGAGAGCTTATCCATATTAATGATCTACAAGAATTGCGTTCTATTGTTGAATCAAACATCACACAAGCCTAAATTGTTGACGACTCTGCCGTTGCAGATCAATGACGGAATAAAAATACTTCACACCTTAACTCATTACAGGCTAGGAGTTGATTTTTGGTTCCTGTTTACCTTTCCAACTGCCATTATTTGTTTAATAAACCTTATATTTATAGTCTTTAATTGTTTAACTACAGTTCAATCATCAGTATCCAGAGCAGAAACAGAGAGCAAAACATCCATAAATGGAGGAAAATATCTTATGCCCCTGGTGGCGCAATTAATCCTTATAAAATGTCATTCTGAAGTGAATATTTCATGTTTATGTCAGAATTTCTACAATCTCATATTGTTGTTTTTGAAGCCCTTCTAGCAAGAATTATCCAACAAAGCACGCGATAGAAAACAAAGAAACCAAACATGATTCCCACATTTATCCACCTAGTATCCTTGTCAAGTCCTCTACTCTTCAAGACATCATTTCCTGTAAGCACACACTTGGAATGATCCTGACCCTGCCAAGAGAAACACTCATTTCTCACACTCCAATACTCATTTGTAAGTAGCGAATCCAATGGATACCTGTAGAGGGAAACATAGTACATGAACAGCCAATATTTGGGGATGTTCTCTTTCGGAATGAAGTATCCAGAGAAGAGAAAGAATGCTCCAAGCACTGTGCAGATGAGAGAATTTCCTGAAATGAAGTCAGGGGAGACTGCACTTAGGAAAAGCACTAGAGAACTAGCCATCAGGACAATAAGCCAGACCACAAATACGAAGAATGCAAATGCAGCGATGGAAGGATTAAGTCCCACAATCCAGTACACAGGGATGGAGAAAAGCATAGCCACAGCAAACAAGAAAGGCAGAAAGACAATGGTGTTGGCAATCATGTAGGAGGAGATATTATAGGCTCCTCTTGAAGATTCCTTCATCAGAACACGCCGCTCCTGAAGGTATATTGGAAGAGCTTCCACTGTTGAAGAAAGGAGAAAACTAAGACTGAAAGCAAATAGGCCTAATCGTTCAGCAACCCCTCCTTCATCCTTCCTCACCTTGATATATACACTGGCTAACCCAAAGCCTCCAACAATGGCTTGCATTGTTCTTGCCAAGAATAGCTGCTTTGTTCTATAAATGACCTTCCAAAATCTTGAGCAGAGAAATATAATTTCAAACAAATTGAAGAAGGAACAAAAGCCTGAGTATTTGGTATCAGAACCTTGTTGGATTTGGACAATTTCTTCTTGGGGCCAAATTGAGTTGGAATATGGTTCATTTTCTAGAGCAGGCATGTACATTTTGGATTTTGCATCTTCTAATGTATTGATAATTTCCATTGCAAACTCCAGAGCATTCAACTGCAATGGAATTTGGAATCCCAACTTGGTTATGGTTTCCTCAAGTGATTCCAGGCTGCCATTATGCACAACCGAACCACGAGACAGGATTAAGAAATTGGGAATGTACTGAAGAATTCGATAGCTTGGTTGATGGATAGATAACACCACTGTCCTTTGCTTTGCTTTTGCCATTGATGAAAGCAGCTCGATCACTTGAAGTGCTGAAGTGCTGTCTAGGCCTGAAGTTGGTTCATCAAGGAGTAGAATTGGTGGATCATGAATCATGTCAACCCCAATTGACACCCTCTTTCTTTCTCCACCGGATATCCCTCTATTCTCTTCATCACCAACAAAACTATTTGCAACATGGAAAAGGCCAAGCTCACGCATCAAGCTCTCCACCCTCTCTTCTCTCTCTTTTGAACTCATTTCTTTGAGCCTGAACTTGGCACTGAACATAAGTGTTTCCTTCACGGTCAGTAAAGGAAGCAAATTATCCTCCTGTGTGACAAATCCACATATCTTCCTCAACTGAGCTGTACTAGCCATGCAGCGACCATTTATTAACACGCTCTTTGGATCAAAATCCTTAGCTTTGACTCTGCCTGATATGATCCGAAGAAGACTTGATTTTCCGGTGCCACTTGGACCAACAACGGCTAGAATTTCAGAGCCTCTCGCATCAAAAGAAACTGATTTAAGTATGTTGATGGGCTTAGGCTTTTGCATCAAGTGAGAAAATGAAGTGCATACTGGCCTGTTAGGACAGATGGTATAGGAAAGATTTCTTACAGAAAGTTCAAAATATATTCGTGAATGTTGATGAGGTTGTGGCGGTGGTGAGGGATTGAAAGAAGAGGAGGGGCTGGTGGAGTATTCCTCTGGGGAATTAGAAGTTGAGAAGAATATCACCGAGTCTTCCTCAACACTTGGTTGCTGGAAACAAGATGCCATTTTCCGATCTTAATTTTCTGCAGGAGGTGCATGCATGTAAAGTAGAAAGGAGGCAGCTTTGAAGTGGGAATGTTAGCGAGGTTGAGATATGGGGGTTGGACCAACCAAGATAATTGTGAAAGAAGGTTTCTTTAATGTCGGCGAGTGTTGTAGAAGTTGGCAGTGTTTGGTGATCTGAGAAAGTTGACTATTTAGGAACATTGCTTGTGGCAACTTCATTTTAATCTAGACATTTCGTAGATAACTTTTGTCCATGGAACGAACCTATCAAGACTAACGCCATTGATGAAAACAAGATTCTAGGAGTGTCAATTAAAGGCCATGGATGCCGCCCATGACCCTTGACGGGATTAACTCTGTTCAGGTTGATTGCTCGAGACTTTTCCAGTGATCTATATTGCGCGTGAAAAGTAAAAGGTAAAAACAAGAAGAAAATGGAATGGAAAGAATATCTAAACATGGCAAAATCTGGGTGAGGTTGATCCACCAGACCACCAACTCATTTGTTCATCGATTCTTTCATGATTGACTTGTTCAAGCTGCTGCTACATGAAGCTAGCTAGCTTTAAGATATTCATCTCCTACTATTGGTTAATGTCAGATGGCATTTAATAGATTACGACTAAGTTCTCTTTCTTGCTCAGATCTAACAAGTAAAGGAGATATTCCAAGAGTATTTTTTTCTACTTGATAGGTTGCAGATACTTGATTCAAACGTTAGCTCAACGTGCATTAATCTAACGCATGCAGTTTCGCTCACATCCAAATTATAAAAAATTATATTGTTTTGCGTCATGCTAATTATCACCAAGTCAAAGTTTGGTTTTTTTTTTCCCTTTGCAATCCTAGTTCGGTCGCACACGTACATGTATGTATAGTATACTGTAGGGAGGGTGTAATAGCAGTCTCATAAGCTCATCTTTTGGTAGACAGGAAGATTCGAATAGTTTTCGTAATCTCATTTCATGAAACCTCCGACCTATTTCAGTCAGTTGTTAACTTGGAACCTTAAAATTGGAATTCCAAGCTAAAATCACCGAGCCGAGATATATGTCTCAATGAGGACGCTAGCTGGTGCGATCCTATCTCGTGAAATTAAGTCATGATTTCCGTATACTTGATGTGTATTAAGGAATAGTATAAATTTATTTTTGAGGTTTGTTTTTTTGGATTTTTTTTAGTTTGTTCAAGTCAAATATATTAAAGAATTGTAAACTTCAAGATAAGATTACTTGAAAAAAATATTTAATAATAAAATTTTGAATTAACATTAATTATATATATGCAGTGACTCTTCGTAAGAATTTTATAATATGTATTTTTATTGTCTTTCTTTTCTTTTTTCTATCTGTGTTAGTATATAACACAACCGAAAGATAACAATAACTTAGATTTGTAGATTGAAATAATTTTTTGATGAGGTTTTAAAATTTTTAGGTTTATACGATTTTTTAATAATAATTATCTTTATTTTTCCTTTTTTTTTCAAGATTCCTTTTGAATTTTTTCCACTCTTGTGCATTTTCAAATTATTGCATAAACTTCATTTTATTGCTCATCTTCCAAAACCATGACCACATAAAAGCCAAGAATTTCTTAGTAAGAAATAATGCTACACGAAACTGGGACTGTTATAAACTTTTCTATCCAGGAAAAAAAAATCCCTTTTCTATGAAGGGAAACTTTCCATTTTCACAGGTAAACTTACAAGCAAATCCTGCCACAAAATCTCACAGGCTAGCTGGTACAAAATTCATCGACCAGAAAAAAGAATATCATAAACAGCTAGTTTTTTTTTTCAGTAATCTTAAACTACTCGTAGAGATGGATATATTGTGCCCAGTGAGTTTGGCAACTAAACTAATTTCCTGGCACTGACTTATGATGGGGGTTGGATAAAAAAAAATAATTTAAATTTTTTTTTAGATCTTAATAAATTATTTAGTATTGTTATTAAATCCGATCTAGCAAGGTAGTTTTAAAAATTCTTAACTCGATTTCTTGTCTAATTCGGATTTGAAACTAAATCATATGAGAGTTGTTTTGATGTGACTTAGTTGACTTGATGGGTTCAAAAACAATATAGATAACCGGTAAAAAAAAATAATTTGACTATAAAAAAATTCAAGATAATATTTTTTTTATATTAAGACGGTAAAAAATTAGATCAACCCGAGCTTTACAGCTTAACCTACTAACCCTGTGATCCAGATTATAGACTCTACCGAGTTATTAATTTTATTTTGAAAAACTATCTTTTACTTAATGATATATTAACAAAAATAGACGCTTATAAAATTAAGTATCAACCAAATATTGTGATATTTGTTTGAGACTCTGGTAACCTGGACCTCCGGTGAAAGCGTGATTTGTATTTTAAAAAATTCAAGATAATATTTTTTTAATATCGAGATAGCGACATATTGAATCAACCTAAGCATTGCAGCTTAAATCGCAAACCCCGAGACCCGAATTATGAACTTTATTGGGTTTAAAAACTTTATTTTTTAAAATAATTTTTTATTAAATGATACGAAAACAAAAATAAATGCTTGCAAAAATCAAGCTTTGACCAAATACGGAGATAATATTTTTTTAATATCAAGATAGCGATATATTGAATCAACCTAAGCATCGCAACTTAAATCGCAAACCTCGAGACCCGAATTATGAACTTCATTAGGTTTAAAAACTTTATTTTTTAAAATAATTTTTTATTAAATGATACGAAAACAAAAATAAATACTTGCAAAAATCAAGTTTTGACCAAATACAGAGATGTTTGTTTAGGGCTACGTACAATAATTTTATAAAAAACAAATAAAAACAAATCATAATAACTAATTTAAAACCAAGAAAAAATTAAAGTGTGAAGCTAAAAAAAAACTTGGGAGATAGAATTTTTTTAAAAGAAAAAATGGAAAAGGAATTATCAACGGTGAAGCATATATCTGTAAGTTCTTTTAGCAGGTAGTAGTGATCAACTATATCCTTGTTCATTCACGTTTTCTTTTAAGAGTATCTCACATTGTTTGTCCACTTTCTAGATGACATACATGAAAAAACTTGATTCTCCAATCTTGTCTATTATTTACAACTTTACTTTAAAAACACATATTGACCTTTATAATTTTCGAAACACATC
>Ga0307515_10021397_pt1 | contig 11472 bp, 2 predicted proteins | sample 17_EM_MG_FD_194513 | JGI IMG/M metagenome (GOLD analysis project Ga0307515, IMG submission 194513) | Populus trichocarpa ectomycorrhiza microbial communities from riparian zone in the Pacific Northwest, United States - 17_EM | ecosystem: Host-associated > Plants > Roots > Unclassified | place... | reverse complement strand
TTTAAAGCTGTTTTGCGAGCTTAAAGTTAGCCTTCTCTTTAGCTGTTATAAAGGCCATTAATAACTTAACTTTATTCTTAATAGCGGCAATAAATTGTTCTTTAAAATTAATAAGATATTGGCGATTTTATAATCCCTTTGGGCGACCTCTACCGCGTTATAGTTATAGCGTATCTACTATAATTATATTAGGATTGTAGTCGTCTTCTAGAGTATATTAATCGTGGTTCTCTTTTAAGGCATCTTCTAGGGCATCCTGTAAAGGCTTGGAATTATTATCTTTATAGTAAGGCTTAATAATAGTTAAACGGAATTAAGTGGGTTTGTGAGGCATCTAAATAGTATAAGTTTAACTATTAATTATAATAAGTTAATGTGGGCCTAACCATCCTTCCTTTTTACGCTATATGTATACTTTAGACTAAAGTGGCAAATCGAGCGTAGTTAAGGTGTTTAGGCCATTTCTTATTCCTAATACGTTATTAACCTAGCGTATAGCGTAGAGACGTCGTACCTCCTTTGTTGTCTTGCGAATAGCCTTAGCTTATTATATAACGGAGGGAGATAGTAAAGAATCGTTAGTTATTTAAGGGTAGGCGCTAAAGACTAGTAACGTAGGTACGAGTTTATTTAGGCCAGCGGAATTATTAATAGCTTTAATAGCCATTTATAAGGTAAGTTCTTCGCTAGCATCCTTTAGTTCTAAAGAGATAATCTTATATACGCGGCATAATGGCGTATAATATTGCTCTACTTTTCTAATACTATTATACGCCTTAACGGGGACTTCCTTAACCTTAATTGCTATTGCCTTTATCTATTATTAGAACTCTATAAATAAGAAGTTCTTTTCTACATTATAGACGATTTAATTAGGGGGTCCTAGGTAGATATTAATCTAGTATAATTAAAGGGTATCCTATACGTTCCTAGCTAATATATCCTTTAAGAATCGTGCGGCTTAGAAGGAGGTTAAGAAGTTAATAACTTAGAGTACTGGCTTACTACTAAGATATATAACGTTAACAATGATATAGAAGTTAAAGTCATAGTTATCTTTAAGGGTAAACTTAAATCGGCTAGGGGACTTCTAGTTTATTTAGTAGTGATAGTAGTACTTTATAAGATACTTAATTGCCTTAACCTTAACTTTATAGCCTACTTGCTAAAGAACCCTAAGCAATTAATAAACGGATAGGTGGCCAAAACGATGGTGTAGTTAGCGTAATTCTAACTTAGTTAAGTAGCTTTAAGCAATACTCTTTTCTAGTTAATAAAGGAGCAACTAGGGGTAACCCTATTTGCGCATAACGGGTACCTAATTATCTCCCTAAATAAGTATATTCTTAAGGTTATTAAGCCTAATGCCTAATTTATTTATATCTTTAATGCAAAATAGAAACGGAGTGTTTATAGGAATAATATGGAAAGTGATATATCCTAAGGGGGTTTAGACCCTAATTGTGCCGAGAGAGATTATAGTACCCTTGCCAAAACGAATCGTATATTGGCCTGCCGTTAAATAGTTAATCTAAATAGAGTTATTAAGCTGCTGAAGGGCTTAAACTTAAGGTTCTCCTACTATAGATACTCCTGCGGCTCTAGTATCTGGTATAATACTATAGAAGATATTCGCTAAGTATCTGTCATTAAAGGAGAACGCGGAGCTCTCCTTTGGCTTATTAAAGATATCTAACTTCGTGATAAAATGGAGCGTAGATTAGTTATTAAGAACAGCGACGGTTTATATGCCATCTACCTTACTATACTTAGTAAAGTATTAGTTAGGAGAGTAGTTCTTAATTTCTATATCTATAAGGAGCTATTTGGTCTTATTAACCTTACCTTTAAGATCTTCTACGCCTTTATATTAAACTAGGAAGCTTTAGAAGTAGGCCGTAGTAACCTTATAATTTCTAATATTTCTTATACCCTAACGGAACTTGTTATATACCTCTTTTCGCTTATTAAGGAAGTGTCTAGTTAACTAGCAATTTGGCTTTTTATAAACGTAGCACTTCTTCTAGCAATTACTTCGAAATGAACCTCTATAAGGACCTCCATAATTACTTTATAGTTAACGTTAATCGTACCCTTTACCGTATTCCCTACTACGGCCGCTATATATTCAATTAGTTTAGTTATAATTATATTAGTTAGGAATGCTTGGTTAGGTAGGGCTTTTGGTATAAAGCTGTTAAGATTCTTATATTTGTATCGCAGTACCTACGGCGGAGTGTAGCTCGGTATATACTCCTTTAAATATATCCGTAGGTTTATATAGCGCTAAGTTGCACTTAGGAACGCTATAGCATGCTAAAATAACCTGGTCCCTTAGGCTATTCTTATTTTAGTAAGTTTTAGTAAGTCCGCGTTAGATTTTCTAGAGTTTATTAAAGAGTAGTTAAAGGTACTCTAAATAAGTCTTTATTGGGTTAAAAGCGATAACTCTTTAAAATGTAGTCTTTTGCTATTCGGATATATAAAGCTGGCGATTTTTATTAGTCTTAAAGTAGGTTCTAGTAAGCTGAAGTATTATATTAAAGCTATAGTTTTTACCTATAATATAGTTGTAATAGAATATTACTGCCCGTCCCTTTAATATAATAAAGAAAGCGTAGTAGTACTAGTGGCGTTAAATTTTAACCTTATTGCAACAGTTATAGAAGACTTATAGTTTTACTCTAAGTATATTATATAGTTCTCCTCTAAACTTCTTCTCTTTGTCTAAATATACCTTTATTAGATTCGTGACTTCTTATAATAGAGGCTTACCGGTTAGCTAGAGTGGAGGAGGTAGAGGCGAAGTAACTCTAAGTAGGAGAGTACTTTTAGGTGGGAGAGTAGCTCTAGGTGGGGGGTTAGCGTTCTAGGGGTTTTAATACGAATTAAAGTTGCCTTCCGAAGAATATGGGTTATTTTTAGGTTTCCGTAGTTAACGTATAATCTTAGCTTCCGTCTATATTGGTTCTTCTATACTAGTAATAACGGCCTAAATATTGCTAGCAATTAGGTTGCCGTTCTTAGTAATATATACCCCATTCCTATAGAGGAAGTCTTAAAAATCCTAAACAATATTAACGTTGCTAAGTGCCTAGGTATTAGTAGTCTATCCTATAAAATCCTCCCTAAAATCCTCCTATAGTTATAAATCGGTATAGTATCTATTTTGGTAGAATATAATATGGTGTAGGAGAAAGCCGTTAACTTATTTTACGGTATAAGTTATTGTATTAAAGGCGAATTCGTCCCAATCTTTATCGATAAGTTTTATATGCTTAGCTACCCCTAGTAGTAAGAAGTCTTTCTAGTTATTTAAAGTAGGCGTAGCCATGTTTTCGGAGGGAGGGAAGTATTATTAATATAGGGATTGTCGTTTGGTACGCGTTTGTGACGTATATTTACGGTTATAAGGCTTAGGACTAGTTCTAGCCTTAAATTGCAAAGACTCGTAAAGCGTGTTATTCTGCGTAATGGACGCAAGAATCTATAATCTTAGGAAGGCTCAGGACCAGTTCTAGCCTTTAGATCCTTAGATTTATAAAAGAGTTCTATTTAAGGTTTAGGACTAGTTCTAACCTTAAAAGACAGCTTCCTTTAGCATAAGTAGCACTAGTATAGTGGCTCGTCTCTTTTTAGTAATACCTAGCTGTTCTATAGTATAACTGTGAAGTTAACCACTAATTAGTGTTGGTTACATAAGGGGATATCATGTAGCTACGGTTCGTAGATAGTATAATAATTGTTATTCTTAATTTAATTCTTAAAGAAAGGGGTGAGGAACTTAAGGTTCCTCACCACGCTAGTGCCGCGGCGGCACGTGACGGCAACTTGCCGCACGTAACGGCAACTTGCCACACGTGGTGGCAATATGCCTCATATAGTGACCGCTTGCCTTTATTCCCAACAGGTATATTACCATTTAAGGCAAATTATAGATATAAGCTAAGAACATTGTTATTACTATAGTAAGTAAAGAAAATAAGTAGTATAGCTAAAAAAAAAATAAAGATGTTAATAAATCTTTATATAGACCTTATAGAATTAGCGAAAAAGGTATAAGAAAAAATAAAAAGGTACTATAATACTAAGAGATCTAAGGGACTAGATCTTAAAGAGGGGGATAAAGTATAGCTACTATACAAAATTTTTAAGAGTTAATAACTAAGTAAGAAGTTAGACTATATTAGATTAAGACCTTTTAAAATTATATAGAGGATTTCACCAGTTATATTTAAGTTAAACCTACTAGCTAAGATAAAGATCTACCCTATATAGTATATTATAATACTAGAGCTAGCATATAGAAATATTAAGCCACTAATTTATAAAGTAGACACGTATAGAGGATAAATGGAAGATAAATAGCAAGTTTTAAAGATCGTTAGTTATAAGGACATTAATAATAAAATAGAGTATAAGGTTAAGTAAATAGGCTATAATAAGACTACTATAAGGGATATTATTGCGGTCACCTTAGGTTGCCCTTAGGACAACCCCCAGACGCCCCTTAGATAGTCACCAGTTACGTACTAGAGGCACATCCCTATAGTATATAGTCTCTACAATCCTAAAGGCCTTACCTCCTTAAGGATTTATCTCTCTTACTAATCTATCCTATTCTAATTGTGTCCTTATAGCCCCCTGTCTATAAGATCCCCTTATATTTAAATCCTTCCTACTCTTTTTTAGAAGGGTAGTCGGCTTTAAGGACCAGATTATTTGTTTATATTTTTTATTTATAACCACTATCCTTTCTTAAAATCTTGTAATAACCTAAATGGAAACTCTACGGATACCTTATAGAAAGCCGTCGCGTAAAGGTAGGAAGGTCCCTCTAATAGTGAGAGATTGCAATAATATAACCCTCTAGGTAAGACGGCTGAATAAGCCCTAATACCTAGATGCTCTAGGAGCTTAAAGACTCTTATACACCTACAGTTACTAGCAACGCTAAGGAAAATATAAACACCCTCTATAACGGTTATAATACTACTAAAAAGTAGCTGGAACCCCTCCGGCCCTACCTAAGCTAATTAGAAAATTAAGCGCTAGAGGTAACTTTAAGATCTTCCCTTAAGCCAAAAATGCTAGAGGAATATACTAATGCGTTTAACTAGGGAACTAACCGGAACCCTCCCGGAAGACTACCGGCCTATAATTAGTATAGTGGCGGTGTATAGACTGCTTACGAGCTAAGCGGGCCTACCCCTTTAGGTAATCTAAGCTAATTACTAACTTAAGACCCAAGCCTCGTTGGGAAGCCTATACTAGCTACTAGTACTAATACTACCTTTATAGCAGGAGCTTCCCTAGGCCTAAGTTTAGAAGGTTAAGAGCCCTATACCAATCTCCTTTAAGATAGATATTAGGAAGCTGTCGCAAGGCTCTTAAAAGCTATGCGGGAGGAAGCCACTAATAAACATATTAGAACCCTTTAAGGGCAAATCTAGATCTAGTAGGGTCTAATCTAAGCTAGGCAAATTCTTTTATAACCTAGTTAAGGTTAAGGGCTTCCTAGGAGCTACTTAGTACCTACTTAAGGAGGTATAGAAGACTTAGAGAGTTATCTACGCTATAAACGGAAAAAGGACATGAACCGACTGGCTAAGGCCTTTAGTAGTTTAGAACTTCGCTATAGACCTAACGCTTAGCAGTTAAATAATTGGGTTTATAAGGTAGATAACTTCTTTAAGATGCTGATAATATAAGATAATACTAAAGAGCGTATACGCTGGATTATTAGTAAGATTAAAGACTAATCGCTAAACTAGATTACACTTAATTAGCTTAATAAAGAGTAAATTACTATATAGCTATAGCTGTAAACCTTTTTAAAGAAATGGACTTAAGATCTATATGTTTATAATATAATAATATAGAGCTATTTTAGAATGGGATACAGCTGGACCGCTATAACTTCCGTTAGTTTATAAACTTTATAGAAACTTATACTTAGTAGATAAATCTAAAGCCCTTTAAAAATAAGGATGGTAGTATCCATAAAAAGGAGAAGATTAGGTTTATCTAGGCTAAAATTAAGCTAGTAATTTATAATGAAATAAAGCGCGTAGGAGCCCTATCGCGGATTACTATATATATGGATTTTAAATGAGTAGTTCTAAATGCTAAAGATATGGTAAGAAACTAGACCTCTTTTGGTAGAAAGCTAAGGGGTCACTAAAAGCGCGGGCGCTTTAGTAATAACGTAGGGTAGACCTAACCTTTAAAGAAGCCGTTCTTAAAGAGAACTTTAAAAGGGTTAAAGTTAGGAGCCTTAAATAATAGGAAAGACTTTTAGGGTTAACCTAATACCCATTTAGCACCTTTATAGAAATACTTTAAGAAGTGAAGAGAAAACTATAGAGGCAGATCCTATTAGAAAAATAAGTAGGGCGATAACCGCATTAACAATTTAAAAAAAAGAAAAGCCCTAGTTGCGGATCTCTCCTAGCTGTAACTAGGGTAAGATATAGAAGGAAAGACTCTCCGTATTGCTATTAAGCTAGAAATAACACTCCCTATAGGTAAGGCGCGTTAGTTTTAAGCACTATATAATAGTAATGCTGAAATCAATCTTATATAATATAATTTAGTAAAAGAGTATAAACTTATCCCATTATAAAGGTGGCGGAAACTTATTATAGGCTTCCTAGATAAGCATTAGATTAAACTATATAGTGCCTATAAGCTTATAGTGTTAGTGGCTAATATGCATAACTGCACTAAGGTAGTTAGCCCGCAACCCTTCTAGGCGGCTAACTTTATAGGTTATAACCTTATTCTTAGATACCCTTAGCTTATAAAAGTAGATTTTAAAATATATTTTAAGACAGGAGCCTTTAAATGGTGGAACAATAAAGATTTGGAAGGGTGTATATTACTAATAAGCCTAAAGGACATCCTAGAGAATATAGCCCTAGGCAAAATAATATACGCTTTACACCTAAAGGAGTATTAGATTTAACCCTTATTTAATAGCGAAATGGGTATAAAGCCTAGTATAGGTGATAACCCCCTTATAATAAAGACCCTATAGGGAACCGCCAAATAGGTTGCGGAGATATTACAGGAAGGCGGCGATCTTAAGGATTTTACGAGATATTTTAACCGTTATGGATTACTCTAGCTTAAGTAATATGCGGAGAGTATGTTATAGCATCTTAAGCGCTGCGTTAAGGATTTCCCTACCCTCTACTAGCCACCGTATAAAACGGTATAACGTACGGTAGCAACTATATATAAGCAACTACTATAGCGCATAATGCTGCCCGCGAGTATTTTAAGGGAGCTCTGGGACCTACCTAATAACGATATAAAGAACAAATGCGACCCCAATTTGTTAAATATTCTAATAGGCCTAAGGGACTTACTAAGGGTATTTTTAGGTAGGAGAGCTAAAGTCCTACCGTAGAACTTGGAGTACGATTATGTAATTAATTTAAAAGAAGGTAAATAACTACCGAACCTTCTTATCTATAACCTCTTGCGTAAAGAGCTTAAGATCCTATAGGAGTACCTTAATGGCTTACTGGAAAAGGGATAGATTTGGCCTAGTAAGTTGCTAATAGGCGTACTAATTCTCTTTATCCTAAAACCAGATAGAACTATAAGGCTATATATAGACTATCGCGGTCTTAATAAGATTATAATTAAGAACTGTTACCTACTACTACTGGTTAATAAAATACTGGATTAATTATCTAGGGCGAAGATCTTTACGAAGCTAGATCTATAAGACGCCTATTATAGGCTCCGTATTAAAGAAGGGGATAAGTAGAAAACCGCTTTTAAGACCTAATACGGCCACTTTAAGTATCTGGTAATGCTTTTTAGGCTAGCTAATACGCCTATAATATTCTAATTGTATATGTATAGAGCCTTAGGGGGACTAGTCGACCGTATATACGTCGTCTATTTAGATAACATCTTAATCTACTTAGAAGACGAGAATTAATACGAGTAACACGTCCGCGAAGTACTGGAACGTTTAGATAATTAGGGCCTCTACGCTAAGGTGTTAAAGTATATCTTTAATACTAAGCAGGTCGAGTTTCTGGGTTATATTATAACGCCTATAGGTATAGTTATAGACCTAGTACGAGTATAGATAATTTAGGAGTGGCCGGAGCCAGAGAGCTACTGGGATATTTAAGTATTCTTAGGCTTTGCCAATTTCTATAGGCGCTTTATCTATAACTACTCAGACGTCGCCTAATACCTATTTAACTATATTATAGAAGCTTCCTAAGACCCAACCTAAGGAGTAAAAAGCTTAAAGGCGGTAAGGAAGAAAACTAAGAAGGGACTAATTAAATAGTATAAGCTATAGTTATAGCCTAGAAAGGTTTAGGAGGCCTTTTAAAAACTTTACGTAAAGTTTACGGAAGCTCTATTACTATAGCATTTTGTTACGGAACCCCACCGTAGGGGCCTCTATAGGAGAGCCCCGTGCTCTCGCGTACACCTTACGTACAGCTTATATCAGCTACGCGTAGGTATACCACCTCCTTACGCCCTTGACCCTTACGATCGATCGCGTAACGTCTTGTAAACTCCTCGAATATATACGCTTATAGCCACTGCCCTTATCCCGTAACATTCCGTTGCGCCTTTTTACTACTAACGCTTAGCCTATAACCAATTCTACGTCTCTATAATACTGCAGGCGCTGCTAAAAGCAGTATATCTATAAATTACCTCACTTTATACTTCTAAGGAACCTATAATAGTAAAATAATATTCCTTACTAGCTATTATATTAAACCTAAAGAATAACCTAATACCTATACTTAACCTATAACGCCAATTAATCCTAGGAGAATTTGATTTATTAGCCCTAGCCTTAACCCCTAAGGAGATAGATACTAATAATGTCTTATCTTTTATTAACTATATAACTACGGATAAGTAAACGAAAGGGCTATTACCTATTAAATTAAAATATAAGACGCCGAGATGTTTGTAAAAATGGTAGCATAAAACCCTAATAAATACTACCGCCTTCTATAAAACTACTACCTAAAGCTTATATAAGCCGAGATGCGTACTACTTAAGATTGTAATATTATTTAAGACCTATAAGCTTGTAAGGCGCTTACTAATAACATATATTAAGAAACTAAAGATAACCTTTATATGTCTAAACGCGACGTCTAATAGTTAAAGAAGGCTGAGATTATATTAATTGCTACGGTTACTAAAAAAGAAGGCATAATTAAATACCTATAATCCTAGCTTAATAAGCATATTTATAATAACGCTAGATACCTCTTTACTATATATAACGCCACTTAAGTCTCTACGCCTTTAGTAACTTTACCTACTTAACGCTTAATGGAGGGCTAGCGCTAAGCAGCTTTACCTAATAGGAACCCCTACTAAAGCAGCAATAATAATTGGACCTAAACTACCACCGTAAGGTCTAATGCACGCTACTTTAATCCCCTAGTTTTCTAGGGAGACCGTAAGGAATATAGCTACTAGAAGATGCAAATCCGTAAAAAACTAACTTAGAGCGCCTGCCTTTTTCCTATAGAAGACACTAAGATTGGCTATATTATTAGGCGAACAAAAGGTATATTGTTTAATAGACTCTTTGCCTAATAGGAGACTAGTAGCCCCTAAAAGTAGTAGTTCTACTAAAAAGTCCTTAATAATCTTAACCTACTAGCCACTAACTAAGCTAAACTACGTGCCCTAAAGATAAGCCCTACTAAATTATTTAATAAATTCTATATTAAATTCTAGGAATACACTAGAGCCCTTACCTAAGATAATACTAAAGACTAAAAGGACCTCCTTAAAAAAGTTACTTATTGCATTAGTTACGTAACCGCCAGCTATAACTATAACGACGTTTATAATATAGTAACAGCTCTACGGAAAATTAAATAACGACTAAATTAGATTGCTACCGCTAACCTTTACCTAAAGACCTCTCTATAGAAGCCCTCTGGGCCTACTAAACCTATATATACTAAGCTACTAACGCCTACTACCTTAAGTACTATAGAAGCTAATATTAACCTCTCTATACTAACCTTTCCGTAAAAACTCCTAAATAGAGAGCGCGAGCTACTCTAGAAACTAGGACGCTACTATAAATGCCGTTAAAAAGGCTATTATTACGATAACCTAAACTGCCTAATAGCTAGGTTTAGTAGCCGCTATTTAATACTTAACCTCATGCCCTAAACACTAAATATGTTATTATATACCACTACTATATAAGATAAAGACGTAGTAATAGTAGTAGAATTGGATACAAAAGCGGAAAACGCTAAGTTTCTACCCTAAGTCGCGGGTTAGGATGCCTTAACGATAGAGGGATCTATATATTAGCCTACTTAATAAATAACTTAGTAAAGATAAATAGATAGAAATAGATAGTTTTATCTATAATAGGAACTACTACTAAAAAATAATATAAAAGCTATTCTATAATTAACTGCGGAGCTACTAATAAATTTATAGATACCTAATTTATATGCACTTATAGCTTACCTACCTTACCCCTTACTAAAGCCCGCGCCTTATAACTTGCTAATAGTTCTACCGTATAGAAGATTACTTATATAGTATAACTTTACTTAGATATAAACGGGCACCAGGAAAAGCTTTAGGCTTATATTATACCACTTACTAACTACCCTATTATCCTTAAAATAAGCTAGCTTAAATAATATAACCCTACTATTAACTAGGAAAAGAGAGAAGCAACCTTTAACTCTAAATACTATAGAGAGACTTGCCTAGGACATAGCCTAGCCGCCTCTATTTATTTACTAGGATATTAACCTAAGAAACCCCTTATTATTCTACCTATAACTAACTACTACTACGTAAGTGCCGCGGCCTTTTACCGTATAGTATATAAAAAAGGCTAAACCGTTACTGCAGCCTTTTAATTATAACTATATAAGCTTAATAAAGAATAAGACTACGTCCTCTATAGTAATAAGAGAAATATAGTTAACCTTTTAAAAGATAACGCCCCTACGGAACTCTTTGGACTTTTACCTTTAAACTTTAAGAAGTTTATAAAACTTAAAAAAGGACTTACTAATAAAGAACTTCGCAAGCTCCTCCCTAAGAGGTACTATAACTTTATTAATATATGCTTATAAAAGAGCGTAAATATACTCCCCCTATATTAACCTAATGACTATACTATTAATATTAAATAAGGAAAAATACTACCTTATTAAAGACTCTACCTAATATTTAAGGACGAACTTTTAGTTATAAAAAAGTATATTAACGAATACCTTAACAAAGGATTTATTCGTCCTAGTATATTCTTAGCAGCCGCCCCTATTCTTCTTATTAAGAAGCTAGGAGGAAGTATTTAATTCTATATTAACTATAGAGGACTTAACGCTATTATAATTAAGAACTAATACCCCGTACCGCTTATATATAAGACTTTTAAGCGGCTTAGCTAAGCCAAAATCTATACTAAGCTTGATA
>Ga0307515_10021396_pt1 | contig 11472 bp, 8 predicted proteins | sample 17_EM_MG_FD_194513 | JGI IMG/M metagenome (GOLD analysis project Ga0307515, IMG submission 194513) | Populus trichocarpa ectomycorrhiza microbial communities from riparian zone in the Pacific Northwest, United States - 17_EM | ecosystem: Host-associated > Plants > Roots > Unclassified | place... | reverse complement strand
CTTAATATTATGTGTTTGTGTAAGATTCGCTTTTGAATGAACTGTTGATTGTATGGATTGTATTTTGATGATGTGAGGATTCAAGTTCTTTGATTACCGGCACCATGTGTATTAAATATATATATATTAAAAAAAAAAATTTACTATTGTTTTGGGCTTAGAAAGCCGGGTTGTTACATATATAATGTTTCAACTAACCCTAATGGATCCCATATGTGGGCTGATTTGAACCCACTTATAAAATTGATCTAAATAAGTAATAATAAACCAAAGACTAAGAAAACAAATAATAAAAATCTGAAATTAATATCCTAGATATGCTAGAATCAGATTTTTCAACCATAAAAAATCTCAAATAGACTAGGAAATCTGATTTGAATGTGAAATTGATTATGAAGTCTTCTTGTCGTATTGTGCTTAGTTTCCTTGTTTTACATGGACAATTAATGCAAAAAAACTCCCTCTTTTATACATGCCAATTTAGTTTCCTTCCTACACTAGGAGAGTCATTAATTAATCATTTCTAGTTGAGGAAATCAGATCTGGCAGCCCCCTAGCATCCTTTGTTGCCTACAAAACTTCCTCCTTTGTTGATAAATATTTTCCTAGATAATAGGTAAATTAATGAACGAAATTTTCCTGAATTGTAGGAGAATATTTTGTTGATTTAAGTCCTTGTAGAATTAGGAAATCAATCCCAAACAAATCTGATCTGATCCTAATATCTTAATTAACCCATGCCAAATTTGAACCCCTTGTGGCCCAAACCCATATTCATTAATAGGGACCAAACCAAACCCAAAATACACTTCAAATAAACTTTCTTTGTTGCCAAAAATATCTCATGCATAGCCTATCCTGATCTAGCCAAATTACCCACCAAAAGAATTGGGTTGAACCCGTTATCCATAAGAACCAAATGCATCCATAGGTAAAGACCCATCATGAAAAACACAAGGCTGAACCATATATTGAACCGTATCAACAACCAATCTCAAACACATAACTGAATGCTTACCATAAGGAATCTAAGGCTGAACCTGAATCGTATCAATCAAGGAAATAATTAATGTTCTCACGCACAATAGAAAATTCATAATTAGTTTGGAATCCAAAAAGCACATGGAAACAACACAAGAATAAGGCTGGCCAAAACTAGTGCAAAATTGGTAGCCTTAATGCTGAATTCATGGCTCAAATATGGTTAGATTGAGCCCATCTTACACATGAATTAAATGCACTAAAGCCTCCTCTTGATGCTCCAAGGGATCTTTAATTTCTACCTTGGCCAAAACTTGTAAGACTAATCCATTTAATGCTTCTTTCAATACCTTCATTTTAGACCTTGTAATTTGTCCATTTGGAACATGTAATGAATCCTTGTTGATGTTCGAGAGTTGATCCATATCATCTACTTATATAAGGAATTTGGCTAAGATTTCAATTGGGTTAGAAAAGTAGACATTCATACCTTTCCTATGATAAATTATAAGTCTGCTAATTCATCCAGCAATGTGTTTAAAATTAGGACTGAAATTTGTCAGGAATGTGCAAAAATTGGAGAACCATTATTTCCTTGTGTATTATGGATTTCGATCAATACATGGATCCTTTAATGCTCTTGGAAGGATATGTGGAAGCTATTGTCTTGCCTATTCTACAAAGATTTTGTGTCAAATAAGGAGATATTTATGGCAGCAACTACTATCCATAGTTTGCAAGGATTCTATATCCATTAGTTTTTTTGGATAAGGATTCTATATCCATTTTTGATAAGGAGGCTTAGAATTCTTTTGTTGTTCTTTTCCTTATTTTACAGGATTTTTTTATTCAAAAAAAAAATCATGGGAGGCTATTTAAAGGAATCCATGCTTGAAAGAGGAAACAAAGTGGCAGCAACTTCTCTTCCAAAAATAAGGAAGTAAGAGGTGGAAAGTTTTCCTTGTTTTCAAGGATAGCAGTAGCGGCAACACGACTCTATATAAAGCCTTGTTTCAGATTTATTTTGTTTTATTTTCTTCTTCTTCTCTCACGGCAGCAAAGATAATTTATTTTCATGGGTTTTTTTTATAAATTTTATTTGGGCTATATAATGGGGTCAACATCCTTGCCATTATTTCTAACAGTTAGCTTAGTTCATATTGGGCTTGGGTTTGATTAATTAGCTAAGACCCAAGGCTTATTTGGGCTTTAATAATTAGTTCTCAACCATTGCCCAAGGCTTGTTTGGGTCCATACATTTGGGTTTATTAATATAGGTTTTGAGTTAGTTTTGATAAATGAGTTAATTTAGCTTATAAGGGTAGATCCATTAGTGTTTTTATTTTTAAAAGTATAAATATTCTTTGTAGGGACAAAATATGAAGACATCATAATACTATTGCTGCTGAATGTATTCAACTTATGTGAGAGAGATTTTTGCATTTTGTGGTTCTCTAACGAACTAAATAGACCTATCACATATTAATTGGCTTCATGGTGTTTTCCTTATACTTCTCGTTCGCAAATTGGTACTTGTAAGGTGGAGTTTCTAATTCCAACAGTGTTGGTGTCTTGAGACAAGTTTTCATTGTGTCACACTCCTATCAGACATGTTTCAGCTTTCCAAGATTCATTGTCAATCTTGTTATGGGTTATGTGACCATGTATATAATCCTATTTGCATCACTATGTGTAATCATGATATAAAATGTTTCAGGTGTTTGGGGAGTGGATACATACCTTTGGAGGATTGTAGTGATGTGGAGATTGCATATCCAGTTGAGAGGGAGGCCTTGGTTATGTGTGTTCTAAATGTACAAGTCAAAGAGGATGATGTAGATCAACTAAGGGAACATCTTTCACATTAGATGTTATATTCAAAACAAGGTATGTAAATATGATAATTAATGGAGATAATTGTGCCAATGTAGTACTACTCTTGTTAAGAAATTGAATTTGAATACTATATAGCATCCTGAGCCATATAGATTGTAGTGGTTTAATGAATGTGGTGAGGTGAAAATCACTAAACAAGTGTTGATTTCCTTCGCTACTAGTAGTTATTCTAACGATGTTATGTGTGATGTGGTTCCAATACATGCTAATCACTTATGTTAGGGTGTCTGACAGTTTGATAGGAAGCCTATTCATGATGAATTTAGAAATATACATACACTATTGTAAAAGATGGTAAAACCATCGCTCTTGTACTTTTATCTCCAAAACAAGTGTGTGATGATTAATTAAAGTTGAAAAGGGAATGTGAGGTTAGGGAGTGAAAATTCATATGAGAACAACAGTGAGAGAAAACCATTAGATTCAACTAATTCTAAATCAATATAAACCAGTTGAGAATGAAGGTAAGAGTGAAGAAAGTAAGTGTGAATAATGATCATTGTGTGGAAAAATTAAGGAAACAACTAAAATTCCATGCAAGAGAGGGTGAGATCAAATCTACGTTTTATACTAACAAGCTGATGATTTTACTTATGTATAAGGAGGCTTATTTTAATGCTAATGATCTTGATCATATTATTTTTATTGTAGAAGTTTGATGATGTATTTCCTGAAAACATTCCTAGCGGATTACAATCATTAAGGGGAATAGAACATAAGATAAACCTTGTACCCATAGTTGTGATTCCTTTGCCTCTTAATGAAAGTGTTAGTTTGGATGGTAATCGTAAAGCATGGATGGTGAAAGCACTCTATGAGTGTGTACGACAAGAAATAGAAAAAAGAAACCATGTGTATACAACCAAAGCAAATAAAGGGCGCAAATAAGTTGTCTTTCACCTTGGAGATTGGGTTTGGGTGCATATGTGCAAAGAGAAGTTTTTAGCTTATAGGAAATCCAAGTTGCAACCAATATGAGATAGGCCATTTTAGATCCTGGAGAGGATCAATGATAATGTTTATATAATTGATTTGTTAGGCGAATATGGTGTTGGTGCTATATTTAATGTTTCTAATCTTACTTTGTTTGATGTAGGTGATGATTCAAAATCGAATCATTTTGAAGAGAGAGGGGATGATGAGGATCTAAAATGACTAAACACACCATTGACCATTTAGAGGTGTCAAGTGGGCCAATTAAAAGGGTTAGGGAAAAGAAGCTTAAGGAAGCATTGAATGAGCTTGTTTATCATGTTTGGGTCAAGATGAACCTAATGGAGCTTAACCTAATGGATCAAGTGGCGCCAATGGAGCTTAAAGAGCAACATTTGATTCATCTAATCCAAGTGCAAGAAAGGCCCGATCCATGTGCAACATGGGCCCGATGTATTCGACCCTATGACAACCTTGTTTATGCAAGATTTTCTAATATAACAAGGATTAAAAGTCAACAATTATTCTTCTTTTTGTGCAAGGTAAATTCAACCAGATTATATCCTTAATGGGAGAGGATTCTTAGCATTCAAAAGAAGTTTCCTAGTGTACTAAGGAAACTAAGGGGCAACATATTTGTTTTCTAAGCTGGGGAGGATTATTTAATGATTCTTCTTATCTAGGAAGGAAACTAATAAAGTCAGCAACTAAAGAGAAATGAATCATTATTTTTGTCGAAGTAAAGTAAGGAAACCAAGCTCTACAAGGAAAAGCTAGAGGCGACAACAAATATTTCCAAGTAAGAATTGATTCTCCTAGTCTATTTAGAATTTCTAAAGTCGACAACTGATCCTAGAGCTACAAGGAATGATTACTTGGCTAATAAGACTATTTAGGTTAGGAAATAAGACTCTTTTATGTTATTTTCTTATTTGCAGCATCATGCTTTATACCTTTATTTTAATTTTTGTTTTCGTGTTTTGGGCTTGCATAATTAAGGGTTTGGGTGTAATTGTAACAAGTCCTTATACAAGTCCACATCTTTTGTATTATAGGATTTAGCTTAGGTTATTACACATAAAAACATCTTTGTGACCTGCATTTCAGTTTCATGTTTTTTTCTTAACAATAATTTTAGATTGCTGCATCTCTCTTTGTGAGTGTGTGAATGTGAGTTTTCTTTTCTACTTTGGTTCTCTAACAAACTAAATCGACTTATCGAAGAATAATTGTCTTCGTCGCGTCATCCTTTACTTCTCGGTTATGAATTGCTATTCGTTGGGTGGGGGTTTCATATTTCAATAGTTTTGGTGATTAGGTTCAAAGTAATCTTTGTTGACACTTTCAAACTTGATTTCTTGACTTTTTAGGAGTTGTATCGTTTACATGTGGGTTACGTGACCAAGTGTTTACGGGTCTCATGGATTTAGTTTTTTTTTATTTCGACTTTAACCTTAGATTTGTTGGAAATAGAGCTTTGTATGTTTTTATTTTCTTTCTATGAATTTGTCCCAATCTAGAGAACCATGTCACATGTTTAAGTTAACCTCAGTTGACTCGGGTCATTTTGTTTTGCCACCTTATCCAATTAATTTTTTTTTTCACATTCAGTCAGTTGGAAATTAGGCTTCATAATTGTTAATTGTTTTTTCTATGAGATTATCATGATCTTATAACCAAGGTAGCGGGTTTGGTAGGTTGATCCAGGTTGTCTTAATTCATTTTTTTTTTGTTCTTTTTTCATTAAATATTTTTTTAATTGGGTTTCATATTTTTTTTTATATGGGATTATTCTAATTTCATGACCTAAGTTGCGAGTTTAGTTGGTTGACCCGGGTTGACTCGATTTATTTTTAAATCCTTTTTTAATTGAATATTCTTTTTTCAATTTCACCCTCTAACAACTCAATCTTATTTTTTTTATTTAGTTTTTTTTTTAATTTCATCCTTCAATGTTAGGTTAAGGAATATTTTTTCGTAATTTATTTTTTAATTTGCTTTATTTGGAGTTATTCTAGTTTAACGGATTTAGTTTCTTTTTCCTCGATTTCAACCTTCAACATTGAATCTGTTAAAAATGGAGCTTCAAAATTTTTCTTATTTGCCTTTTGTGATTTAATATGTTAGTTCGAGTTAACTTGGGGTTTCTAGATTATTTTTTTTATTTTATCATTCAACACCGAATTGATGAGATTTGAGCTTTGTAATTTTTTATTTATTTGCTTCCTATAGAGTTATCTCGATCTAATAACTTAGATCATGAGTTTAATAGGTTAACCTAAATTTAATATTTTTCTTAAATCATGAGTTTAATAGGTAAACTCAAGTAGTTTCTTTTCCTTTTTAAATTTAATATTTTTTTTAATTTCATCATTCAACATTGAATTAGTTAAAAATTTACTTTTATAATTTATTTTAATTTGTTTTTTTATAAGGTTATCAGAGTTTCATGACTTGGTTGTAAATTTAACAAATTAATCAATGTCGATTCAATATCTTCTCTATATTTGAAAAAAAATTATCATTCATTGTCTAGTTATTAATATTTAAAACAATGAAAACAAGGCTTGAACCTTTTTTTACATTAAAAAAAAATTATTCGATCACAGTGCAATGCGGTGATATTGGTGATCGAAAACAATGAAAGATGACTGAAAACTATCAGATGAATCCAGCTTACCATGAGTCCGTCTATTTGGTGAACTAGGCCTTCAACATGACATGTGCAATATTTCTCGATGATGACCCGAGATTATGTAATATGTTTTCCATGCAGGATCCCAGCAGCCCGAAAAATATCATGCATGGTCAAACATGTCAAAATAGAGAACCAAAAGAAGTCTCAAATAGTAGATAATGAGAGAGTAGATAATGAAATTGACCCTTTAAATCATAATGACTGCCAAAACATAACCAAAAAGAAAAGGAGCCGATTTGCAATTTGCAGCTAGAAACACAATTTGCTGCACATCCCTAAACTTGAGCTAATGCCTAGGGGACAACTTGAAACCAGTTTCAAAATGCCCACAGTTTGAGTTGGCAAAGATGACATAAACGAGAACTAGCTAGATATATACAAGACTTCAAATGTATACAACTGACAAAATAAATAGCTCTTGTTTTCTACCTACAATACTGGATTACCAGTGCACTTGCTACGCAACCAAATTAAGCGCTTCTCAACTTTGAGAGACAAGAAGATCTCCCTTGCACTAGGTTTCTTGAATAGATCCAGAGCAGCAAAGTAGACTTCTTCCTCAACTCGTTGAATCTCATCTAGTTGCTTAATACAGTCAGCTATACTGTATCTCGCATTGATTTGCCTTATAGCAGCTGTCCTCAGCTTTGATGCAGCTGCCATCTGAAATATACCCGCAGCAATAGCATCTTCAATGCCCTTGCGACCTCTTTTACGATTAGAAGTTGTAGCAGAAGTACCATATGTAAGCGGTTGATATGTGTCTTGATCATCTGCTACATCATCTGCTTCACCAGATTCTGAAGAGGATGATTCCTCTTCCATAGTGTTCAAAGGAACCTTACTGCAAGCTGAAGGAATCCCTCCCTCTTGTCTATGCTTCCCATTGGTCATTGGTTCAGAGAATATCATGCAAAGTTGTTCGTACATAGGGCAGCCACTGCTTCTTATAGTCTCAGCATCAGGGCGTTCCTAATGTGTACATTTCACAGAGTGTTTAAGGCTGACATTCAAAGAACATAAATCAGCCTCCTGCCCCAGGTTTGGAGGAACTCCAACCCCAATAATATGCATCACAGGCTAGTACTGGAACTAGAAGTTGCATTATACATCATTTAATGGCATTATCAAGGAAGTAGTCATTGGTACCAGTTTTAGCATAATTAAATAAAAAAGACATAAATCCAATAAATATATATCTATTGTAGCCGCAAAGTACGGATTCAAGTAGGCTTCCTCAATCTAAGGCAGGAGAGGTTTTCAATTGCAAAAAGCAACAACAGAAAGAACATACCTTTATGTATGCAGCCCATGCTTCATCATTGGCACTAATCATCCCTGTAGATTCATCCAAACTGAATTCACTTCGTTCAAGAAGTGAGCTTGCAATAGCATATTGCCTCCTCAAGACTGCATATTTGCTCTTCAACTGCTCCAAGTCCCATCTCAAACTTGTTTTCCGGTAGAATTCAGCACTCATATGCTTCCATGCTTTTTTGCTAAAAGAATTGCTAATTCTGTTCCCTCTTTGAACCTGATCAACCATCATGTCCAAAAATACCTTCGTGACACCATTTGTCCATCTAGCCCGTGGTTGTTGTTCTGGCTGCTGAGGTACTTGTCTCCTTGACCTCATAATTCGACTCACCATCTCCAATTCCATTAAAAAAATTTAACTTAAAAAAAAAAAAAAACACCTCTGATCATGAAAGGCAACACTTTGCAAGGCTATACAGAAAACCCAGATCATACATGGAGCAATATTCAAGATTTTTCAAAACACATCCTTTAAATGGCCATTGGAAGAGATATGATATCAAATGCCCATCAGCTTAAACATGAACGTAAGAGGTAAAAAAGTTGAATACTACTAACTACTTTTCCACTCTAAACACATGATTAACTTTTCAGCAAAGCAAGTACTGCCTTGTTTTTACTAGATCATGTTAACAAGTTATCAACAAAACAAATTACCGATGTTCAGTATTTTACTTCGAAAATATAAATGGACTACATAATCTCCATTATCAAGAAACAATTCCTATGCATAAAGTGGTCTCCCCATGTCATCAACAGCGAGGAATTGATCGAAGAATGACAATATTTTAGTGAATATACTTGAAAAAGGATCACTAAGCTCAAATTTATTCTTAAGTCCCAAGAAATAACCAAAATCAAGTCTGCCAACTGATAACAGTATCCATCAGAAAGTAGAGAAGTGAAATTATCCAAATCAAGAACACTAGGACATGCATCGATCTCATAAACATGAATTTAAAAAATTCACCACTCAACATATCAAAACCAGGTAAAATTGAGCTCATTTTTATGAACCTTTGTTAAAAACACAGGAATAAAAAACACCCACCAAATTAAAAGAATTGAGAGATGCAATTTACCTTAAAAGAATGATCTATCTTTCAGCAAATTAGTTGGGAATTATGCAGAAACACATAGCGCTTCGAAATCTCCCAATTCTAAAACACGCTGCTTCGTTCTTGAAGATTTTTTAGACGAGACTGCTGTTAGGCTAGTTTACACTTCAGTGGGCTTTCCTTATTGAGTGATTTGGGCTTTCTATCTGTTGGGGCCTACGGCCTAGGTCCGAGGCCGACGTGCATTACAGCAACAGCAGGACAAAAGGTTATACAATTTAGAATTTGTACTCCATTATTGGCCTCTGTTGGCACGTGGGTCAAATTTTTTTATTTTTAATGTAAAAAAATTATTCAAGCATGGATATGTGCTTTATAATAATAAAAAATTAATTATAAACTCAAAATATAATACATATTGAATGATATATTTTTTAAATATTAATATGGCGAGACATATTTGATGATATTTTGTTTTTAAATATCGAGATTGTGATATGTTAGATCGATATGGGTTAACCTATCAAATCTACGAACCGAGTCATGAGAACATGATAATCCTATAAAAAACAAATCAAAATAAAATATGAAGGTCAATTCCTAATCAACCCAATGTTAAAAGAAAAAAAATAAGAAAAATATATTCAATTAAAAAAAAAAACTATCCGAGTTTACCTACCAACCTTGTAACTCGGGTCATGAGATCGGGATAACCTCATAGAAAAAAAAAAATATAAAGCCCAATTTCCAACCAACTCAAGGTTGAATGATGAAATCAAAAAAAAATTAACAAAAAGGAAAAAAAAAAAACTCAAGCTAACCTATAAAACCAATCTCTAAAAAAACTATCCGACTTAAGTCATGAGACTGAGATGACTTCATAAAAAGAAAAAACAATAATGAAGCTCTATTTCCAACAGATCCAATGTTGAAGGTCAAAATCAAGAGAAAAATAATTAAATCTATGAGACCCGGATAACTCTACTTAAATAAAAAAAATTATGAAGCTCAATTTCCAAACAACCTAATATTAAAAGATAAAATTGAAAAAAAAAACTGATGAGGATCAGCTCAACACCAAACTTAATCATGTCAAAGATTCATTAGAGGTGTCAAGTGTGTCAATTACAAGAGCTAGGGTAAAGAAGCTAAGAAGCTTAAAAAGGTATTGAATGGGTTTGTTCAGAATATATGGAACAAGATGGACCTAGAGGAGCTTGGGATGCCTAGGGAGCATGAAGGACAACCTCTAATTCATCTAATTCAAGTCCAAGAAGAGCTCAATTCGTGTGGATCAAAGGGTTGCCAAATCTGATTTCCTAAGTTAGGAAGGATTAATTAATGATTCTACTAGTCTAAGAAGGAAACTAAATTGGCAGGTATAAAAGAGAGATTTTCTTCATTAATTGTCCATCCAAAATAAGGAAACCAATCACAAAAAGGCAAGAAGACTTCATAATTAATTTCACATTCATATCAGATTTCCTACTCTATTTGAGACTTCTTAAGGGTGGAAAATCTAATTCTAGCATATCTAGCATATTAATTTTAGATTTTTATTAATTTTATTATTTTCTTCTTAGTTTTTGGTTTCTTCTTACTTATTTGAGTCAATTGTAAGTGGGCTTCGTATAAGTCCACGTAAAAGGGTCTATTAGGGTTTATTTTAGTCCATTAGGGCTATTTCTATTACTATCCAAAATATATCAGTAGCATAAAAAATGAGAAAATATAAGAGAAAAGGTCGTTCAAAAAGACACTTATTTGATTTTGCTGTAGAAAACTAAACAAGAGGAAATTAGATCAATCAACTTGGAAATAGCTCAAATTTAATACTCTGATTATTAGGGTCCTAATCACACAAAATATTAATTTTGGGATCAATTAAATGTTGTTTTCTTAGGTTTTTAATCTCAGGTCTGATTCATAACGTTTTTGTGTCAGCATATCAAACCTTATTGTAAATTGTTCAAATTTAATATTCTATCTATTTGGGTTGAAATAGCACTATATCTAAAATTTTAACTCAATTGGACATCATTTACCTTAGGTTCCAGATTCAGACTTAACTTGTCGTAAACGGGTCTGTTTTTGCGTCAACTTTTGAAACTCGTTTTGTTTCTGTTGTTTTTGTTTTTTGCAGTATATTTACACTATATCTAAAATATTCGAGTTTGGTTCCATCATATTGCATACTTCGTTCATATTTTTATTTGAGTCAGTTTTGTTCATATTTCGGATAGATTTGCTTGCTACTCACGAGACTATCATCGCAGTTTTGTTTTTTTATGTTTTTATTACTTCTTAAGTCATATACACCTATTTGGATTGCGCCACTGAGTTGGTTCTATTTGGTGTTGGTTTCAGTTCCGTAAGAGCTGAAAAAAGGTGAGACGAGGGGAAAAGCCTAATTTTGAGTGAAACACGAGCGACGTGAGGATAGTTTTATAATACTAACCAATTTTTGTAGGTACTATCATGTCAGATCAAAACAACACACCACTCGCTCCTGATGGTGAACTTAATTTCCAAATTCAAGCTATGACGAAGATAATGAAGATGATGAATTTTCTGATGGGGGACGTGTGT
>Ga0307515_10021395_pt1 | contig 11473 bp, 5 predicted proteins | sample 17_EM_MG_FD_194513 | JGI IMG/M metagenome (GOLD analysis project Ga0307515, IMG submission 194513) | Populus trichocarpa ectomycorrhiza microbial communities from riparian zone in the Pacific Northwest, United States - 17_EM | ecosystem: Host-associated > Plants > Roots > Unclassified | place... | reverse complement strand
ATGCTCATATCTCTAGTCTCCAGCACTCACATCGATGACCACCAGAGGGACCCACCACCACCACCACCACCACCACCGAATGCCTCCCACCTTTCCTCTCCATGTGCAGCCACCACTCTGTTTCATCCTTCAAGCACTGCGGTGTAGACCACATCACCTTTATTCTCGTCCGCTGCACCGAGCTCCAAGCATTTTGTTGCAACATGACCTGTGTCTGTGGCTGCTCGGTCGAGAATCTGACCCCACAATGCAACGATTACAAGGTGCATTGTGAAAGTAAGTTGGTTCTCCTGCGCGGTGGGAACGGCGTTGAGAAAGACGGAGAGAGGCTGGTGTAAGGAACTAGGAGCCGCAATGCGCGCTGCTGATGGAATATATCGCCCTTGGGAGTATAGAGAATGAGGACGAAGATGCCAATATTTATCTTTATTTCGCCGTGAAAAAAGTAGTAATTTCGACGGCTTCGTCATCGCAGCTGTCAGACGCTCTCCTCATCTTAACAGTTTCGTTAGCCATTTCCATGATCTTCGCGAAAGTGGTCTGAGGTAAATTTGTGTTTTCGGTCGGAATGCCAGGGGAGAAAAGAGCGTGAGAACAAGGGTTTTCCGAGTGGCGACGGGACGACGAATGTTGCATCGGGTTTGGAGTTAAAATTTTCATTTGGCTGCGTTTATCGATTTTGTATGGTGGGGGAGTATTCGGTTTTGGCTTATCGTGGTTAAAAGGGGGTTTTTATCGTTCCTCAATTAGAACATTGCATTATTGACTCGATGAATTCATTCGATACTATCACATTCCCGTGCAAATCTCAGGTGCCAAAGCAACGAAATTTTGGATTCAGTTACCCAGTTTCCCAAACTAACTCCTCACAATCCGAACCACCCAACCTTCGTACCCTCAAAAGACCAATCAAGTATAAACACTCTCTGTCCAGCTATTAACCTGCAGCCCCTTCTCCGCCATCTCCGCATCCCGCAAGAAGTCTAGTGGCATCCACACCAGATGGCCTTTGATCTCATCCAGCTTCGCGCGGATCTCGTTCGGAGGGATCATTTTGTCGTAGATGTGGCCGCTCTTCGTGCCTTTGGGAGGAAGGAACTTGTCGTAATCATCGAAGTTTTTGACTTTTTGGGCATTTAGTGGGGGATTTACATCATAAAGCAGGAAAGGAAGAGAAAGTGAAGTGCTCGTAGGCCCACAGGGGAACGTGAACGGGGGAATAATCTTACCGTTGTCATCAGGATCAGCATGGAACAGTTGCCTGAAGACTTCTGTGTTTCTCGATGCTCTGATCGTCCACATGTGCCACAAATCATCAGAGAGAGGATCAGCGACGAAGTCGAATGTGTTGCCTTCTTTGATGTCATTGGGTACATCAGGTGGTTGGGCATTTGGATCATCCTTGCCATCTAGGTCTTGCGGGGGAAGAAGACCGAGATGCTCGCGCCAGAGGTAGCGGCGAAGTGTGGCTGCATGATATCCTGCTTCATACGGCTGGCCGCCCATCGTAGTTTTAACCATCTTCGTATCTGTCATCACGATACTAAGTTCCGAGTCGTGGATTCCAAGTTGAGAGCGGTCGTTTAGGTTGCTGCTGCCGCAAATGACGTGCTTATCGTCCACGATCATAACCTTTCCATGGATATACAGCTCTTCTTGGATCCAGTTGTCTACCTCGGTATCCAGTCCTCCTTCCCATTTCTCGTGAACCAGAGTGGGAGTGTCGAGCATCGCGTTCTTGGCAACGCTGTCGGTGCTCTCGGGCTGCTTGTTCCCACCTGCCTGCTCAAACTTCCTCTTCGCATCGGTTTTCTTCTCTGTGCTCTCATCACCAGAATCATCTCTTGGATCAAGAGCGCCTTTCATGCCCATGTGCGTATCAGCGCCCTCATCTTGATCCTTTGAGCCATGAATTCCGGAATCCATAATCTCCTGCGCCTGAGCGCGCTGAACTTCCTGGTACTTGACGCCCGACTTCTCTTCTTGTTGCTTAACGGCGGGAGTTACATTTAAACGATCGTAAGAACGGAGGTTGAAAAAGAAGATATATTCTTTGGGATCAACGCCCTCTTTCTTAATTTGCCCGAAGATAGAATGCTCGCCTCTGCAAATGCTCTTGTACTGATAATCCATAATTGCTCTCGTTCCCAGCGCGGCATCTTCTCTTAGATCGCCTGCAAAGCCGGGAATAGACGGGATGAGGCAAATGACACGGAATTTTCGTCCCTCTTTTGAGGCTTTGACTACAGCGTCGACGATTGCGCGGCCGATAGTGTTGCGAATTGGTGATTGCTGCTCGCCAGTGGCGGTGATGAAGAATTGATTCTCGATGTAAACGTAGTGTTGTGCGTTGCGGATTAGTTCGGAGTAAGCGTTCTGAATGCTGTGTTCGGTCAAGATACCACTGGACCAGTCGGCGCTGCTGCGTACGATCTGGGCGTTGACTGTACCTTGCTTGTCTCCGAGACTCTTGCCGCTTAATGGAGTGAGAGGGTGGTGGATGTAGTCTCCGACTGGGTGCTTAGGTCTCTGAACTCCAACGAGATCTTCGTCCGCACCTTCGCGGCCCTCGAGGGTAAGCCAGTCGTACCGGCCATCCCTCTTGTACTTGTCTCGCTTGACGAAGTTCCATCTCAGGACAAAGTGCTCAGCGATATCATAAACACAGTCTCCCACCACGCCCATCGCAACGTCATGCCACGGCATGCGTCCATACTCCGCCTTGCTCAACTCGTTGCTCTTCCAATCATCCACGGACTGAAAGTCCATCACGCGGTTATTGTTAAAGTCCTGACCGGGCCAGATCTCCGTCGCCACACCCTCGGGATGCACATCAGCGAGAGGATGCTGATGGATATCCCAGCGGCCGAAACAGAGATCGATACCACCGATAAATGCAGTGTTGAAGTCGATGACGATAAACTTTTCGTGGTGTGCCCAGTAGAAAGTCATGTCCGCGGCATTTTCGAGGACATTGTGATCGGGATGGCGCATTACCATAATGTTTCCGTGGCCCTTGGTACCCTTGGGGCAGAGGCCTTGGAGAGCATGCTTAGTGTGCGCAGAGTTGCAGGTTAGAGCCGCCTGAAGGATCAAATATCAGTAACTGCCTATGGAAGCGGGAGGGTGCAACGTACCTCTACTTCTCGATACACAATGACATATATCTTCACACCCTCCTCTGCTTTGCGCTTCAAGATCTGATCGAGGCGCCATTCCTGATTGTAGTACGCAGGTCTGCGCATGAACAACTCCGGTGACAGCCACCAATCTTCAATGAATATCGTCTCCTTCGCACGCTCGAGCGCAATTGAGACGGCCTATTCCTTCCCGTCAGCACATTGCTGCTCAATTCTAATTACAGTGCTCATTGTGCCTACCCAACAGTAATCCCGTCCATCAACATACCACTTAATATTATTTCCCGGCCGCTCGGGAGCGAAAGACTTGAAGCGATGCGATTCACGGATTTTGGTTCTCTTGTCGTCGGTCTCCTTTTCGTGCTCCTCGTCGTGTCTGTGGTTCGGGTTTACCAAGTTGGCGAACTTGCCTAGCTCGTGCCCGCTCGAAGTCAGTGTTGATAGCTCAATGGGGATGTGCGTCTCTTACTTCTTATTGATCAATCCAACCTTCAAGTCGTAGAGCTTCGTATCTCGAAACTTCTCGCGCAGGTCGTTGAACGGATGCTTGAGCTTGTCTTTCAAGTGTTCTGGATTAGTGCCTCCGTCTTGGGGAGCTGCGGCAGACATGTTTGTTGACTTGGGATCAATCTGTCGTCGAGTAATCCTCGAATTGAAGCTGAGATGGTGAAAATAAAAAACAAAGAAGGGGTTCCATATCCGCGCGGAAGAAGATGTACCATTCGGAAGCAGGTGTGGTCCCCTGCACAGCTAGGGAAGATCTATGTGGGGTGAAAATTAGGAGATCTTGATTGTTGGTGCCCAGCTTTGTATGACGCAATTGTGCAGTTGCGGTTTCACGTTTCACTTCCCTCGCATAAATTTAAGCTTAATCAGGGGTTTATGCAGGCTTTTGTAGCTCGAGGGGAAAATAATTTGACCTCGACTCATCACACTTTTGTGATGGCAAATCTCCAGCTGGGATTGAATGGGGCTGACTTGATTTGTGGAAGAAAGAAAAGGGGTCAATTTGAGAAGGAGGAAGTCACGTGGTTGAGACAAGGTACATCCATTCACTTGAAAATCTACTGTACATTATTATTACACTGAATCAGCATCTGCGAATGAGGCACATCCTCAAGCGCTGGCTGTCTTCTTTGGCCTTCCCCTTTTCGACTTGCGATTCTCGAAAGCCTCAACCAGCTCCGGAACATCAACAGCAAGCTTCTCACAAGGCTCCAACGACTTAGCCTCCTCTTTCGAAAACCCTTTCCACCTGACCAAATAGTGCCACTCTCCTTTGGTCTTGCGCTTACCCAGAATCGACTCTACTTCAAAGACCTTGGAGACCTTCTTTGCTTTCCGACTGGCCTTCCATGCCTTCATCATTTCTGGCGCGTCCTCCTGGAGGTTGCTCACTGGCTCCCAAGTCCAGTCCTTTTCGTCTGGCCAATCCTCCCACTCTACTAAAATCTCGGGACCATCGGGAGTCTCTCGCTGAGCGACGAATCGTTTGGGGACATATTCCGCGGTTTCCTCATCACCGCCATCTTCGTCAATCTCATCTTCGTCCCCGTCATCGTTCTCTTCATCCTTCATGTCTGCGTCTGCAGTATCTGCTTCCTCCTCCTTTTCATCTTCCTCTTCTGCTTTCACCTCGTCATTACTTTCAACTCGTACATTTTCAGCGTAGTTCTGTTCAGCCAAGATTTGCTCGTCGACGTTCTCATCTGCATTGACTTCGGATGCGTTCTCGATCATCCATTGATCGACCATGTGCGGAACTCTCGTCTGCATGTTGGTTTCTGGTACCCAGGTCCAATAGATTTCTTCAGCATAGCCCTCGAACTCCACAAGGAAGTCGAATCCGACCACGCCAGAGTTCCGTTCATGGAAGCGGACGGGCGTCCCAGTTTCGAGCGCGGGGTTATTGGCTATGAATGCCGCAATCATAATTGGAATGGATGAAAGCAGGTTCGCTTTTGGCACCCATTCCCAGGTCTCTATCTCCGGGGAATTTTCCCATTCCACTAGGACCTCTGGTGCGCCAATATCGAAATTGAAGCGGTGTGCGTGGAGCTGTCTAGGTGGGCGCTCCTGAGAAGCTGCCTCCTCATCCTGAGCACCATCGTCTGATTCGGAATCTGATCCCTCCGAATTGTCGTCGTCGTCGTCACGCACAGATCCCGCATCAGAAGCAGGCCGGGAAGACGAAGCTTCTGATTGTACATCAGAGCTTGAAGCTTCCGACGCTGGAGAAGAGCTTGATGAAGCGCCAGCAGTTGACGAAGGAGCTCGCTGTACGATCCCCAGTTGAAGCTTAGTCTCTTCGCTCATCTGGGCTAGATCATCTGCTCTGATCCAGATGTGTGTTTGCTCTGAGTCCGAAGGTTGGGTTGGCGGGGAGGGAATAGAGCGGGCTTTCACTTCATTTCGTTCCTGGGCCCTGATCCAGTTTTTCATTCGTTTGGCCCGCTCTGTCACCATGGATCCGCCGCTATCAAAGGCCGTGTCTGCTTTCCGTTTCCGAGGAGTCGATTCCTGTTTGATTTGCACATTGTCTGAAGGTCGAGTCGGCACACGCGAAGAGCGCGGTGGATACTTGTAGGTTGTCCAGATTGGCGCAGGTGTCAAGCGTTCGAATTCGCATTCAGACTCTGAACCGGAGGCACAACTGCTACTTCTGCGATATGATGGCCGCTTCGAGGGCTCTGGACGAGATTTGGGAAGGAACCATGATGTGGGGGCAGCCCCAATGCGAGGAGCCACATAAGTTGGTCCTCTAACCTTTGGCCTGACTTTGTCTTTCTTTTCGCACCTCTTCAGACCATCAGCGATCGTCTCTGATTTGAAAGTCGCCGCGTCTGAATTGACATCTAGGAAGTATAGCGTTTTCAGATTCTTTGCATTCTTCAGCGCCTCGATGACTAGTGGAATTCTCAAATGTCCCGTAATATTGACCGTCATGGTCCTCAAACAAGACTCTTCAATGCGACCGAAGAGAAATACTGGCCACCCGGCTGCAGCGTGCGGCGAGACAAACACGCTCCGGCAGAACAATGTATCGCGCTCCATGTCGAAGCAGATATCGTCCAAGCAGGAAACACAATGGGTCTTCGATGGGCGGTACCTTGCTAGCAGAGCAGCGTATGGCGTATGGGCTGGTGTACCTGCGAATTGAGGAAGCCATGGTTTGTAGACGCTGAGGACCAAGTCGCGCGACTCACGATTGAGGTGGAGGAGTGCTGGAGGTGGTGTCTTCGACACGACTCGGCCGTCGCGTACTTCGACTTCGACACTGCGCGGGGTTCTATCGAGTGCGAGGTCGTATATCTGATTGCGCAATTCCCACGGGAGGGAAGAGAATTGGGCCCGCATCTTGCGCGAATGTGTTTGCAGTTGTGAAGAGTGGTTGTATGGACTCGAGGAAGTCGTGTTAGGATCGCGTGGAGGGGCCGCGACCGCGTCAACAACGCGTAGAAGGATAACGTGATGCGCGGACGAGAATTGGATGTGAAGTACTCTAGAAGCCTAGAAGAAAACCACGCCTAAGAATACTAAGAGCTTGCGAATAGCGGTGTCACAATCTCTATTGATGATATCTTGAAAGTTGACAGACATGCCGATCACGTCACGGGGAAGGCTGGCATCGCGGCTTCTATTTGCGGTTAGCCTCACCTCGGCCGGAAACACGCCGCAAGCCGATTTTCAAGATTACGTTTATGTCCTCAAAGACACCTATTCCGAAGCCTTCCTCAACTCGCCTTCTCCACGCGCATCTTCAACATTGAAATGCGCCATGGCGCCTCTTGTCGATAATCCCCTGATCGCATCTGCGACTCTTCACAATCCTTGTTAGTAGCCCCTTTTCCTCGAGGGCGAACTCCCAAAATTTCTAACAGCTTGGCAGTACCGCTCTACCTCCATACCTATGTCTGGCCTTTTGCGATCATCTGGCCCATCTTCCTGCGATACTACCTCTCGGAAGACCTATACAATAAGCATATTGGAGGTCAAGAATGGACATTCGTTTGGTGCGGAACAATCATCACGGCGCAAAGTCTGGTCTGGCTGAGCACCAACTGGAATGTTAACCTGAAGGCTCTCTTTACCTCGACTACGGCAACTACAGTCGAGGATGCCAAGTTGATCAAGGTTCTCCCGGTTGCAAATGCTGGGTCTGCGGAGATCTGCAAGATCGATAGGGATACCGTAGTTCACGGTCCTTCAAGAGTGGACGGTGTAGCTGACAATGACCAGGCTGGTGGCAAGAAGAATGTCTCCTTTCTCTTTCAGAAACGGCGTTTCCTCTACAATCCATCCACGAACTCCTTCGCTCCTCTGACCTACGCTATCGACGCCGACCCCAAGCCTCTGCTCCTCAACTTCCAGCAATCGAGAGGTATCACCACCGAATCCGAGATTTCTCGTATTCATCAGCATTATGGCGACAACACCTTCGATATCCCGGTGCCCACCTTTTTAGAACTGTTCAGGGAACACGCCGTGGCGCCTTTCTTCGTCTTCCAGATTTTCTGCGTTGGATTGTGGATGTTGGATGAATACTGGTACTACTCGCTCTTCACCCTCTTCATGTTGGTCGCCTTTGAGAGCACGGTTGTCTGGCAACGCCAAAGGACACTGAATGAGTTCCGAGGAATGAGCATCAAACCTTATGATATATGGGTTTACAGGAAGAACAAATGGGAAGAGACTCAGAGTGACAAGCTTCTTCCTGGCGATTTGGTATCTGTCGGACGTACAAAGGAGGACGGTGGCGTTGCCTGCGATATGCTCCTGGTCGAAGGAAGTGCTATTGTGAACGAGGCAATGTTGTCGGGAGAATCCACCCCGCTGTTGAAGGACTCGGTTCAACTAAGGCCATCGGACGCCAGAATCGAACCAGAAGGACTCGACAAGAACGCTTTTCTGTACGGTGGAACCAAGGTTCTACAAGTCACGCATGGAAACTCCGAAGAAGCTAGGCCTAAACTTGCCTCTGGTGTTCCACCTCCTCCCGATGATGGGGCCATGGCTATTGTTGTCAAGACTGGATTTGAAACCTCCCAAGGAAGTTTGGTCCGAACTATGATTTACTCCACGGAACGTGTCTCAGCCAACAACGCCGAGGCTTTGTTGTTCATTCTCTTCTTGTTGATCTTTGCGATTGCAGCCTCCTGGTATGTTTGGGACGAAGGTGTCAAGAAGGACAGGAAGCGATCGAAGCTTCTCCTGGACTGTGTCTTGATTGTTACCAGTGTCGTACCTCCGGAACTTCCCATGGAACTCAGCTTGGCTGTCAACACCAGTCTTGCTGCTCTCAGTCGCTACGCTATCTTCTGTACAGAACCTTTCCGCATTCCTTTTGCTGGACGAGTCGATGTCGCTTGTTTCGACAAGACTGGAACCTTAACCGGAGAGGACTTGGTTGTGGAGGGAATTGCAGGTCTCGGCTTGGATCACACAGGAACCGATACCCCTCGCGAGAAGGATGGTGCTCACAGCCACATCACCCCTGTTTTGGAAGCTGGATTACAGACAACCCTCGTCCTTGCCACGGCACACGCTTTGGTCAAACTTGATGAAGGAGATATTGTCGGTGATCCTATGGAGAAGGCCACTTTGAGCTCTCTTGGCTGGACTCTGGGCAAGAATGATACTCTCAGCAGCAAGACCATGTTCGCAGCCAAAGGTGCATCTCATAGTACTGCCTCGAACACAGTTCAAATCAAGCGACGTTTCCAGTTCTCATCTGCATTGAAACGTCAAAGCTCTGTAGCTACGATCATGGAGCATCACCCAGAAACTGGCAAGAAGATCAAGAGCACTTTTGTTGGTGTTAAAGGAGCCCCCGAGACCATCATGAAGATGCTGGTCAAGGTTCCAGCTGATTACGAGGAGACTTTCAAGTACTTCACTAGAAAGGGATCCCGTGTTCTCGCGCTGGCTTACAAGCGACTGACTACCGACACCGAGCTTGGCTCTGGCAAGATCAACGAGCTGAAGCGTGAGAATGTGGAGGCTGACTTACACTTTGCTGGTTTTTTGGTTTTGCACTGCCCTTTAAAGGATGATGCCAAGAAATCCGTTCAGATGCTCAACGAAAGCAGTCACCGTGTTGTCATGATCACTGGTGACAACCCGCTCACTGCCGTCCACGTCGCTCACGAGGTTGAGATCGTTGACAGAGATGTCCTTATCCTGGATGCCCCTGAACACGACGACTCTGGGGAGAATCTGGTCTGGAGAAGTGTTGACGATTCCATCAGCATCCCTGTTGATCCCACTAAGCCTCTCGACCCGAAAGTCATTGGAAACAATGATCTTTGCGTTACTGGATACGCTCTTGCGAAGTTCAAGGGTCAAATTGCTCTCTCATCAATCTATCGCTATACTTGGGTGTATGCTCGAGTTTCGCCGAAGCAGAAGGAAGAGATTCTGATGGGCCTCAAAGATCTTGGGTACTATACTCTCATGGCTGGTGATGGCACCAACGATGTTGGTGCTCTTAAGCAAGCGCATATTGGTGTAGCGCTGCTGAACGGATCTCAAGACGACCTCAACAGGATTGCCGAGCATTTCAGAAACACGAAGATGAAGGAGCTTTATGAGAAGCAGTGTCAAATGATGGCCCGCTTCAATCAACCCCATCCCCCAGTCCCAGTCCTCATCGCTCACTTGTATCCTCCTGGACCCACCAACCCACACTACGAGACAGCTGTGAAGCGAGAAGCCGAGAAGAAAGGAACTGCCGTTGCTCTCAACGAAACTGCTTTGGCTGACAAAACCAACACCACCATAGAGACTGTGACGTCACCAGCGGCTCAAGCCCTCCTCGATGCCAAACAGCCGAAAATGAACGACGCTCAAAAGAAGGCTAGCAGCCTGGCCGACAAGTTTACTCAAAGCATGATGGAGATGGAGCAGGAGGACGAGCCACCCACCATCAAGCTTGGCGATGCTTCTGTTGCTGCTCCTTTCACTAGCAAACTAGCCAACGTCATCGCCATTCCCAACATCATTCGACAAGGTCGCTGCACTCTCGTTGCAACGATTCAGATGTACAAGATTCTCGCTCTCAACTGTCTCATCAGCGCCTACAGTCTTAGTGTGTTGTACCTCGAGGGCATCAAGTTCAGCGACGGTCAAGTCACAATCAGTGGAATGCTCATGAGCGTCTGCTTCCTGTCCATCTCCAGAGCCAAGTCCGTCGAGGGTTTGTCGAAGGAACGTCCTCAACCTAACATATTCAACTTTTACATCATTGGATCTATTTTGGGCCAGTTCGCCATCCATATCGTGACTCTCATCTATATCGCCCGTTATTGCGACAAGCTTGCTCCGTAAGTTTCAAATCCAGATTTCTATGAATTATTACTCACATAATTTAGACGTGATCAAAACATTGATCTCGATGGCGAATTTTCGGAATCCTTGTTGAACAGCGCCGTGTATCTTCTCCAGCTTATCCAGCAGATATCCACGTTCGCCATCAACTACCAAGGCCGTCCATTCCGCGAAGCACTCTCCGAAAACCGCGGTATGTACTGGGGCATCATCGGCGTCTCCGCCATCGCTTTCTCCTGCTCCACGGAATTCATCCCCGAGATCAACGAGAAGATGCGCTTGGTGCCCTTTACGTCGGACTTCAAGACCACTCTTACCACAACCATGATCCTCGACTACGTCGGATGCTGGGTTATTGAGAAGGGGTTGAAGGCCGCATTTAGCGATTATAGGCCTAAGGATATCGCGATCCGCAGACCAGATCAGCTGGAGAGGGAGAAGAAGAGAGCTGAGGAGGCGATTCAAGAGAAGATGAGGCTCGAGGAGGAGGCGGAGCAGAAGAAGATTGAGGCAATTGAGCGCGCGCTGGCGGAGAAGGGGATCAATCCAGGCACGAGGATTGTGCGGAAGTAGAAGTGTATAGTGAGGTGATAGACTGTAGTTTATAGAATTTTCTCGCGTTATTGGTCGAATCCACTTCTACTGGATGTTTTGCTGCACACCATCTTCCCCCTTCTCTCACAATCTTGTACATTGAGATGCCCCTCGGAAGGACGGGAGCATATCTTATTGTTTTTATACTGTTGCACCGAGGTTTTTGCAATTCGTCTAATGTTCCATGTGTCTCACCATTTTGACCCCTATTAGCCCCCCAAATTTACAAGGCCAGTCAAGTAAGGACATAATACGCAGCGCCTCCTTCCGACTATTCCATCAAAATGGGTAAACGACTGGTTTCCGAGCCCCTCTAAGGCGTGAAACCTGCACCCAGCTCCTTCATACTGCACCCCACCATCTTCTCGACCATTCTTCCGTCGTTGCTCAGCCGCATGATGCGCACTCATTCT
>Ga0307515_10021394_pt1 | contig 11473 bp, 8 predicted proteins | sample 17_EM_MG_FD_194513 | JGI IMG/M metagenome (GOLD analysis project Ga0307515, IMG submission 194513) | Populus trichocarpa ectomycorrhiza microbial communities from riparian zone in the Pacific Northwest, United States - 17_EM | ecosystem: Host-associated > Plants > Roots > Unclassified | place... | reverse complement strand
CCGTCGCATCCCGCGCTTTCGTCGCACTTGTCGGCCCGTCCGGCTGCGGCAAGTCAACCTTCCTGCGGATGCTGCTGGGCCAGGAGCGAGCGACCAGAGGCACGATCCTGCTTGACGGCGAGCCTCTGCCGCCCGAGCCAGGTCCGGATCGCGGTGTCGTCTTCCAGCGCTATTCGGTCTTTCCGCATCTGACAGTGCTGGGGAACGTGCTGCTCGGCAAGGAGCTGACGGCCTCCAGATACAAGGCCAAACTTTTCGGCGCGGCCCGGCGGGCGGGCCTCGAGGAGGCCCGGCAGATGATTGCCGAAGTGGGTCTCTCAGGCGCTGAAGGCAAATATCCTGCCCAGCTTTCCGGAGGCATGCAGCAGCGGCTGGCGCTGGCTCAGGCGCTGATCATGAAACCGAAGGTCCTGCTGCTCGACGAGCCGTTCGGCGCGCTCGATCCCGGCATCCGCGCCGAGATTCACACGCTGATGAAGCGGCTCTGGCACGAGACGCAGATGACCGTGGTCATGGTCACGCATGACATGCGCGAAGCCTTCACGCTCGCCACCCGTGTCGTCGCCTTTGAGCGTCCGCGCGACCGGCCGGAGGAAAAACAGCGCTACGGCGCCACCATCACCAAGGATATCGCCATCTGGCCGCCGCGCCGCGCGGGCGAGCCTTCGTACTTCAGCCCCGACCGGGACGGCCCGGTCATTTTGCAGGGCCCTTACCGGGACGACCCGTCTTCCAGTCCGTCAGGAGATAAATAGTCATGCACGTCAGACGTTCCGCAGAGGAAATAGCCGCCAACCGGCAGCGCTACGAAGAACATCAGAAGAAGGGCCTGGAGTTCGCTCCCAAGACACTTCCGACACCGAGCGTCCTGCCCGCGCCGGCGATCTCTTCCACTGTAATCATCCATCAGGAAATCATCCCCGGCGGCTGGTATTGGTCGACCCTTTTGAAGCGTGGGGAGGCGCTGCGCATCGACCAGCAGGACGGCGCCTCGACCGTGGCGCTGATCGCCTGGAACGCCGCCGACACCAGCGAAAGGCTCAATCTGGTCGATACGGTCAAGATGCAGTGGACGACCGCGCTCGGCAAGGGACGGGTGATCTTCTCCGATATGGGCCGGGTGATGTTCTCGATGATCGAAGACAGCGCGGGTTCTCATGATTGCCTGATGGGCGGATCGACGGCAGCGTCGAACGCCGCGAAATATCCGGGTGCAAAAACCCGCAACACGCGCGACAACTTCATCCTGGCAACCGGCAAGCTCGGCCTCGATCGCCGCGATATTCCGGCCGTTCTCAATCTCTTTGCGCCAGTCCGCATCGACGATGCCGGTGGTTTCCGCTGGCAGGGCAAGACGTCTAACAGCGGCGACTATGCCGAAATGCGTGCCGAGATGGACATGGTTGTGGCGCTCTCCAATTGCCCGCACCCGCTCGACCCCAATCCGGCCTATGCGCCCGCGCCTGTGACCATCACCCGCTTCCATGCAGCAGCACCGGCAGCAGACGATCTAGCCCGCACGGCCACCGCCGAGGCCGTTCGCGGCTTTGAAAACAACGCCCTGATGCAGGCTTGAGGAGGAGCGGACCATGACCGATTTCATTCAGACCGCCGCCTCGCGCACTGTCGAAAACGCCGCGCAGGATCATTTCATCCCGGCCGAAGCGCCCTGGTCCGGCATCGTGCGCAAGGGCCAGACGATCCGCATCGAGGACAGCTACGGCCAGCAGGCGATCGATACGCTGTTCTACAAGGCCGATGATTTTTCCGAACGCTACTCCAACCAGGATACGATGCGCGAACAGGGTGCGGCCTATGTCGGCACTGGCACGCGGATCATGTCCAGCGAAGGCCGCGTGATGCTAACGATGACGGCCGACAGCTGCGGCCGCCACGACACGTCGGCCGGCGCCTGCTCCTGCGAGAGCAATACCGTGCGCTTCGGCCATGGCACCAAATACTTGCATGCCTGCCGCGACAACTTCGTGATTGAGGTCATGAAACACGGCATGAGCAAGCGCGACATCGTGCCCAACATCAACTTCTTCATGAACGTGCCGATCAGCCCCGATGGCAAGATGACCATCGTCGACGGCATCTCCTCGCCCGGCGACTATGTCGAACTGGTGGCCGAAATGGACGTGCTCTGCGTCATCTCCAATTGCCCGCAGATCAACAATCCCTGCAACGGCTTCGATCCGACGCCGATCCGGGTGCTGATCTGGGATGCGGGGGTCTGATTTCATGTTCAACAAGGTTCTCATCGCCAACAGAGGCGAAATCGCTGTCCGGGTCATCCGGACATTGAAGACAATGGGCATCGCCTCCGTCACTGTTTATTCCGACGCCGACCGGTTTTCCATGGCAACGCGGCTTGCGGACGAAGCTATCCGTCTCGGCCCCTCGCCCACAACGGAAAGCTACCTGAACGTCGATGCCGTCATCGCCGCCTGCAAGGCAACGGGCGCAGAGGCCGTTCATCCCGGCTACGGGTTCCTGTCGGAAAATATCGGTTTTGCCGAACGGTTGGCGGCCGAGGGCATCGTGTTCATCGGCCCGCGTCCGGAGCATCTCTCGGCTTTCGGGCTGAAACACACCGCCCGCGAGCTGGCAAAATCGAGCGGCGTACCGCTTCTGCCGGGGAGTGGATTGCTGGAGGGCGTCGATGACGCGCTCGCGGCCGCCGAAACCGTCGGCTATCCGGTGATGCTGAAGAGCACTGCCGGCGGCGGTGGCATCGGCATGCAGCTGTGCGCTGATGCGCAAGAGCTGAAGGCCGCCTTCGAAAGCGTGCAACGCACGGCGCGCGCCAGCTTCGGCGATGCCCGCGTCTATATCGAACGTTTCGTCGCCGATGCCCGCCATGTCGAGGTGCAGATCTTCGGCGATGGCAAGGGCAAGGTGCTGGCGCTCGGCGAGCGGGACTGCTCGCTGCAGCGGCGTAACCAGAAGGTTGTCGAGGAAACACCCGCACCGGGCCTATCGCCGGAGACACGGGCGCGGCTGCACAAGGCGGCGGTCGATCTAGGCTGCTCGGTGTCCTACGCATCGGCCGGTACGGTCGAGTTCATCTACGATCCCGCCCGCGAGGAATTCTATTTCCTCGAGGTCAACACCCGGCTGCAGGTCGAGCATCCGGTGACGGAAGCGGTCTTCGGCATCGATCTCGTCGAATGGATGATCCGCCAGGCGGCGGGCGAGGATGTGCTTTCGGGCGCCGAGGCTCTGACGCCGAAGGGAGCAGCCATCGAAGTGCGCGTCTACGCCGAGATGCCGCATGCCGATTTCCGCCCGAGCGCCGGGCTGCTGACGGAGGTTGCTTTTCCCGAAGACGCCCGCATCGACGGCTGGATCGAGACCGGCACGGAGGTGACGCCGTTCTACGATCCGATGCTGGCAAAGTTGATCGTCGCAGCCGAGGATCGCCCGGCGGCGATCGCGAAACTTCAGGCAGCCCTTGCCGCAACGTCGATCGCCGGGATCGAGACCAATCTGGACTATCTCCGGGAAATTGCCGCTTCCGACCTCCTCGCAAGCGGCAAGGTGGCGACGACGGCGCTGCGCAATTTCGCCTTCGTGCCGGATGTCATCGAGGTTCTCTCGCCGGGCGCCCAGTCCAGCCTTCAGGAACTGCCCGGCCGCCTCGGCCTCTGGCATGTCGGGGTGCCGCCGAGCGGACCGATGGACGAGCGCTCCTTCCGCCATGCCAATCGTCTCGCCGGCAACAACGACACGACGGCCGCGCTGGAACTGACCGTGTCCGGCCCGACGCTGCGCTTCTACACCGATACGGTGATTGCGCTCAGTGGAGCGCAGATGCCGATGACTTGTGATGGCCTCCGGCTAGCGCACGACACGGCCGTGAACATTCGGGCTGGACAAGTGCTGTCCATCGGTACCATCGAAGGCCCCGGCCAGCGCGCCTATCTCGCCGTCGCCGGCGGCTTTTCCGCGCCCGTGGTACTCGGCTCGCGCGCAACGTTTGGCTTGGGCCAGTTCGGCGGCAACGCCACCGGCACGCTCAGGGCCGGCCATGTGCTGCACCTTGCGCGGCAAGCACCCGTCAAGCCGCCGGAGCCGGCAGAACCGGCCGAACTCACCCGTGAATGGAGCGTCGGCGTCCTCTACGGACCCCATGGCGCACCGGATTTCTTTCAGCCGGGCGACATCGACGCACTGTTTTCCACCGCCTACGAGGTGCATTTCAACAGCGCCCGCACCGGCGTCCGCCTGATCGGGCCGGCGCCGAAATGGGCGCGCAGCGATGGCGGAGAGGCGGGGCTTCATCCCTCCAACCTGCACGACAACGCTTATGCCGTTGGCGCGATCGATTTTACCGGCGACATGCCGATCATTCTCGGCCCTGATGGCCCAAGCCTCGGTGGCTTCGTCTGCCCGGCGGTGATCGCCCGTGAAGAGCAGTGGAAGATGGGCCAGTTCAAGCCCGGCGACCTTATCCGCTTTCATGCCGTCGCGCGGAGCGAAGATCCTGTCGTCGGTCCTGCCGTTCACCGGCCGGCTGCGGATATCGGCTCGGCCATCGTCGGGATGCGCGACGATGGCCCCGTTTCCGTCGTTTACCGGCGCCAGGGCGACGACAACCTACTGGTCGAATACGGGCCGATGGCGCTCGATATCGCGCTCAGGCTGCGTGTTCACCTGCTGATGCAGGCCGTCGTGGAGGCCCGCCTGCCCGGTCTCATCGACCTGACGCCCGGCATCCGGTCGCTGCAGATTCACTATGACGGAACGATGTTGACGCGAAAGCGTCTGCTTGGACTGTTGGCGGACATAGAGACGACCCTTCCGCCCGCGCAGGCGGTCACTGTCCCGAGCCGCATCGTGCATCTGCCGCTGTCGTGGAACGATCCGGATGCCGAGCTTGCCATGCGCAAATATCAGGAGCTGGTCCGTCCGAACGCGCCCTGGTGCCCGTCCAACATCGAGTTCATCCGCCGCATCAACGGATTGCCGGACGAACAAGCGGTGAAGGACATCGTCTTTGATGCCAGCTATCTCGTTCTGGGTCTGGGTGACGTCTATCTCGGCGCGCCGGTGGCAACCCCTGTCGATCCGCGCCATCGTCTCGTCACCACCAAGTACAATCCGGCCCGCACCTGGACCCCGGAAAACGCCGTTGGCATCGGCGGGGCCTATATGTGCATTTACGGCATGGAGGGACCGGGTGGCTATCAGCTGTTCGGCCGCACGATACAGGTGTGGAACACCTGGCGGCAGACGCCAGAATTCGCCAAGGGCAAGCCATGGCTGCTCAATTTCTTCGACCAGGTCCGCTTCTTTCCGGTCAGTCATCAGGAGTTGACCGAGGCGCGGGCCGCCTTCCCGCATGGCGGCTATCCCGTGCGGATCGAGGAGACTGAATTCTCCTATGAGGCCTATGAGAAGGAACTGCAGGCGAATGCCGTGTCGATCGGCCTCTTCAAGGCCACGCAGCAGGCGGCTTTCGACGCCGAGCGGCAAAGCTGGAAGGAAACCGGTCTCGACAGTTTCGTCAGTGACGAAGGAGCAGGCGAAAGCCTCGAGGGCGATATCCCGGCCGGCTGCTTCGGTGTTGCCAGCAGCGTTCCGGGCAATATCTGGAAACTCATGGTCGAGCCGGGAGCCTCCGTTGCCGCAGGCGATACGGTTGCCATCATCGAATCCATGAAAATGGAAATCAACGTCACTGCCCACGCCGCAGGACGCGTCCGCGATCTACGCGCCGGCCCCGGACGCAATATCAAAGCCGGCGATATCATCGTCGTTCTGGAGACCTTGTAACATGCTGCCGACAATTCTCGATCTCTCAAGCCTTCGCGCCGCCTATCAATCCGGCCTGACGCCGCTCGACCTCGTCGAGGAGGTGATTGCCCGCCGCGCGGCCTCCAATGATCCGGCGATCTTCATCACGCCCACGCCGGATGAGGGCCTGCGTCAAGCGGCCCGCGATTTGATGGCACGGTCGCAGCAGGCAAACAGTCTGCCGCTGTGGGGTGTGCCATTCGCGGTTAAAGACAATATCGACGCCGCGGGTCTTCCGACCACAGCGGCTTGCCCGGCCTATGCCTATGAACCTGCCGTGGACTCGACCGTTGTCGCCCGCCTGAAGGCAGCTGGCGCCATCGTCATCGGCAAGACTAATCTCGACCAGTTCGCAACCGGGCTCAACGGCACACGCTCTCCCTATGGTGCGCCCCGTTCCGTCTTTAACCCAGCCTATGTATCCGGCGGTTCGAGCTCTGGTTCGGCCGTCGCCGTTGCATCCGGCCTTGCAACATTTTCGCTGGGTACGGATACGGCCGGTTCCGGCCGCGTACCCGCCGCCTTCAACAATCTTGTCGGCATCAAGCCGACGCCGGGGCTGGTGCCGAATGTCGGCGTCGTTCCGGCCTGCCGCAGCGTCGATGTCGTGACCGTCTTTGCCGCCACGGTCGGCGATGGTGTTGCGATCCGCAAGGTGATGGAGGGCTATGACGCCGCCGATCCGTTCTCGCGGCAAGCCACGCCCGCTAGCCTTCCCGCCTCCGGTTTGCGCATTGGCGTGCTGGAAGATGCCGAGCGCGAGTTCTTCGGAAACCGGGATGTCGAGGCACTTTATGACGCGGCGATCGAGCGGGCGAAATCGCTTGGCGCGACCATCGTGCCTTTCGACTATGCGCCGTTCCGGCAGGCGGCCGAACTGCTCTACAACGGCCCCTGGGTCGCGGAACGACTGGCGGCGGTGAAGGACTTCATGACGAGCAACGCCGATGACTTCGACCCGACGGTGCGCACCATCATCGAGGGTGCGAACGCCTATGATGCCGTCGCCGCTTTCGAAGGCAAGTACAAGCTCGAGGCGCTGCGGCAGAAGACGAAGGTCGAGTGGAAGAAGGTGGACATCCTGATGCTGCCGACCTCGCCTACGACGTACACCGTCGAGGCGATGCTGGCCGATCCGATCGTGAAGAACGGCCATTTCGGCCGCTACACGAATTTCGTCAATCTCTACGACTATGCCGCCATCGCCATTCCGGCGGGCTTCGGCGGCAATGGTCTGCCCGGCGGCGTGACACTGATCGGCCCGACGTTCACGGATGATGCGCTCGCCCCGTTTGCCGACGCTATGCACCGGGCGCTTGGCGCCGGCATGGGCAAGGACAAGACTGCATCGCTGCCCGAAGCAAGCCGGGTCGCACCGCTTCACGACGGCTTCGTCCCGATCGTCGTCGTCGGTGCCCACCTGACCGGTATGCCGCTCAATCATGAGCTCACCGGGCCGGGCGGATATCTGGTGAAGACCTGCCGGACAGCCGGTGACTACCGCCTCTTCGTGCTGCCGGGCACGGTGCCACCCAAGCCCGGTCTCATCCGCGAGCCCGGCTTTACGGGCGACGGCCTTGAGGTCGAAGTCTGGGCGCTACCGCCAGCCGCTTTTGGCCATTTCGTCCAGAAAATTCCCGGACCGCTCGGCATCGGAAAAGTGGTCCTCGATGACGGCTCGATCATTTCCGGTTTCCTCTGCGAGGCCCATGCCATTACCGGCGCTCAGGAAGTGACGGACCTCGGTGGCTGGCGGGCCTATATCCGCGCGAAAAATGCAAACTCAACGGTGTGACAAAGGAAGCAAAAGCATGAAAAGATTGCTCGGGCACATGTTTCGCCTGCTCCGCGAGGGACTGCTCGCCCGAACGTTTGCCATTGGCACCCGGCGCCGGCAACAGGACAGGTAATCTTTATGAGGCTCGATGAGTTCGAGCCTCGGAACCGTTGATTGCAGCCAGTTTCACTGCCGCCTTCAAAGGCTTCACGCGCAACCTGTCACGGGCTCCGGCCAGATAGTCGGATCGAAACATGGATAGATCCCCAATGGTCCATCCATCGACCATTTTTCGAATGCGAGAACGACCCCGCTACCAAAGTGGCGGGATCGTTCTCGTTTTTGACATTCAGCTCCAGGCGTGAAGCGGCGGTTTCTCGCCATTAAGAAAATACTTCCCGAGGATCGAATATTTCCAGCGGACCGGATCATGCAGAGTGTGGGTCCGGGCATTGCGCCAGTGCCGGTCGAGGCCATGCTCGGCCAGTGTCGAACGCGTACCCGCCAGCTCGAACAGCTTGTTGGTGGCAGTGATGGCGATCTCGGTGGAGAGGATCTTTGCCTCCGCCGTGACAATCTGCGCTTCGGCGACGGTCTCGGCGTTCGGCTCGAGAATCGCGCGGTCGATGGCATAACCGGCTTTTTCCAACAGGGCCTGGGCCGCATGCAGTCGCAGCGTCAGGTCGCCGATTGCCTGGATCGTGTAGGGGTCGTCCCAGGCATTGTCGACGCCGCTGTCGACCCAGGCGCGGGACTTGGTGCGAACGAAACTGATGGTTTCGTCGATCGCCGCCTGGGCGATGCCGGTGTCGACAGCAACCTGGATGATCTGGAAGATCGCGCCGTCCGCCGTCGGCACCTCATAGCCCTTGTAGCCCGGAACCAGATGGGTCTTCGGCACCTTGACGTTGTTGAGGATGACGGTACCCGACAGCGTGGTGCGTTGCCCGAACGACGACCAGTCGTCGATGACGGTCAGGCCCGGCGCGTCGCGCTCCGCAATCGCGTACCAGGCCCTGCCCTCGTCATCGAGTGCGACGATCGGTACCAGATGCGCAAGCAGAGCACCTGACGAATAGAACTTCTGCCCGTTGACGATGACATGGTCACCGGCATCGACAAGCCGTGTCTCGAAATCGACGGCGCGCTTGGAGCCGAATTCGGAAAAGGCGTTGCCGAAGCGGGTCCCCTTCAGCACCTCGGCAAACAGCAGTTTCTGCTGCTCTTCGTCCGAAACGGTCCGGATGGCCGCGACGACGCCAAGATGGTTCTGGGCGATCTGGCCAATGGACGAGTCCGCGGCCGATATGATCTCGATGACCTTGGCGAGCGTCGCATAGGAAACTTCGGGCCCTCCGAACGCCTTCGGTACATTGATCGACCAGAGACCACTCTGCGAGAAGGCATCCAGTTCCTTGACGGGCCAGATCCGCTCGCGGTCGCGCTGCGCGGAGCCCGTGACGAAATCGGCGGCGAGCCTCTTTGCAATGCTGATCGCCTCGGCATCGGTCTTGATAACGTGGGCTGGTTCCGCCGGTCGCGGCACCCCGGGCACCGCCTTGGCGGCATTGTCGGTATTGACGTTGGATAGGGTCATTCTGGTCGTCTCCTCTTGAGAAAATGCGACGCGGTTCAAACCGCGGTTGCCGGAAGAATGGGTGTATTTGGCGCGGCCGGTGGCGGGCTTTGGCCGAGATAGAAGGCTTTGACGTCATCCCTGTCGCGCAATTCGCGGGCGTTGCCGGAAAGAACGGCAACGCCGTTTTCCAGGATCGTGGCACGGTCGGCATATTTCAGGGCGACGGTGGAGTTCTGTTCGGCGACGAGGATCGACAGGCCTTCCTCGCGGTTGAGCCTGCGCAGGGTCCTGAAAATGTCCTGGACGACGATCGGGGCAAGACCCATCGAAGGCTCGTCAAGGACCAGCAATCGCGGCCGGGACATCAGTGCCCGGCCGATCGCCGTCATTTGCTGTTCGCCGCCGGAGGTAAGGCCCGACAGCGCATGGCGCTTTTCCTTCAGACGCGGAAAATGCGCATAGACCTTTTCCAGATCGGCGGCGATCTCCGCCCTGCTGCCGCTGCGCCCGAGCCCGCCGGTGACGAGGTTTTCCTCAACCGTCAGGCTGCGGAAGCAATGGCGGCCTTCGAGCACCTGAACGAGGCCCGAACGTACCAGATCGGCCGGCTTCGCGGTCACGACATCCAATCCTTCGAACAGGATGCTGCCTTCCGTCACCAAGCCCCGCTCTGCCGGAAGAAGATTGGAGACCGCCTTGAGCGTCGTGGTCTTGCCGGCACCATTGGCACCAAGAAGAGCAACGATCTCGCCGCGCGCCACCGTGAAAGTGACGCCATGGAGCGCCGTGATGGCATGATTGTAGGTTGCCTTCACACCATTGACCGCAAGCAGAACCTCATTGTGACCCATGATGTTTTCCAATCTCATGTAGAAGGTTGCGGCGGAAAGGCCGGGCGGGATCCTGGTGAGGCGAGAGCCTGCCCGGAATAGGTCACCCGGCCGAAACGCATCAGTTGGTGGCCGTTTCGGCATCTTCTGCGGTGCGCAGCTTGATGCCCTTCTCGGCTGCATAGGCTTCCGACGACTTTTCGATGATTGGCCGCAACAGCGCCCAGTCCGGTGCGATCCAGTCGGAGACGACGTTCCACTTCTTGCCGTCCCACTGCTGGAAGGTCACGTAGCCATTGCCTTCGTGATTGTCCCAGGTGACGTTGATCGAGTGGAACAGGCCCTTAGCGCCGAGCGCCTCGACACGGGCGGGATCAAGCTGCAGGTGCTCGAAGCCCCAGCGCACCTCGTCGCCGGTCAGCGTGCGCTTGCCGAACTTCTCCTGTGCGATGCGGATCGCCTCGACGTTCAGGATGCCGTTGACGATGCCGAGATTGTGGTAGACCGAGCCGATGCGCTTCTTGTCTTCCAGATTGCCCTTGCCGGCATCATAGAGCGTCTTGACGATTTCCTGGACGACCGGATATTCGGCGCCGGACGCCTGCGTGGTGATCGCCGTGTAACCCTTGGCTGCTTCGCCGGCCGGAATAGCGTCCTCTTCCGAGTTGGACCAGACATTGCCGATGATGTGATCGACCGGGAAGCCGGTCTTGGCTGCGGTCTTCAAGGCTACCGGGTTCATCACACCCCATCCGCGCAGGACGACATAATCCGGCTTGGCGCGGCGGATCGTCAGCCATTGCGACTGCTGTTCATTGCCCGGATGCGGGACCTCGATCTGCTGAAGCTCGAAGCCGTATTTCTGCGCCAAAAGCTCGTAGATCGGAATGGTTTCCTTGCCGTAGGGCGAGCCGTGGTAAAGCACGACGATCTTCTTGCCTTTCAGGTTTTCGAGACCGCCTTCCTTGCCGGCGATGTAGTTCACGATACCGGACGTCTCGCTGTAGGGGTTGAGCAACAGCGGGAAGACATAAGGGAAAACGCGGCCGTCGGTTGAGTCCGTGCGGCCGTGGTTGATGGTGATCAGCGGCACCTTGTCAGCCGTGATGCGATCGATCATCGCATAGGCGATGCCGACCGACAGCGGGTTCCATGCAGCGACGTTCGGATTGCTCTTCAATCGTTCATAGGCCTCGACACCGCGCTCGACCTCGTACTGGGTTTCTGCTTCCGACCAGGTCAGCTTGACGCCGTTGACGCCGCCATCGCGGGTGTTGATCAGGTTGAGATAGTCGATGAAACCGCCGAAGAAGCCGGTGCCGCCCGCTGCATAAGGGCCGACGCGATAGCTCTGCAGCGGAAAATACTGCTCGTCGGCATGGGCTGTCGGCAGCGCCACCGTGAAGGCGATGCCTGCGGCAAGAGCCGCGATTTTGAATTTGCTGAAGATCGTCATATCTGGACACACTCCTGGTATGGACCGGC
>Ga0307515_10021393_pt1 | contig 11473 bp, 8 predicted proteins | sample 17_EM_MG_FD_194513 | JGI IMG/M metagenome (GOLD analysis project Ga0307515, IMG submission 194513) | Populus trichocarpa ectomycorrhiza microbial communities from riparian zone in the Pacific Northwest, United States - 17_EM | ecosystem: Host-associated > Plants > Roots > Unclassified | place... | reverse complement strand
AACATGTTAGTATCAAATATTAAGGTCCATGTTGAGTTTATATTATACTTATTCTTACACCATTAGTGTAACCTTTTCACCTTGACATGATAAACTTAACTAATCATAATGAAAGAGAGAAACATAAATAAACAAGGAAAGGAAATGAAAAGCATAAGTAAGAGATTAATATAAGCAAAACTTAAGCATTACAAAATATAAAGAGAGAGCAAGAGCATGATCTTGATCTAAAAACCAAGATGCCTAAATACATGGCAAATACCTCCTTTTATAGGCCAAAATTCAGAATTATTGATTTGTTGACTAATTGTTGAGTAGGTGGCCACATCTTGACTTGGTGACAATCCTTATCTTATTGTCTGCCAAAAACGTAATTGATAACATCATAATTTGAACAGACTTAAATCATGAAAGTTCTAGGAAATTGTCTCAGCTTTCCAGGTTAAAAATTGGAGGTCATTTGGAGTTCTAAAACTTGAGATATGGGCTGAACATTGAACAGTGTCTGGGCTGCAGGACAGATTCAGACTTCTCCATTGTTGCTACAATTTGGACTTGAAAACAGCCTTTTTAAATCTTGGACTCCCATGAAAGTTTTAGGCCTATTTCTTAGCTTTCCATCCATATAAGGCAGATATAAATCCAAGATCTACAGCTCCAGATATGACCCGATGACCGAACAGTGTTCCAGTTTGGACTGAACCAACATCTCTTTACTAAGTTTGGCCCTCTCTTTGTCCTTTCAATTTCCGTACTTAAACTCATCAATCAATCCTTTCATTTATGTGATAGGCCTGCATTTAAGATAAACATTTACCATAAATTAAAGGTATCTTATGGTATCAGACTTGTTATTATAAAACATGCTTTAGTTAAGGAGTTATAGATACTTCAAGTGCAAAATGATGATATAAAACCTTGATAAAAATGCACTTTTAAGTACTAATCAATAATCAATCGATTGAAGATATAGAATCATCATAGCTTTCCAATAGGCATAGTCATTACCATCAAAGAAAGGTGGCCTAGAGGTTGATGATCCTTTATTTTGTACATTAAAACTAATGGTTGCAATTCTACTCAAAGTCTAAGCAAACTTATAAATGAGAACCAGACTCTAATGCCAATTATTGTTATAGGATTAAGGTAACAATAACACCTAAATGAGTGAATTAGATGTTCCACTAATATTAACACATATTGCAATTAATTAAAAAACAATTAAACACAATTAACCAACAATATAATTAAATTGCGTAAAGTAAAAGGATAAGGAAGAGAGATTGCAAACTCGATTTTTAATGTGGTTCAACAAACTCACATCCACACCTCATGCACCAAGCCGCTCTTGAGTATTATATTATTAACTAATCCAAGCCAGATATTACAATGTCCTTGGTGAATCCTTATTGAGCCCTTTTTTTTCCACTACTTGAAGAAATATCAACTTCAAGATTTTTTACCTTGGTGATGCATCTCACCAATGACTAATAGTTTTTCTCCTAAACTCTTGAAGGTTTACAATTGTTTGAAATGTAACAATACTCTTTCAAAGAGTAGATACAATTGAAAACTATGATGTCTATAACTCACTAAATAACATTTGGTATCACCAAACGATCAACTAGTTCACGCATAATTCTAGTTTTGATAGTTTTAAACCTGATGAATTCTTAGAACCGTTTTATTAATCCTTTTAAAATGTATGCAAAGTGAAGTGTGTGAATTCATTTTTGTTAGTATTATCAAGTAGGATATAAAGATTTATATATGAGCACTAAAATGAAAAATTCATTTTGCTTCCTTCTTGGACTTGATCCATGCTTGTTGATGTATTCTTACATTTTTAATGCTTATTCTCAACAAAGCATATTATTAATATAATTTTGATATTATTATTATCATCAAAATATATATAAAATCATAAATATATTACCTAAAGATCAATAGAAACAACCACCTATTTTCTCTTTGGTCGTTTATCCTTTAATTTTAGTTTTTGTTAACAATTTTGAAATAATTGACCATCGACTTGGCTAGAAAAGGATTCAGTAAAAAAAGAGAGATTAAAATTAAAAAAAAGACCACTTTTTTAATCAATAATGATTTGTAAAAAGATGGACAATGCAGGTGTGTCCAGTAAATGACCTCTAGGCTTAGTTCCTTTTTTTTTTTTTGTTGATATATATATTCCATAAAAAACCGAAGAAAACCACAATATGTATATACACAAAGAATTAGTAAATAAATATAAATTTAAAAATTGGAGACATAATTATTATAAAAAAACCATGGGTCATTATTAAAAGAGTCATGTCAAAATGATAAGTATATTTATTGACTCCTAAATGTAAATTATTGTTGCAAATTGGTTCACCATCATCTTTTCCCAATGTCTTCTGTCATTCGAGTATGTCTTATTGTTTCTCTTTGCGTGTTGACAAGTCACCTTCTCTTAAAATAAGAGAACCATTCCACGCATTTTGCTTCCCTCAATGCGCCCCCTAATCATATCATGACAAGTGGACTGTTGCCAGATTGTTAGTGCTCATGGTGTCGACGCCATTCTAGCTGTCTTCCAACCAACACTCATCACCTTTTACTCAGCGGCTCGAGCCATCCTGATTCCATCACTAAGTGGGCAGATAGGGATCTCTAGTCCAACTCAATTGGTAATTTACCACATATTATTTGATATATTTGTTTTAGTAAGATTAATGGTCGGTGTCTCTGTATATATATATTAACACATTAAAATTATTAACACGAAAACAAACTTTCTAAATATATTCTTAGGAAAAAATAAAGAAAAGAAAGAAAATTTTATAATTGAAAATCAAAATTCAAGTTAGAAGAATAATTATTGGCAAGTGAATTTCAATTTTCAAAAAGAGAGAGATATGATTTAAGGACATTATATTCATCGATCCTTGAACATATTTCTCCATGTGAGAATTTTCTTAAAATTCATATATCCTTATATATTTATAAGGATATAAAAAATTAGAATTTTTTTAAAAATTAACCGAATCTAAGAACAAAAAAACTAAAAAAATTAAAAAATTCAGAAAGACAAAAACTTTGAACATTTCAAAAAATTTAAAATAATTCATAGAAAATATAGAAAAAACATAGTAAACTTTCACGTTGAGCCTTTTTTTTCTAATAATAAAAGGTGGACAACACATCGTCTGTTCACTATTTAAAAAATAAAATGAGGCAGAAGACATGCCATCTACGTCTCTAGAATCCAACGAATAGAGAGTCGCTGAAAAATCAGGGTAGTGGTATTTTTTTCATAAAATATATTTTTTCAACCTATTTGTGACTTAAAACACCTAGAAAATACCCTAAAGACCTTATTAAGCTTGTTTATGGGATCAAACAACCTAAAAACATGTCCATAAACCCAAAATCAACCAAAATTCAAAAACCTTGTGGAGCTCAAATCTATCATCTCAAGCAATAGGAAGGCCAAATAACACCCCATTAGAATTCCTCTCATCGATCGGAACCTATTAACATCAAAATTGACTTTTTTAGTGGCCTAAATCGATGCCAACAAATATTATTTTCTCTCTCTATCATTAGAATCTAACGACTTTATCCCTCCACTCTAAAACAAAGACTAAGAAACAAGAAAAATAAAATTTTGGACTGAAATGCATTTTAAAAAACTAAAAGGGTTGAAAAGTGATAAAGTGGAAAGTAGAAGGAGTAAAGTATATTTTTGGAAACTGTTGTTCTAGGATTAAGGCAACAATAACACCTAAAAGAGTTGAATTAGGTGTTCAACTAATATTTACAAATATTGTGATTAATTTAAATAAACAATTAAACACAATTAACCAACAATATATTATCAAAATTAAGACCAGAGTCTTCTAAAGTTTGTTTCATCCATAAACTTTGTGCACAAAAACTACCCGCTATGATATATTCGACTTCAGTTGTTGATAGGGCTACTGAGTTTTGTTTCTTACTAGCCCAAGATACTAGTGATAATCCTAAAATAACAAGTTTCACTAGTACTATTTTTATCAACTTTACACCCGATAAATCCAACATCTGAATAACTAATCAAATTCAACTCGCTTCCTTTCGAATACCACAACCCTAAATCAATTGTACCATGCAAATATCAAAGAAATTCATTTTATAGCACTAACATGGAATTCTTTAGGACATGTTTGAAAATGTCCACATAGACATACACAAAACATAATATCGAGTATACTTGAAGTTAAACATAAGAATAAACCGATTATACCTCGATATTTGGTGATGTCTATATTATTATCATTTTATTCCATATCAAGTTTGGTTGATGTTCTTATGGGTATGTTAGCTTCTTTGACATGTTTCATCCCAAATCTTTTAGTAGATCTTTGATACACTTGCTTTGGTTGATGAAGATGTCATCCTTTGCTTGTTTGATTTGCAATTGAAGGAAAAAAAATTAATTCTCTCATCATGCTCATTTCAAATTCATCTTGCATACATCCTGTAAATTCCTTACAAAGAGATTCCTTAGTAGCACCGAATATAATAACATCAACATATATTTACACAAACAAGATATCTTTACCTTTTTCTCTTTGTGAAGAGGGTGATGTTAATTTTACCAATGTTAAAATTATTATCAATAAGAAAAGATTTTAATCTATCATACCATACTCATGTTGCTTGTTTTAAACCATATAAAGCCTATTTGAGTTTGAAAACATGATCGGGAAAATGAAAGTTTTTAAAACTTTGAGGTTGCTCAACATACACTTCTTCCATAATAAGACCAATTGAAAATGCACTTTTAACATTCATTTAAAAAGTGTAAAATTAGTATGGCATGCAAAAAGCTAAAAGCATTCTTATTTATTTTAGTCGAGCCATCAGTGCAAAGGTTTCTTTATAATCAATATCTTCTTCTTGATTATAACCTTTGACAACTAGTCTAGCTTTGTTTCTAACAATGGTCTCATGCTCATCAACTTTGTTCCTAAAAACCCATTTAGTTCGAATAATTAATTGGTTGTTATGTCTAAGGACTAGTTCTCATAAATAATTTTCTTTTGAATTGGTTTAACTCATCTTGCATGGCTAAAATTCAATTATCATCATTTTCAGTTTCAAGAAATGATTTAGGTTTTATATATGAAACAAAAATAAAATGACCATTTATATTTGTAAATGAAGTTATAGCCTTTGTTATCCAAAATGGTTGTCAATAATTAACTCAAAAGGGTAAGAGATTACGTACCTTAGCTCTTTTGGTGGAATAAAAAAGTTACTTACCATCTCTTATTGATTGCTTGTGCTTGGTTGGTCTTTGTTTATTTTTTTTATTGTTAGCCTTTATGGAGGTCTTATCATTAAGACTCAAATGTTGACCACTTCATTAATGTGATCAAGAATCTCAACAATTTTGTCATTTTGAGTTTCCTCGAAGGTGACATACATGAATTCTTCAAGACACGGTGTTCTATTATTATAGACTCTATATGCTTTGCTTGAGGAGAAATAACCGGAAAAAAATATAACATTAGATTTTGAGTCAAATTTATCCAATTTGTCTTTGGTGTTAAGAATAAAACATTTTGAATCAAGAACTTTAAAATACGAGATGTTGGGTTTCCTCCCTCTCCAAAGCTCATAATGAGTCTTTTACAACTTTGGTCTTAAGGTAACATGATTTAAAACATAGCAATATGTGTTTACAGCTTCAGCCCAAAAATATTTTGGTATATCAAATTCATTTAACATAGTTCTTGTCATTTCTTGAAGAAACCAGTTTTTCCTTTCCACAGCTCTATTTTGCTAGAGAGTTCTATGTGTTCAAAAATTATGGTGGTATCCTTTTTTTTCATAAAACTTTTCGAACAAATCACTAACAAATTCACCACCATGATCACTCATTATGTTTATGATCGAAAAACCTTTTTCATTTTCAACCTTCTTTGAAAGCTTTACAAATTCATAAATAGTTTAATCTTTTGATTTTAAAAACAAACTCATGTATATCTTATAAAATTATCAATAATCACAAACACATATTTATTACCATTTAAGCTTTTATTTCTAGTTGGACTAAAAAGATCTATATGTAGCAATTCTAAAGGTCTTTCGGTAGAAATATGGTTCTTTCTCTTAAAAGATGTTTTAACTTGTTTACCCATTTGGAGAACATCTCATAACTTTTTCTTTTTGAATGCAATATGAGGAAGACCTTTAACAAGTTCATTTTTGACAAGTTTAGAAAGGATGTCTATGCTTATATTACATGTATTTTATGCCAAAAAAAACTATCATTAATGCTAGCAACAGACAACTTTCTATCCCCATGCATGCATCAATCTTAATCTTATAAACATTTCCTTTTCTATTATCAACAAATATAACTTTGTCATTTTCAAGGATTAAACAACATGCATGGTTAAAAACAATCTTATAGCCTTTATCATATAATTGGTTAATACTAAGCAACTTATGTTTTAAGTTATCAACAAGAAATACATTTTCTATTAAAAGAGAAGACTTCCCTCTAATATTGCCAACTCCAATGATCTTTCCTTTTAAGTTGTCTCCAAATATGACTTTTCCACTATTGATCTTGGTAATGCTTAAGAACAATAAATCATTTTTGGTCATATGTCTTGAGTAAACACTATTCAAGAACCACTCCATATATTCACTTGATTCCTACACACATAAAACCATGATGAGGTTTTTGGTACCCATACCTTCTTCGGTCCTTTGTGGTTAGTGGTGGTTCCTTTTGGAACCCAAGTCATATTATAACTCTTGTCCTTCTTAATAGAACATGTATAAATCAAATGACCCATGGTTTGAGTCATGTGATTGTTTGGCTTTGATGAAGTAATTTTTCAAATCCTTTTGCTTCTTTTTAGGTTGGTAGCCTAACCTTTTTTTGTTGAAAACACATCTTTGACTAGCCAAGATGGTTTCCAAAATCTTAGAAACTTGAGTGAATTTTTCTAATTTAATGTTTAACTTTTCAACATTTTCCTTTAAAGCCTTATTTTCATTTTCAAGTTGGTTCATCTTATTGCAATCATCAACTATAATGCATGCTTTCTTTTCTAATGTATCTTTCTCAACAAGTGAACATGCATAAATCTTTTTTAATAAACTATACTTAGAACCTAACTTTTAGAATTCATCATACAATTTCTCAAAAGCATCACACTATTTATTATAAGAGAGGTCTGGTTCATCATCTGAAGAAAGTACCTCATTATCGTTCTCAATTCCTATGAAACACATGTTTGCAACATGCTCTTCCTCATTGCTTGAGCTAAAATCTAAATCGTCACTCCAAGTTGTTTTCATTGCCTTCTTGTGATGAGAACTTTTCTTCTTGTTTTGAAGAATAGAATAATCTACCTTGATGTATCTCATTTTATTGCATTTGAAGGACCTTCATTGCTCTTTGTTAGGTTCCTCTTTGTTTTCTTTTTTCTTGAAGTTTATTAATCTTTTTTTTCCTTGTTTCTTCCTTAGAAAGCTTCAGAATTGTCTTGTGATCAAAGAAATATCTTTTTCAATTCCATTTTTTATCATCATCATCATCATCATCATCATCAACATGATGCATGATTTTTTAAATGCTTCTTGAGCTTTTCTTTTTGCTCTTGCTTTTCCATTATTATTTCATATGTCATCAAAGAACCGATAAGCTATTCCAATGGAAGTTTGGTGAGATCATTGGCTTTTTGAATAGCCATCACCTTTGCGTCACAAGTCTTCGGTAAGGACCTAAGAGTTTTGCTCATGATATTAGAATTCATATTAGTCCTACCAAGATCATACAAACTATTAGTCATAGTTGTCATTCTAGTAAACATACCAGTTATGAATTCATTTAAACGTATTTTGAATAATTCATATTGATGAACTAACATTTCTATTTTGGATTTTTTAACCTGGTTAGTTTTTTCATGTGTTATCTCTAAAGCATGTCATATATCCCTAGCATTTTTGCAAGATGTGATTCTATTAAAGTTACTTTTACTTAATGCACTATACAAAGTATTCAAAGCTTTAGTATTCATAGAAAGTAATTTTTTTATCACCATCCATATACTCAATCATATCCTTAGGAATTGTAACACCATTTTCGGTTCTAGTATGTTTATGACGTCCATTCTTTATAGATAAACATAAATCATAATCAATGGATTAAAGATATATAATCATCATAGTTTTTCAATAGGCATAGTCATTACCATCAAAGAAAAGTGGCCTAGAGGTTGATGATCCTTCATTTTGTACATTAAAACTAATGGTTGCAATTCTACTTAAAGTCTGAGCGAACTTATATAAATGAGAACCAGGCTCTACCAATTGTTGTTATAGGATTAAGGCAACAATAAAACTTAAGATGGATGAATTAGGTGTTCCACTACTATTAACAAATATTGCAATTAATTAAAAAAAATAAACACAATTAACCAATAATATAATTAAATTGTGTAAAGTAAAAGGATAAGGAAGAGATATTGCAAACTGATTTTTAATGTAGTTTAAAAAGCTTACATCCACACCTCAAGCACTAAATCGTTCTTGAGTATTATATTCTTTACTAATCCAAGCTAGAGATTACAAATGTCCTTGATGAATCCTTGTTGAGCCCTTTTTTCACCATTTGAAGAAATATCAACTTCAGATTTTTTACCTTGTAGATGTACCTCACCAATGACTAAGAGTTTTTCACCTAAACTTTTAAAGGTTTACAATTGTTTGAAATGTAACAACACTCTTTCAAAGAGTAGATAATACAATTGAAAACTATGATGTCTATAACTCACTAAATAACACTTAGAAAGTATGAAGTGTTTAAGTGTAGTGAGTGTGAGAATTTATACTCTTGTGCTAGAATATGAATGTTCAATTTAGCATAACATTATAGTATGTTAGGATTGATGATTTCTAGCTACTTTTGCTTTTGAAATAGTCTTTATATATTGTATGTTCGGAATTCTCTTACATTTTTGCAAGAATAAGAGCTATTTATAAGATTCCAAAAGAAACTAGTCGTTAAAACCCACTGACGGCTGAAACGATTGACCAGTTTCTATAAATTTCTAGGTGTTCATCCTTGATGAACAATAAGTCGACCGATTCATTTGGTATCATCAAATGATCAACTGGTTCACGCATAATTCTAGTTTTGATAGTTTAAAACCTGATGAATTCTTAGAACCGTTTTATCAATCCTTTTAAAATGTATGCGAAGTGAAATGTGTGAATTCATTTTAATTAGTGCTTTCAAGTAGTATATAAAGATTTACACATGAACATTAAAATAAACACTTCGTTTTGCTTTCTTTTTGGACATGATCCATACTTGTTGATGTATTCTTCATATAAAACAAATTTAAAGCTTATTTTCAACCAAGCATATTATTAGTATAATTTTGATATTATTATTATCGTCAAAACATATATAAAATCATAAATGTATTACCTAAAGATCAATAGAAACAACACCTATTTCCCTTTAGTCTTTTATCCTTTAATTTTGCCTTTTGTTAACAATTTTGAAACAATTGACTATCACCTTTGCTAGAAAAAGATTCGGTAAAAAAACAAAACAAATTAGAGATTAAAATGAAAAATACAAGATCACCTATTTAATTAATAATAATTTGTAAAAGGATGCAGAATGCATACATGTATATAATGAAAAGATCTCTAGGCTTAGTTTTTTTTATATATATATACATTTTCCATTAAAAACCCAAGAAAACCACAATATATATAAAACAAAGAATTAGTAAATAAATATATATATATTTAAAAGTTATAGATATAATTATTATAAAAAAACAATGAGTTATTATTAAAATAGTCATGTCAAAATGATAAGTCTATTTATTGACTCTTAAATGTAAACTATTGTTGCCAAGTGGTTCACCATCATCTTTTTTTAATGTCTTCTGTCGTTTGTGGATGTCTTATTGTTTTCTCTTTGCGTGCTGACAAGTCACCTTCTACCATTCTATGCGTTTTCTTCCCTCAATGCGCCCCCCAATTATATCATGACAAGTGGACTGTTGCTAGATTGTTCGTGCTCATGGTGTGGATGTCATTCTAGCTGTCTTCCAACCAGTACTCATCACCTTTTACTCAGTGGCTTGAGCCATCCCGATTCCATCACTGACTGGGCAGATAGGGATCTCTAGTCCATCTCAATTGTTAATTTACCACATATTATCTGATATATTTGTTTTAGTAAGATTAATGGTCGGTGTCTCTGTCTATATATATATTGGCCGGAGTTTTGCTTAAGCTCCTCCAACAAGTCGCCGGCTAGAATTTCCGGCAATGTGTAACTTACGCTCGTTCTTCACTCCTCTACTAGCTGTACTACTACTTCAGTCATTGGTGGTTGTTGTCTCTGCTCAGGGATCTGCTAATACCTGGCAAACACTCACCGGTCTCTCTTTGCTTTTCTCTCACTACCACGCACTCAGATTTCTCTCTCCCTCCAGATTTTGTGTTTGTTTGCTAGGAAAATGCATGTGATGCTCGATTTTCTATTTTAGAATTACAGCTTAGTAGCTAGTTGCGTTTGTAGGGAAGTTTGTTTTCCGTCTTTGAAGATTTGGCCTTAAATAAATATTGAAAATATATAAGAGATGCAATGTTTTACTTTTTTTTTTTTTTACAATTGATTTATGATAAATGAGTAATTAGTAGAATTAGTGATAATTTTATTTATGGTATCTTAGATCGTTAAACACCGTTTTAAATAAGCTTTAGTTAAGAAAATAGCAAGGAACAACATGGTTACTATTTCTAGAATAAGATCACTTGTTTGTATTGGGCCTTGAAGATTACTTTAAATTCAAAGATTAAAATTGATTTCTTTTTCGGAAGCTGATTTTGATTTCATCATGGGCTTATGCAAAATGAATTCTTGAATTTCTTTCTTTTCTTGGAGAAATCACATCATGTCATTTATGGAAAACCTTCAATTTATATGAAATTCCTACCAGTTCAGTTCATTATACACACAAAAAAAAAGTGCATGCATTTCTTTTTCATGAATTACAGGCTTTTGGATATTGGTGTTGTGGGTGGTTTTTCATTTTTATTTTTACAGTTCCCCACACTCTAAGTTCTGATAAGTCAATTGTTTTATGTGATAGTTAATTTGCTTGAACCTGGCTTTCTTTCCAAAAACCGGAGGTTTCTATAAATCTGAGTTTGTTGAGAAAATTGACAAAAAAAAATAAAAATTGTTGGTCAATAAAATTCTTTCAAGAAAAATGGCTACTCATAAGATTTTTGGTGCTCTCCAAAATATTTCTATTATGAATACCCAAAAATGTTGAACTTGCAACTTAACTAATTCTTATATGCTCACAAAATAATTTGATGTAATTTGTGTTGCAATAACAATTTTTGGTTAGTGAACTTGCAATCTGTGTTGCAGTAAATTTGCATGGAT
>Ga0307515_10021392_pt1 | contig 11474 bp, 6 predicted proteins | sample 17_EM_MG_FD_194513 | JGI IMG/M metagenome (GOLD analysis project Ga0307515, IMG submission 194513) | Populus trichocarpa ectomycorrhiza microbial communities from riparian zone in the Pacific Northwest, United States - 17_EM | ecosystem: Host-associated > Plants > Roots > Unclassified | place... | reverse complement strand
CCTTCGCACTCACGGCAAGTCGAACGCGCAACTCGATTGGGCGCGCTCCGTAATCGATCGGCAAGCAAGACATCTCACGCGCTTAGTGGACGATTTGCTCGATGTTTCACGCATCGTCCGCGGACAAATTGTGCTCGAGCGCACGCCGCTCGAGCTGGCGGAAGTCATTCAACACGCGGTCGAGACCTGTCGGCCCTTGGTTCGCGAGCGTCAGCATCAGCTCCAAGTGACCATTCCACCGGAGCCGGTGCACGTGAACGGCGATCTCACGCGACTTGCGCAAGTGCTGGCGAATCTGCTGATCAACGCGGCGAAGTACACCAACGAAGGGGGCGACATCAGCATCGAAGGAAAGCGCGAAGGGTCCCAAGCCGTAGTGCGTGTGCACGATTCCGGCATCGGTATCTCGCAAGCGCTGTTGCCGCACATCTTCGATCTTTTCACGCAAGGCGAGCGAACCTTGGATCGATCGCAAGGCGGGCTCGGGATCGGCCTGACGCTCGTGCGGCGGATAATTGAATTGCATGGCGGTGATGTTGAAGCCGCGAGCGCCGGCGCCGGGCAAGGAAGCGAGTTCATCGTTCGCTTGCCCGTAGCCGAATTGCAGGTGCCGCGCTCGGTCGAAGCGAAGCCAAGCGCCGCGATATCCATCCCGAAACTGCGAATTCTCGTGGTGGACGACAATGTGGATGCCGCCGAGAGCATCGCGGTGCTTCTAAGCTTGGACGGACATGAGGTGCGCAGCGTGCACGATTCCCAGCGTGCGATCGATCTGGCGCTCGAGTTCCAGCCCGATGTCATGTTGCTCGACATCGGCCTGCCCGGCATGGACGGTTACGAAGTCGCCCGCCAATTGCGCTCGCGACAAGAAATCTCGCATATGCGACTGGTTGCCGTGACGGGATATGGTCAGCAGGAAGACCGTGATCGCACCCGCGAGGCCGGGTTCGATCAACACCTCGTGAAACCTGTGGAGCCCGAGGCGTTAAACGCTGTGCTGGGGACCGTGGAAGCCGCGAAACATTGAACGTCTCTCGAAGCTGATAGACTCGCCTTCTCCATGCTTTCCGTACCAACACGAGCTACCGCGTGAGCGGCTTTCGGCTGCCTGCGCTTGCGGCACTTCGCTATCGAGATTACGCGCTGTTCGCGACCGGCCGATTCTGCGCGACGTTGTCGTGGCAAATGATCGGCGTGGCGGTGGGCTGGCAGGTCTATCAGCTCACCCATGAGCCGCTCGATCTGGGGCTGATCGGCCTTGCGCAATTCTTGCCGTTCGTGCTGCTGGTACTGCCGGCCGGACAGATCGCGGACCGCCACGATCGCCGGCTCATTCTGCTCTGTGCTTACGCGGTGGAAGCTGTCTGCGTCGTACTGCTCTTGTGGTTCACGCTGAGCGGCGTGAAAAGTATCTGGCCCGTGCTCGCCGCTATGGCGCTGTTCGGAGCGGGCCGCGCGTTCTGGATGCCCACGGGACAGGCCACCACGCCGAACCTGGTGCCGCCCGAGGCATTCCCCGGCGCGGTCGCCGTCAACTCCACGCTGTTCGAGATTGCCGTGATCACCGGTCCCGCGATCGGCGGGCTCTTGTATTTATTCGGACCGGCTACCGTCTACGTCGTAGCGCTGTGCCTCGAAGCGCTCGTCATCATTCTAATGTTCTGCATGCGTCCGCTCGCGCAAGTTGCTCGGCGCGGCGGTTCTCGCATGCGTGACGTATTAGAAGGTCTGCGATTCGTATTCAACAAGCGCGTTGTGCTTGCTGTGATTTCCTTGGATTTGTTCGCCGTGCTCTTTGGCGGCGCGACGGCTCTGCTCCCGGTGTTCGCAAGCGACGTCTTGCACACCAGCGCCGCGGGCCTAGGCGTCTTGCGAATGGCGCCGGGCGTGGGCGCGGGACTCATTGCTCTGATGCTGACGCTTGCACCCATCACACATCACGTCGGCAAATGGATGTTCGGCGGCGTTGCGGTGTTTGGAATCGGCACGATCGTTTTCGGCTTGTCCACGTCGTTTGCGGTCTCGTTCGTCGCGCTGTTCGCGCTCGGCGCGGGCGACATGGTGAGTGTTTTCATTCGCCAAATTCTCGTGCAACTGGAAACGCCGGATCAGATTCGCGGCCGAGTGAGCGCCGTGAGCTCGATGTTCATCGGTGCATCGAACGAGCTGGGTGAGTTCGAGTCCGGCGTGACCGCGCATTGGTTTGGCCCGGTTCGCGCTGCCGTGCTCGGCGGCATCGCTACTTTGATCGTAGTGGGTGCTTACACGCGGCTATTTCCCGAGCTGCGGGTGATGAACGGCTTTCCGAAGCCCCAGCGCTTTACCGAATAACTGTATGGGCGTACAGTTTTCGCATGTCAGATTTAATCCATGGGCCGCGCAAGGGTCGCGGGGCGCTGTCGAATCCGGCCGGACGATTTGACCGTACTGCCGTAGACGGTGTCGATGACGGGTGGTATCGGGAAGAAACTTCGTCGAGTTTGTTGACCCATGTTGAGCCGGATAAGGCTCGCTCGGTCATCACGCACAACAACTCGCCGGATGTTGGTTTCGATTCTTCCATTAATCCTTACCGAGGTTGCGAGCACGGCTGCATCTATTGTTTCGCGCGGCCGAGCCACGCTTATGTCGGGCTCTCCGCGGGTCTCGACTTCGAGACGCGCCTTTTCTACAAGGCGGACGCCGCGAAGCTTCTGGAAGCGGAGCTGTCTCATCCCGGCTATGTCTGTAAGACGATCATGTTGGGGATTAATACGGATGCATATCAGCCTCTCGAGAAGACGCTCAAAGTCACGAGGTCCATTCTCGAAGTGCTACACCGCTACCGGCACCCCGTTTCTTTCGTCACTAAGAGCGCGCTGATCGTGAGGGACATCGATCTGATTGCAGACTTGGCGCGTGACCGCCTGGCGTCGGTCGCCATAAGTTTGACAACACTCGACCCCGAGACCAAACGCACGCTGGAGCCCCGCACCGCTTCCCCTCAGGCCCGGCTCAAGGTCGTCCGAGAGCTCAGTCGCGCTGGCATTCCGACCAGTGTTTTGGTCGCTCCCATCATTCCGATGGTGACGGATCACGAACTCGAGAGCATTCTCGAAGCATCGGCAGATGCTGGCGCACGGAATGCGAGTTACGTAATGCTGCGACTGCCGTATGAAGTAAAGACGCTCTTCCGCGAGTGGCTCGCGGAGCACCATCCACTTAGAGCGAAGCACGTCATGTCGATCATTCAATCGCTGCGTGGCGGACGGGATAACGACCCGCGCTTCGGCACGCGTATGACCGGCATGGGTCCTTACGCAGACCTCATTAGAAATCGATTCAATGTTGCGTGTCGGCGGCTCGGCCTGAACGTCGCGCGCGACAGAGATCTCCTCACGTCACTGTTCCGTCCGCCTCGTCCCGATTCGCCGCAAATGGAGCTCGCGCTGTGATGTCTACACGCAGCGACGCTCTTAACGGGAACCGAAACATTGAAAAGGCGGTCATACCGCCGGTAAGGGCGACTCAGTGGCATACTCGGACCGCACCCGATTCAAGGAACGCATCATGAACGCCTTCCACCTCGGCTCCCGCTGCACCGTCGTCCTCGCGTTGTTCGCAACAGCCGGTTGCATGCAATCACGGGTCGAAGAGTCGCGAGAAATGCCTACCAAGATTACGAAAGATGAAGCGATTGTCATCCTCGCCAAGCCGCAGATCGAAGGCGCGGGCGCGGAAGACGGCTTCATGGATTGTGTCAGTGACGGCCTGTCCGGCGGTCGCGAGAACATTCAGGTTCGCGGCAACGACGAGTTCGTAGACAAGATGTTTCCATGGTTCGAGCCGGGTACAGCCCCTGCTAAGCCTGAGGCCGTCTCCTTGTTATTGGCACGTCCTGGTGTAAGCGAGAAAGTCGCCACCACGGGGGTGCGATATGTCGTGTGGCTCGATGGCGCCACTACGAAAACGGATGGCGGAGGCAGCATCGCGTGCGGAGCGGCGCCGGGTGCGGCAGGCTGCATCGGTTTCGGCTGGTGGGAAAAGGAAGCGGCCTACGAGGCCACCATTTGGGATCTGAAAGAGGCGAAGTCCGCCGGCACGGTCGGCGCGAATGTCACGGGTACGTCGGCGATTATTGGCGCTGTGGTGCCCATTCCGTTCGTCGCACGCGTGCAGGGCACGGCGTGCAACCGCATGGCCGATCAGCTTCGCAGCTTCTTCACCGGCGCCGATCTCGAGAAGAGCGCGGCGGTGTCGACGGCGTCGGCGAAAAAATAGCGCCGATACATAGACTAAGGGCCAGGGTCAACGCGGTTGATCCGCTTGGTTTGATCCAAAGGCCTGAAACTAGGGACTAATGAATATGCGTAAGCAGCTTTTGATTTTGATGACGGCGGCAATTGCCGTGGCCGGCTGCGCATCCAAGCCTTCGGGTGGCGGATCGTCAGGTCCACCATCTTCTTCTTCCTCCGGTTCTTCAGGTTCAGCTGGGTCGGCCGGCGGTTCCGACGCCGGAGCCGGCGTGCCTAGTGCGTCAACGGGCGCGGGCACTTCATCGGGTGCTGGGGCTTCCGCAGGCGCATCTACTTCATCGGGCGCCGGTGCATCTGCCGGCGCTTCCGCTGGTGCGTCCGCAGGAGCAGGCGCATCCGCGGGTGTTTCCACGTCTGCTGGCGCAGGAGCAGGGGTTTCTGCTGGTGCATCAACGAGTTCCGGCGGCACCTCGTCCGGTTCAGCCGCGCCGGGTAGTGGATCCAGCACAGGCGCCATTCGAACGGCGTCCGCGGGCACAGGTGGCGCATCAGGTTCGAGCTCATCGAAGGCGGGCGCGGGTAACGGAAGCTCCGGGTCTGCTCAGACACCTGAAGAGCGCCGTTCAACCATCGATCGACGGCTAGACGACTCTCTCGGCACGTTCGACGATCAGATTCGCAAAGAGCAGGAGGCGATCGCGAAGGAGCGAGACGCTCGCGACGCGGCCGCGTCCGGATCAGGGACGACGACCACGGACAGCGAAACCGAAAATTCCGACGCTGAAGCCGGTTCCGCTGGAACAGAAACGCCCCCCACCGCAGATAACAAAAACCAAGGCGATGGCGCCGCCAAGGAAGGTACAGCCTCCAATCAGCAATCCCGTCCCGGCGACTTGAAGTCCGAGAAGCAGCGTGGTGGGGGTAACACCTCAGCCGGCGGCTCCGGCTCGGGTGGTGGCGTCGGGGCGAACAAGATTCCTGATGGCAGCAACGACGACATCGTAGCCCGGCGCCTGCGTAAGGCGGCCGAGCAAGAGACCGATCCGGAGCTGAAGGAAAAGCTCTGGAAGGAATACATCGAGTACAAGAAAAGCAACGGATGACTTGCTTTTAACGCGGCACGGGCGAGAGGGTTAGCACCATGGTCCGGCGATTTTTGATTGCACTGACGAGCGGCGCGTTATTCGCCGCCTTAAGCGGTTGCGTGGTCAAAGAGACCAAGCCGATCGCGAAGATCAATGCTGTTCAGGCGCAGACGCAAATCCCCGGGGATGAGCTTCTGGATGTTGCCATTCGTACGTTCGACACGGGTGTGCCCGCCGGCGTTGCGAAGGACGACGACGCTCTGGCGAAGAAGCGTATTTACCCGGACATTCGCGAAGGCGAGTCCCGGTACATGGCGACAGCGCTGCGCAGTACGCTCGAACAGTCCGGCCAATGGGGCGCGGTTCGAGTCGTGCCGTCCAACGCCGAGTTTGTGGATGTCGTGGTCTCCGGCAAGATTCTCGAGTCCACGGGAGCGCATCTTGCGCTCGAAGTGTCCGTGAAAGATTCGACCGGCCGCCAATGGATTACGAGCAAACGCTACGAGAGCAACGCCGATCTGGGCTCGTATAAGACGGATGCGTCGATGAAAGCGCGCGATCCGTTCCAGAACGTCTATTCGCAAATCGCGAATGACATGGTCATGTTCCGCGAGAAACTGGTCGCGAACGACCGCCGCGACATCCGGCGCGTTACCCAGCTGCGCTTCGCGCAAGACTTGGCGCCGGCGGCGATGAACGGGTATCTCGCAAAAGACGAAAAAGGCTTCGTCAAGGTCGCCCGCCTACCGGCGGATAACGATCCGATTGCCGGCCGCATCGATAAGATTCGCGAGCGCGATGCCGGCGTCGTGGACACAGTGAATGGCTACTACGCCAACTTCGCAGATCAAATGCAGGAGTCGTACGGCAACTGGCGCCGCACGAGCTACGACGAAATCGAGAAGGAAGAGCGTCTGCGCAATCAAGCGCGCACTCGCACGTTCCTCGGCGCAGCAGCTGTGCTCGCCAGCGTTTTCGTTCCCGGTCAATGCCGTTCCACAGACTACAACTGCCGTCGCATCGAAAATGCGGCGCGCACAGCTGGCGTCATCGGTGGCACTGCATCCGTATTATCGGGTCTGAAAAAATACTCCGACGCGAAAGTGCAGGCGCAGGCTTTGAAGGAGCTCTCGCAGAGCTTCCAATCGGAAGTCGCCCCGCAAGTCGTAGATGTCGAGGGGCGCACGCTGCGTCTCACCGGGACGGCCGAAGAGCAATACCGTGAATGGCGCGAGTTGCTGCAGCAGCTCTACAACGAAGACACAGGTAGCGGCACGGCCTTGCCTGCCGGCGTTGTACCTGCCTCGCCACCGCCCATAGACGTTGCTGAAGCTACAGGAACTGCAGCGACTGGAACGTCGAAGCCGGTCGCTGGCGCCGTCGCGCCCAATTCGACCGCTGCGCCCACGAAGGCTCAACCGGCCACGACTCGGCCCACCAGCGGGCCTGCGCCTGTTGCGCCTCCGGCGGCCACCTCTCCCGCTGGCACCGCGAAAGAGAAGGCGTCGACTGCTGCTCCGTCATCCAAGATCACCGCGCCGGCATCGACGCCGACGCCCGCGACTGGAACGAACTCCGCTCCAAAGATCGCCCCAAGCATGGAAGCTGCTCCGGCCCCGAAAGTCGCGCCCGCGACTTCGGCGCCCACCACTGCCCTTCCTTTTTACTATCCCGTGAGGCCGGCCGCCTGAGCGGACAGTGAGAGTTCATGCTGAGTGCCGCGACCAATGGACGCAGACTGTGCGGCCGCTACACGCTCATCGAAAGATTGGGCGCGGGCGGGCAAGGGGAAGTCTGGCGCGCGCGTGACGAGTCGCGAGGTTTCGACCTCGCGCTGAAAGTATTGAGTCCTTCGCTCGTTCGAAGCGAAGCCGCGTGGATGGCTCTCGAGCGCGAATACGAAGTCGCGAACAAGCTCGATCATCCTTCCATCTTGAAAGTCCACCCGCCGCAGCGAGACGCTGAGACCGCGGTGCTGCCGATGGAAATTGCCACCGGCGGCGATCTGCGCCGGCTGCGCGGCACGAGCTATCTTGAGATCGTGCCGGTGCTCATCGAAATTGCGCAGGCACTTGAGCATGCGCACGATCGCGCCATCGTTCATCGCGACTTGAAGCCCAGCAACGTGCTGTTCGATTCGCGCGGGCGCGTACGGCTCGCAGATTTTGGCGTCGCTGCCGGCACCGCGTTGAGCTCGCAACGAGACGCCATTCGCTCGGGCATGTCGCCATTCACCGCGAGTCCCGAGCAGTTGCGCGGTGAGCCGCCTGCGATATCCGATGACGTGTATGGGCTCGGTGCCCTCGCATACGAATTGCTCTCGGGCTATCCGCCGTACTACCCGAAGTTCGATCTGAAACGCGTCCTCGAAGAGCCCGTGCCGGAAATTCGGCCCGTCCATCAAGCACCACCGCGATTGCTGGGGCTTGTCATGGCAATGCTCGCGAAGCGGCCGAATCTGCGTCCGCACACCATGCAGGACGTTTTAGACGACCTCGACGCCACTTTGAATGACACGCTGACCTTCGACTTCGATGAGGAATCAGCACAATCTGAAAACGCGGACGTCGACGATTCACCGCCAGCCGTTCTTGCGGACGACGATGAAGACGAGGAGTTTTTCGAGCCGATCACTCCGCAGCCTCGAGCCGTTGTTCCGCCGCCGTCAGCCCCACCCGCATCGACCACCAGTCCGGCGCAACCGACTCCGGCCGCTCCGCCGCCGTCTGCCTCGCCGCGTACAAGTGTGCCGGATCGAGCCGCACGCGATCCCGCTGCAACTCAACCGACGCGAGCGCCGGCACCCGCGCCCTCTAGATCTCCTGCGGGCTCAGCGGCTGCGGCGCGCGCAAGTCTCGACGCGCAACAAGCTGCAATCGCTGCGGAGCGCGCAGCGTTAGAACGCGCCGCAGCGGCCCTCTCGGCCGGTCCGACTTTCTCGATGGAAGCAGCCGCGGGAGTCGGGTCGCTCGACGACACGCTTACATCGGCACAACGTTCCGGCGGAGACCGTCGCCAACGAAGAGAAGGGTCAATTTCGGACCGCGGATCTTCAGATCGCAGCAGTTACTCGCGCACGGCCTCCGAACCATCTGCGTCGGCCTTTGACGTCTCGTCCGACATTCAAAGTAACTCGCCGTCATTTGGCGCGTCGACGTTCGATAACATCAAAGTCGGGAACGTGCCCAGTCTCATGCGGCTGGAAAAAGAACGTCCGCGTCGTTGGCCGTACGCGTTAATCGTCTTTGTTCTGGGCGCGGCAGCCGTTACGGTTTTTTATTGGTTGCCACAGTTCGCCGAAAAGAACGTGCGCTTCGAAACACCGCCGGTTGCAGACGCGCCGACGGACAGTACACAACCAGCACCCTCCACTCCCGACAGCATTCGGAATCCTCCGAGCGATTCGTCCGGAGCGCCATCGGTGGCGCAAAGCGCGGACGACGCAGCGCCGCTCGATAACCGCCCGACAGAAAATGTCACGGCGCCCGAGGCCGCACCCGCAACAGCGGAAACCGATGTTGTGGGAAAGATGAATCAAGCGCGTGCGGATTTCGACCAGAAGCTCGCCGCATTAGACGCGCGCGAAGCCGGTGTTTGGGGTGGCAAAGAATATTCCGACGCTAAGGCGCGCTCTGCGGAAGCTAAGGGCGCTCGAGATGCGGGAGACCCGCCGCTGGCGGTGACCCGCTTGCAGGAAGGCATCAGCCTACTCAATGCTGTGGAGTCCAGAGTACCCGCAGCCTTGGCGACTCAGCTCGCCGCCGGAGACCGGGCGATGGAGCTCGGCAATGCCAGTGCCGCCACGCAGGCGTATCAATTGGCCACACAAATAGATCCGCGCGACACGAAGGCGCGTGAGGGTCTGCGTCGCGCGCAAAATCTCGATCGCGTGCTGCCGTTGTTGGCCGACGCGGCAAATGCTGAATCAGCTAAGAACTTTACGCGGGCAGCAAAGGCCTATAACGATGTGCTCGCGCTCGAACCTAACAACGCCAGGGCCCGCGCGGGCATCACGCGAACCAGTTCTGCATCTGGAGCGGATAGCTACGAAAAAGCGATCGGCACCGGTTTTGCCGCTCTGAGCGCCGGCCGCCTCGACGAAGCGCGCTCGGCGTTCGGGCAAGCGTTGGCTATCCGTAAGAATGGCCGCGAAGCCGCGGATGGGTTGAATCGCGTAACCGCCGCGCAGAACGCGCGTGGCTATTCCGCCGTGCGCCTTCGCGCCACGACTCTCGAAACCGAAGAGCGTTGGGGCGAAGCGTTGGATGAGTACGAAGCCGTGCTCAGGAATGATGCGTCGTTAGTCTTTGCACAGCAGGGTCGGCAGCGCGCCGCCATGCGCAAAGACCTCTCCGATCGCCTACAGTTTTTGATCGACGACCCGCAGCGCCTGGCCGCGCCGGCGGTGCGTTCCGAAGCGCTTCGTCTGTTGGATCTCGCGGACGCTCAGAATCCTGCCGGTCCCGTGCTGCGTTCGCAGGCGGCGCGCTTGCAGATTCTGCTTCCCGAGTTCGATAAGCCGGTGCGTCTCGCACTCGAGTCCGACAACACCACGCAAGTGGCTATTCAACGCGTCGGCTCCTTCGGAACGTTCTCGCGCCGAGAGATCGAGCTCAAGCCCGGAAGATACACAGTGGTCGGCACACGCGCCGGCTACAGAGATGTTCGCCGCGATGTGACGATCGCGCCTGGGCAAGACGTTCAGATCATCAGCGTCCGCTGCCTCGAACCGATCTGACCCCATGACCGAATCAGTCGTTGTCGCGAGACCGGGCGCATTCGCCCAGATTCGCATTCAGGAGCCCGCTGGCGAGCGCACCATGGATCCGCCGTTGTCGATCGGCGGAGTCGGTGCGGACGTTGTCGTTCCGGGTATCGAGGATGGACCCGCTGTGCGCGTGGATCGGCGCGAAGGCGTATGGGCTGCGCAGAGTCAAGGCTCCGCGGCCGTTCGCTTCGACGGCAGACCGATGCGCGAATCGCGCGATCTGCGGCGTGGAGACGTCATCGCCGTAGGCGATGCGCAAGTCATCGTGCTCGATGCTTCGCGCACGTTGCTGCGTTTAGACGTTTGTCATCTAGTCGGCAATGACACCATTGCGCCGGTCGCGGTGGTCTCTGCGCTCTCTTCGGATGGCGACGAGAGCGGCGATGACTTGGAAATCAAAGTCATTCCCGCCGCGCCCCTCGCTCCGGCGCCGAGAGTCGCCACGGACACGGGTGTCGCACCACAAGCCGAACAACGTGCCCCCGTACGCTCAAGCAGCCGCAAGCGCCGTTGGCTCTGGCTGACGGGCATCGGCCTCGTACTCGCTCTGTTGGTGGGCACGATTGTCGCAACACTTCTGCAACCCATTTCCCTTGACGTGCAGCCGGCTGGCGCGGACATCGGCACGCCCGGTACCTGGATCTCTTTGCACACCGGCAATCGCCTGCTGGTTTTGCCCGGTACGCATCGCGTGCGTGCAGATCTGAAAGGGTACGCGCCGGCCGAGACGATCGCCGTCGCTGCCGACGGCAAGAACCCGACGGTCAAACTGCGGCTGAACAAGCTGCCCGGCAAATTGAATATCGACACGAACGGTGTTGCCGCGACCGTCAATGTTAACGGTGTGCAAGTCGGCAAAGCCCCGGGCCAGATCGAGGCGCCTGCGGGGTCGCAGACACTCACGGTGCGTGCGCCTCGGTACCTCGATTTCGTAACGACGTTGGACGTGAAAGGCGCGGCCGAAGAACAAGACGTCAAAGCGGAAATGAAGCCATCGTGGGGCACGCTGCAAATCTCCGCCGTCCCTCAAACCGCTCGTGTGTTCGTCGATGGGGCGGATCGAGGCGTTGCGCCCGCGTCTCTCGAGTTGGATGCCGGTGTGCGCACGATCACGCTCTCGGCGCCGGGCCTGAAAAATTGGGAAAGCAGCGTCGTCATCAAATCCGGCGAGACGCAAAAGATTGGGCCGATCACGCTCGGGCAGCCGGATGCGCGTCTCACTGTGCGCAGTGTTCCTGTCGGAGCGGAAGTCACGGTAGGCGGGCAATATCGTGGACGCACGCCCGCGACCGTAGAACTGTCATCCGGCATTGCTCACGATGTCGTCGTGAGTTTGCCGGGGTACACGAACTTTACGCAGTCCGTATTCGCCGATCCGGGCAAAGC
>Ga0307515_10021391_pt1 | contig 11475 bp, 11 predicted proteins | sample 17_EM_MG_FD_194513 | JGI IMG/M metagenome (GOLD analysis project Ga0307515, IMG submission 194513) | Populus trichocarpa ectomycorrhiza microbial communities from riparian zone in the Pacific Northwest, United States - 17_EM | ecosystem: Host-associated > Plants > Roots > Unclassified | place... | reverse complement strand
AATTTAAAAAAAATAATTTTTTTTAAAAACACTTTTAAAACACAAACACAAATAATTTTAAAATTAATTAAGATGGATTATTGGGTAACTTTGTTGAGTTGCTGAATTAATTAGGTAAATAATTTTTATTAAAATATTGTTATTTATTTATTTTTTAATTTTTTAAGTACATACCTTTTAAATTCATTCTTTTTAATTTCTGCTCAAGATTAATTAATTAAATTAACTATATAGAGCTTGAAAATTATTCTATTAGTCTACTTTGAAAAAAAAAAATAAAAAGAAGAAAAAAATAAAATCTATTAGTTATTAGAAATGATGAAAATATTTTATTTTATATTTTTTTCTACTTACATCTATTTGTAGAAAGAGTAATGCTACTATTTATTTTTTGAGCAAGTAATATTAAAGAAGTAATTTTAATTTTTTTTAACACCTGTAGGAAAAAAATTCCTATTTAAAGACACAAACACAACACAATAGAAAAGAGAATATTATCAGAAAGAAAGAGACAAAGAAAGCAGCTCGAAATCCTGAAAACTTAGACCAACCAAGTAAGAAACCAAAAACCAAAGCCATAGAAAGCACGAAGGACCAGAAGATCACACATTCCCTACTCAAAGATTTTAGTCTTCTTTTTCTCTCATTCTTCTCTTCTCTTTGTGTGTAAAAAATGGAACAAATCAAGGCCACCTTCAAGCTAGAAGCTTGTGGCATAATCTAGGAATTTAGAGACATTTCTGGTTCTCTTGTTTGAAAACCTTCGTGGGTTTTTCTGTGTCGGTGGTGGGGATATGGCTTGCAAGAGAATGGTCATATCAGTGAACTTGGATCCAGAGAGAAAGAGGAGTGGTGGTCTTAGAACTAAACAGGCTGGGAGAGGATCCTGTCGTGGAAGTTAGACTGTCAAAAAATGTGCAGTCTTTGGCACTGACCAGACACAAAACAGTGACTTCACTTTTGTTACTCTTTTCATGCTATTAAGTTGTTGTTCCTGTTGTTTAAGGTTTAAGGAAAGCCTTGGTTTGGAGGTCAGCGAGTTGAAGTTGTGAGATGGGTCTTTTGTTGAGAGAAGTTTTGAAGACACTTTGTTGTGTTAATCAATGGTGTTATGCTGTTTTTTGGAAGATCGGATACCAGAATCCCAAGTAAGTGCTTTTTCCCCCTTATTTCTTTTGTTTGTTTGTTTGGTTGCTAAGAAAATGGAGGATAATGTAAGGGAAACAAAAGTGTAACTTGAAATATACTTGGACCTTTTGTTTTCTGGGTTTTACTTCTTAGGACATTCCTTTTTTGTGTGTGTGTGTTTTTCTGTTTGATTGATGAGGAAATAGAGGGAAAACTCTAGTTTTTGGTGTTTTGTTTCATAGGGGTTTCTTTTATTTTTACTGTACATTTCCTGTATTTTCAGAGTGACCAAACGAAGAGGATCTGATGAGTGATTTTATCTTTTGGTCTGTCATGGTGTTAGCATAGGATTCTGGGTTTTCTTTTTCTTTATGTGTTTTCTCAGGGACCAAACAAAGAGGGTCTAATATTTGTGTTTTTTCTTTTTGGGCTATTTTGGTCTTTGAATGATATGTTACAGTCTGGTTGTTCTTTTTTTTTTCTATCGTATTTTTTATCAGAAGTCTGATTGGTTACTGTTGTCTTATGTAGGATGCGTAATCCAATAGACCCTTTCTTTTTCTTTCTGTTTCTGGATCCTTGTGTTTTGGTTTATTCTGTTTTGTCTTTAAGAATCTCAGTAAAAGTTGATTTGTATTGGTTTGACTACACCCTTTCTGTATTGACTGATTTCGTGCTCGTGAAATCTATGATTCTATCTGTCTTTGTTTGTTTGATTCCATTCCGTCCTGTTATTTTGGTTTCGAATAGAAAGAAATAGTTACCATTTTATCAGCAACTGAAGATTCTGCGGATTGGTGACTTTAATTTTTTGTTACCTTCTGTTTGGATGTAAAGGAAAAAGGGAAGAAAAATTATAACAGAACATGGGATCTGATTTTGTTTTTTATCTCGGCTTTTTGGTAACTAAACAGAAGCTGTGATTTATTTTGTTTTTTGGTCTTAGTTACTTGCCAAATTCGGTTATTGATTTGAATGATCTTAACATATTTTTTTAATCTGCAGGTTGTTAATTTGGGAGGAATGTCACTCCGAATCAACATTATGTTCAGTTTCACCAAGCACTTCTGGAACTGAGAACCTAGTACTGCCTTTCAGAGAAAGGGAAGGATACTTAGGTTCTGAGGTTCATTCCTCACAGTTTGGAGTTCATGAGGGGAATAGACTTCGTCTGCTTATTAACAAAATGATGGCAAATAATCAGGTTATTATAGTCGGCGAAGGGTATGTTTTTCTTCTTTTTCATGTACCTTACGATTTAGCTTCACATTTTCACTGCCTTCTCCATTTTCCCTATTGAAAGTCTGATTTTTAATTTTGCAGAATTGTCGGCCGGGCTGCTTTTACAGGAAACCATGAGTGGATTCTTGCAAACAACTACTGTAAAGATGCCCATCCCCCAGAAGTATGCTAACATAATTTTTTCTTCAAGTGCTGTGGCATAGAGTTTTGTAGTACTGAATATTGCATAATCTGTGTCCATTATCTATCCTGGGTCGCACAATTTGCCATCTGGAGTCCATTGAAAGTTGGATTCATTTTCGTTTCTCCTGTATAATCATAGTACAGTAACTCTACTGATGATATGTATCCCACTGTAATGGTGGGAGGAAATGAGGACATTCCATTTTTTTCTACCAAAAATTACCTAAGTGGTCTATACATTCGAATGAGTAATGATTTTGATGAAAGTTTAACAATAAAACATCTCAATGCAATACTAGCATGACTGTTTTTTCCTCTGTGAAATGCACTGTTGGTGGTTAAACCTGTTATAACTTCAATCTTGTCTGTTCTACAGGTTTTAAATGAGGCACATCACCAGTTTTCAGCTGGGATGCAGGTTTGTTAGCTTTCTGTATGTTCTAATTTCTGAAATAATCTTTAATCTGCTTTCCATGGAAGTGATTTTAATTGTTTTGCAGACAATTGCTGTTGTTCCTGTTTGTCCTTATGGAGTACTTCAACTTGGTTCTTCCTTGGCTGTAAGTCCTTGTTATTCAGTTTCTTTGATGTGATAATGAATTGAATTTCAAATTCCAATGTTATCATGTGTATGTAATTTCACTTCACTTGCTGGTAAGGATATTTTTCTTATAGATTGGTCATTTCCACTCTGCTTGTTTTATAAAGGTGTCCAATTGAAAATTTATTTTTCACCACTGATACTATGGCTATACTTGTAATTTTCAATATTCTATTGCATTGGTTACTTGTTCATTATGTCAAAGCAGTTTGCCTGTTGCTTTCCATATATTTTATTATATTATCTTTACTGTTTCAGATTCCGGAGAATATTGGATTTGTGAATATTGTGAAGAGTTCGATCCTGCAAATAGGGTGCATCCCTGGAGCCCTTCTTTCCGACAACCATATGGAAAATGAATCTACAGAAAGAATTGGAATACCTATTTCCTGTGGAATGCCTCTTCCTGTGTGTTTTTCTGGAAATTATAAGGTGCCAAACTCCACTCCTTACTTGGCAGACAACTTCAACCCACAAATAATCTCATCTCAGGCAGCTTCCAGAATTGTCAGTCGACCTTCATGTTCTCAACCAAGACAGATTCAGGATAATCAACTTGCTACTTCTTCAGCTATTCATATCCATAACGTGACCAAAACTTTGGCTAAATCTTGTGATGACTTCTGTGAACCAAAAATTATTCCAGTGATGAAGCCAGACAATCCATTCATGGGCCAACTACCTAATGGAGTGGTTGGAGCTGAAGTAGTCCCCTCAAATCCTGGTGCATGGTTGAACCAGCAGACTGATTCAAGACCTGAATTCAATCATCAACCAATTACTAGTCAATCAGATGCCAACAATAACATAATAAAATTACTGGAACGGCAGATTTTCTCTGATGCGGGTGCTCGAAATCATGTTGGTCACAATAAAAATGAATCAGATAGCCTTGCTATGTCCCATGTAAGGACAAATGGAGGCCTTTTTCTTACTTCTCCTGGAGGTTCTCATATATCTGGACAGTTGCCTAATGAAATGGGTGGTCAGACAAGACCACACTCAATTCCGTGCTCATTATTGAAACTGCAGAAGTTGGCAGATATTAATCACTCGTCCACATTTCTGGCAGGGGTTGGAATTCAAAATGCTGGTTCATCAAGGGCAGAGGAGGTTCATTTATCCAGTCTTTTGGGTCGTTTTAGTGCGAGTGGCATTCTTTCAGGGAGTTCCAATCATGAATATCATCCCACAGATGTGAAGCCTACTAAAAATGAAATACCTGCTATGGAAAAAAAGGTTGATAGCGACTTGTTCCAAGCACTTAACATCCCACTAACTCAACCAGGGGAACATATATATTTGGGTGAGAAAATCCTTGGTCCTGTTAATGATTGCCTGAAGAATGCTTCTGGAAGTCAGAATACAGTTATTGTAAATGCTATGCTTGATGAACCATGTGCTCAACTTCCATCTGGGGATGACTTGTATGATATTTTGGGTGTGGGTTTTAAAAACAAATTACTCAACGACCAGTGGAATAATTTACTTCGGGAAGAGGCATGTGTGAAGACACAAGATATGGTTAAAGATGCTTTAGCATTTACGAGTATCCGGGAGGCAAATTCTGATATTTTTTCACTTAATGAAGGAATATCAGACAGTAATATGTTCTCTGACATGGGTACTGATCTTTTAGATGCTGTGGTATCTAGGGTGCATGCTGCTGCCAAGCAGAGCTCAGATGATAATGTGTCTTGCAAGACATCATTGACAAAGATCAGTACGTCGTCCTTTCCCAGTGGTTCTCCCACCTATGGCTCGATTGGTATGGCTGATCAGGTACAGAGTGAGTTAATTAGCCTGCCTGGAAAAGCAGGGACCATAGCATCTACCTCTTTTAGATCTGGCTGCAGTAAGGATGATGCTGGAAGTTGTTCTCAAACTACTTCCATTTACGGGTCCCAGCTGAGTTCCTGGGTTGAGCAGGGGCATAATGCACTGCATGATAGTAGTGTTTCAACTGCATTTTCCAAGAAAAATGACGGAACAAGCAAACCAAATCATAAAAGGCTTAAACCTGGAGAGAACCTGAGACCCAGGCCCAAAGATCGTCAGATGATCCAAGATCGGGTAAAGGAGTTGCGCGAGATTGTGCCGAATGGAGCAAAAGTAATGCATTTCTCTATTCCTTATGCTGCATGTCTTTTTTCATCTGATAATTATTTTTGATAGTTAATGTTATATTATTCTTTCTTCTGTTACTGTGGTCTAACAGTGTAGCATAGATTCTCTGCTCGAACGCACCATCAAGCATATGCTTTTCTTGCAAAGTGTGACAAAGCATGCAGATAAGCTAAAACAAACTGGGGACTCGAAGGTATCTATTACATATACTATCTATATCTTTTCCATGCTAATTTGGATGGGTGTTTCTATTTTTGCTGCCCTTTCTAAACCCAATAGAGGGATCATATGCTCATGTTTTGTGGAAACTTTGTCAAGTACTGCTGCGAATGGGTATTGCGAGCAGGGATGGGGAATGCCTATGAAATTTAATAGGCACAAACATGATATGAGGAATCTTGTCCTATTAAGTACAGTTATCAAGGACATCGGTCAAGATTTATGCAGTGTTTTGGAAATGATTAAATTACTCTTATATCGACCTTAGCTTCTTGTGTAAATATGCAGCTTATTAACAAGGAAGGTGGACTACATTTGAAGGACAATTTTGAGGGAGGGGCAACGTGGGCATTTGAAGTTGGTTCACGGTCTATGGTCTGTCCTATCATCGTTGAAGATCTGAATCCACCTCGCCAGATGCTCGTGGAGGTAATGCCTTTTTTTATTTGCTCAGCTATTGGAGCTGTTGGTTTTAAAAAAGTTTCTTTTATCCTTTATTTCCAATCATATATTTCCTCTTTTGACAGATGCTTTGTGAAGAAAAAGGTTTCTTTTTAGAGATAGCCGACTTAATTAGGGGATTGGGATTGACAATCTTGAAGGGGGTGATGGAAGCTCGGAATGACAAGATCTGGGCATGTTTTGCAGTAGAGGTAGGATTCTAAACTGAAACACTGCATGCACTAATCAACTGTCATTCCCAAGTAACCTCTCATGGAAGGAATATGTGGGGTGGGGTGTCCTCACCTTGTTGGATTATCTTCCCAGCAGCTTCTTACTCACACACTTTTAGTTGGAAACAATCAAGTTCAGTAATTCAACTGTGCCCATCTGTTCATATGAAAAACATATGGGATGCCTCTTAAATATAGTTTAGTCAAAAGTTGGAGCAAATAATGATTATTTCTCGGCATCACTAGTGAGCACATCCAAATATTTCCTTTAGTTTAATCAACCATGTTACTTTGCATCATTTATCTCATGAATCCATGTTATTGTTTATTCATTCGCAAGGGTTGTGATGGCTGTAACTGGATGATTTTTTCAGTCTTGCTTTGATCTTTTGCATTATCCCATTATAAATGGATGAACAGGATGACTTTTTGATAGGTAGCAAAGAATGGTTTGGTGAACTTTTATTCCTTGACTAAACTAGGGTGTTGATTTTTCTGGCAAACAACATCAAGGCTTTGATCATTTTTTTTTCTTGATATAAATGAATACATTAAGAAAGACTGCTTCACCTAAAGGCATCGAGCTTTTGGTGTTTCTAACTGCATGTTTATTGTGAGAAGAAAAGATCTACGTCCATTTTACATCTTTGTTGCCCTATGGAGGCATTTTGAGGAAAAATAAAGAATTTCTGGTCCGCTTGCATTGTTTGGATTATGATTCTGATAACCATGTATTTTATGAAAAAAGCAAGCATGATGCAATATTTTTCTTTTCTATTTGACTGTTTAGCTGACGTGGCTGTTCATGAATGCGATTTTTGTTCATTTTAATGTTAAAGAGCATTACAGCTGGAGTTTTAGTCAAAATTTTCTCAGACTTTATCTCTTTGAACAATAATAATCATTCATTTCTTTGTGAAAAATTTTATGAGGGTAAGTGTTGCAATGAACTTGAAATTTCAGATATGCTATGCTTTGTGCATGCGTTTGGGCTTCATTTTTTGCCATTTCTTCGATTCATCTTCAAGGTGGGAAGAAGATGTATAAACTAATAATATGACCAAATGAGTGTTTTCTTTCACATTTTATCTAGAACTACAAGACCAGGGGAAATGAAATGTATAAACCTGATCAAAATGTCTCTGACTTGCACTTGTATGTGTTATGCAAATGACCAAGCTACAGTCTAAATTTCAGAATTTATCCTTTAGATTGTTGGTAAATATCATGTGCATAACAATGACTGCTTCCTCGCCCTCCATTCTGAAAGCCATACTAAATGAGTCTAATAGGCGCTTCTTTTACTATCTTCGCATTCTGTCATCTAAATTGAAGTGTCATATGCAGGCAAACAGGGATATAACGAGGATGGAAATATTTATGTCGCTTGTTCAACTTCTGGAGCAAACTGTCAAGGGCAGTGCAGGACCAGTGGGTGCTTTGGAGAATGGTGATATGATGGTTCATCTCGCATTCCCCCAAACAACCTCTATACCTGCAACTGGTATGCCTAGTGGTCTGCAGTGAACTGCCTGACAAACAATATTTCTGGCGTGGATATGTTCAGAGCAAGTGCAGTTTTGCTTGCCATGACTAACATGTGATCTAGCCTAAGCTCTCAGGCAGTTCCAACTTTCTCTAAACTTTTTTGTCTCCCAAAATTAGATTATGCCTGACATCACCTCACAGAATTGGAGATTTGTTTAGATAGCTAAAGGCTTGCCAAGAACTTTCGACATTGTGTTCCCTTCGGAGATGAATATCTTAATGTTTGGATCGCCGATGGTTGGGAAGAAAATTTAGCTTCAGTGTTGGTAAAATGGTCGTGTTGTAGGTGACTAGACATCAATGCTACAGCATCTTAGTTTAGTCTCAATGTAGGCTGGAGAAATGGTTGCATAGCAATGGGGTATTGTGGCTAACAAATGTATAGGGGATGTTGGATATGAGAAATGAAGGGGTCTATCCTCTTTTTTTTTTTTTCTTTTTTCTTTTGGTAAAACAATGTGCCTTGTCTTTCTTTTTTCGTTCTTTCTTGTGCCACAAGTTTCTGTAGCGATTTGATTTTCCTCCTGAACCCTTTTTAATCTGTGTGGTTTTCAAACAAGTGAAATTATACTTTGGCTTGACGCAATGGTAGCATGCATCTTTGAGCAATGATAATGCAGGTGTTTTATTGGAGCTTATTATAATCACTGGAATATTATTGATGAATTCGTACAAGAACTTCAAAAAAGATTGGGTTTCCCATAGCTGTGATATTATACTAGGTTGTCTGCTTTATTTTTTATTACTGGGAAATTAACTTATAATATGGAAGCTAAAGGCAGGCGCTGATGTTGATGATTGCAAACCATGGCTTGCATCAAGAAATAATATGGTGGCCATAATAGGGTTAGGGTAGCTTGCACAAAAAAAAAAAAAAAGAAACTTGGTTCTATCAATTCAATGAGCAGAGAGGGTTCGGCTGTGCTAGGTGTTAGGTTTAGATTGTCTAGCCCTCTGGCTTCCCTTTCTTCTCCCATTTGGTTGGGCTAGATTAGGGAGGGTTTGTCTGGGCTGCAGTCCAGTTCCTCTTCTCTTCTCCTTATGTTGGGTTTGGCTGGGCTTTTGATGACCGGACGGCGAACTGTGATGGCCGGGTGTTGGGTTGTTCATTCGCATGCTGAGCTGATCGACCGGATTCTGGTTTTTTCCACGATGTATCCTTGCATGAAAGGGGCACTGCTGAGCGGTCATCAAGCTACAAGTTCACAACGCATGAGAGCAGATAAATCATTCATTCTGGTGGGTCTAATATTTCCAAGCTCTGTATCTCCAAAAAAGAGCAATAATTATGCCATTTTTTTTTTAAATCTAATTGTTAGGCACTTTCGGTCGATGTGATGTATCTTCCATGCCTGTTGACGATCAGGAGCGAATGATATGGATGGAGATGATTACTACATTTGAGAGACTACAGGGACAGTGACTAGATAATTACTACAATTTCAGTCCTGCCCATTGTCTGGTGGATGGGAAGTAACACAACACTCCAAAAAAAAAAAAATTGGAAAATATTTTTTTTAAAATTAATTTTTTTTTAAATCGTTTTGATACATGAATATTAAAAATAAATTTTAAGAATAAATATATTATTTTGAAGTATTTCCAAACAATTTTTTTTTAAAACAACCTCTATCATAATTTTAAACATAATTTTAATAGGTTGTGTGGCTAGGAACATGAAATCCGATTTCTTCAATAAATATATATAATTTTTTAAAAAATTGTTTCCATATCAATTATTTTGATTTGTAAGAGATAATTATCATTTAAAATCTTAAATTAAATTAAAAAACAATATTTCAATAGATTACATTGTTTTTAACAAGTAATTTATTAAATAATGTTATTGAAAACAACTCAACCTATTAACAATACTATTTTTAAGAGCTTTTTTGACCCTTTGCTGCTTTCTGAAAGTGCTACTGCGTAAAGAAGAAAATCCTATTTAAGCCGATCAAATTCCAAAAGAGTAGTTAGTATGGCTTGTCATCCACTTGTTCCTTAACGTTACCGGCCACCTCCATGAATTTTTCTCACTTAGTCAATTACATGAAATTGTCATTAATTTTCGTTAGTCCGCATTTAGAAGTGTACTTAAAATATGGATTGTAGGTGACATAATATCTTCGAGTCTAATTTTTATATTTTATATTATTATTAAATTTTTATTACCTCCTCCCTCTACTCTAGCAAAGATATAATTATTTTTTTAATTATGAGGAGTTTAACTCAACTGGTCAGGCTTTACATTTGCTTACCAGAGGTCACCAGATCGAGTCCCACAAACCTCAGGGCCACTGGAGGCTTACATTGTCATTAACTTCAGGGCCAGTAGGATAAGTCGAGGTGCGCGCAAGCTAGTCCGGACACCCATGTTAATAATAATAAAAAAGATAGATTCTTTTTATTACATTAAAGAAATCTAAAAGGAAATCTACTAACAAAAACTTTGAAGCCAAAATATTTCTAAATAAATACTCAATCAACAAACCTTCAAATATAAAGACAAAAGAAGTATAAGTATATGAGTTGAGTTAGTTTGATCGAGTTTCAAAAATGCCAACCCACCACCCAACCTATAATATCTATTTTTTTAGTTTTTTGACATACTATCATAAATATTATCTATATTACTTGACTTTGATGGGTCAGGTCGTGTTAAATAATACATATATTATGTATGAGTTGTTTTTTAAACTCTCCTAATCAAAAATCAAAAATTAATTTTTACAAGTCATACTAAAAGAAATCTTCATCTCATGATGAAATTAATAAACCGTGAAAATTGTATATTAAATCTTTATAATTTTAATACCATTTAGAGCTCGATCCTTTCATTAATTTAAATTTTAATATTCCTTTTCAAATTTATTTTTTTTTTCTTATCGAAAATTGAAAGAAAAGAAATACAGGTTAAGATGGGGGAATTTGAATGGTAAATAAAGAAATTTTGGAATAAAAAGCCACTAAATTGAGGATGTCTCGCTGTAGGTGAAGGAACTATTTAATTAAATATTCTTGCTACAATATTCTTGCCATGATAGCAACTAATTAAAAAGTTTTAATAAAGTACATGAACTAAATTACAAATAATTATTTTATTTCGATGATAAAATGTCGTTCATTTCACAAAATTTATCTACTTAAATCATTATGTGCTTCTTCTTCTTCTTCTTCTTTGCCCTTAACATGATTTAATATTTTTGCAAGTTGTTTAATTTAATTTTTTCTTACTTTTATAAAACCAATGATTCAATAGTTTTGTCATAACCCAGAGAAAAAAATATAATTTCACTCAAGTGCCATTAATTTGTTGTTTAAGTAAGCTTTGAAGAAAAAGAATATAGGTGGCTATCAGATGTTTTTTTTGTTATGAATAATTATTTCAAAGTTGGGTTGCGTAAATTACAAGCCGTTCAAGTGTCCGACCTCTAACGATAATCAGCACGAACCACCAGTGAGAAATCTTCTAAACCCTTTTAGGAGAGAAAAATTGTTATACCTTTGAGTTTTAACTCTTTTCTTTCATGTTTTAAGTATTTTTGTACTGTACTCTACTAATAAAAAATAAAAAAGATATAATTTTCTATTTATAGGCAAATCCAAAAAACCACTTTCGAGTGAAAACATTAGTACCTAAACTCTACATTTTTTTGGGTATAGAATATAGAAGCAAGTGGTGGGAAACACTGGCTGAGGAAATACAATAAGAAAAGAGAAAATCAAAGGGAATGGCTTAAAAAACACGAAGCC
>Ga0307515_10021390_pt1 | contig 11475 bp, 9 predicted proteins | sample 17_EM_MG_FD_194513 | JGI IMG/M metagenome (GOLD analysis project Ga0307515, IMG submission 194513) | Populus trichocarpa ectomycorrhiza microbial communities from riparian zone in the Pacific Northwest, United States - 17_EM | ecosystem: Host-associated > Plants > Roots > Unclassified | place... | reverse complement strand
TCGGTGGCTAGCCTGTAGCCATCTGTTGTTTTATGTTTCTGTTATCATTGTAAATCTGGGGTATGCCCCTTATAATGTTTGTATCTTCTTCTTTTAATACATACGTCAACTTACCAAAAAAAAAGAACGTGTGTGACAGACTTGAGAAGGTGGGAAAACATGGAAAGTGGTTGGAACATGTACCCAAGACGTGGCCTTATAGATTGCAATGGTTGAATGAATATGGTGAAGTGAAGGTTAATAAGTAAGTATTGATTGCGTTTGCTATTGGGAAGTATTCTGATGAGGTTATGTGCGATGCAGTCCCAATACATGCTAGTCACTTACTTTTGGGGCGTCCATGGCAGTTTGATCGAAGGGCGATTGATGATGGGGTTAGAAATAGGTTCACTATTGTAAAGGATGGTAAAACCATCACTCTTATACGTTTTTCTCCAAAACAAGTGTATGATGATCAAATGAAATTAAAACGGGAATGTGAGGGCTGGAAGAGTGAAAATTCAAGTGAGGAAAATGGTGAGAGAAGACCATCAGATTTGGCTAAACCTAAATCATTAATTAAACCGGTTGAGAGTGGAGGTAAAACCCGAGGAGTGAAGAAAGTAAGTTTGTGTGATGATAATAGTGTGGAAAAATTAAAGAAACAACCTAATTTTTAGGCAAAAGGAGCGCAAATCAGATCTATGTTTTTCACTAATAAGCCGATGATCTTACTTGTGTATAAGGAGGTTTATTTTAACACTAACAATCTTGATTCTGCTATTCCTAGTGTGGCTGTTTCTTTGATTATGTATTCCCTGAATACATCCCTAGTGGATTACCACCATTAAGGGGAATTGAACATTAAATTGATCTTGTGCTTGGAGCTTCGATTCCTAACTGTCCAACCTATAGAAGCAACCCCGAGTAGACGAAGGAGCTTCAAAAGCAAGTAGATGAGTTGATGATGAAGGGGTACATTCGTGAGAGTATGAGATTGTGTTGTCCTAGTGCTACTTGTGCATAAAAAGGATGGAACTTGGAGGATGTGTGTCGATTGTCGTGCCATCAACAACATAACGGTAAAGTGTACTAAACTGTTGCTTTCAACTACTTGTCACCCCCAAATAGACGGACAAACCGAAGTAGTTAATAGGACCTTAACACAACTTCTGTGTGCTGTCATTCAAAAGAACTTAAAGAATTGGGAAGATTGTTTGCCATTTATAGAGTTTGCATATAATTGTAGTGTGCACTCTACTACTAAATTTTCACCATTTGAAATGGTGTATGGATTTAACCCTTTAACTCTAATGGATTTGATTCCTTTGCCTGTTGATGAAAGGGTTAGTTTGGATGGTAATTGTAAAGCACAAGTGGTGAAGACACTCCATGAGAGTGTGCGGCAACAGATTGAAAAGAGGAATCGTGTGTATGTGACCAAAGCCAATAAGGGGCGCAAACATGTTGTCTTTCAGCCCGACGATTGGGTTTGGGTGCATATGCACAAGGAGAGATTTCCGGCCCATAGCAAATCAAAGCTACAACCATAAGGAAATGGGCCATTTCAGATCCTTGAGAGGATCAATGACAATGCTTATAAAGTTGATTTGCCATGTGAGTATGGTGTTAGTGTTATCTTTAATGTTTCTGATCTTACTCTATTTGATGTAGGTGATGATTCGAGGTCGAATCTTTTTGAAGAGAGAGGGGATGATGGGCTTATTTAGAATGTATGGAGCAAAATGGACCTAAAGGGGCTTGAGACATTCAAGGAGCATGAAGGACAACCTTTAATTCATCTAATTCAGGTCCAAAAAGAGCCCAATTCATGTGGAACAAGGGGCTGATGTGTCCGGCCCAATACCAGCCTTGTTAGTCTTGTTTTTTCCTAAACAAGGATAGAAAGTCAGCAATTTATTCTCCTAATTAAGTAAGGAAGTTGGCCAGATCTTATTCCTAAAGAGGGGAGGATTATTTAATGCTTTTCCTAACTTAGGAAGGAAAGTAATTAAATCAGCAACAAAAGAGAAAATTTGTTTTCTTATTTGTCCAAGTTAAACAAGGAAATCCAAGCTAATCAAGGACATCAAAGGGGGCAGCAACACAAATTTTCCAAATCATATTTCACCTAGTTTATTTGGGACTTCTTAAGGGTGACAAATTTGATTCTAGCATATTTAGGATGGTAATTTTCGGATTTTTATTATTTTCTTCTTAGTCTTTAGATTATTATTACTTATTTGGGTCAATTGTAAGTGGACTTCATATAAGTCCACCTAAGGGGTCCATTAGGGTTTCTTTAAGTCTAGAGTCAGTATAAATAAAGGCATAACCAAACATGTAAGGTTACACAATTTTCAGACCAATAAACTTCTTTGCTGCACTTGTTGTGTATTGGTGGGATAATCTCCCTTCCTTGGTACTCTAAAGAATTGAAAATGACTTATCGAAGAACAACTGGCTTAGTTGCGTCATCCTAATACTTTTCGTTCGCGAATCAATATTCGTTGGGTGGGGATTTTCCGTTTCCAATAGTGTTGGTGCCTAGGTACAAGTTATCTTTGTGTCACACTCCTATCAAACCTGATTTACTTGGCTTTTCAGGAATTGGTGTCTTTGCGTGTGGGTTGCGTGACCACGTGATCACGAGGTTTGCATCAAAGATTAACTGGCTTCGTGGCGTCATTCTACTCAATCCAATAGTGTTGGTGCCTTGGGGCAGATTTTCATTGTGTCACACTCTTATCACACCTATTTTGGCTTTACGGGATCAGATCTCAATCTTGATTGTGGGTTCCATGACCTCGTGATCACGAGGTTTGCATTAGTTAGTATCAGAGCTAGGCTCCGAAACAGGTCATATCCTTCTATTTTTTTCATTTTCTTTATTTTCCCTTCAAGTTTTTCAGTGTCTGCGTCATCTAAGAAAAAAAAAAGTTATATTTCATCTAGTTATTGTCTCTAATCATATCAGTATATTAAAACAGTGGGAGAGAGAGAGAGAGAGATTAGTTGAAATTTGAAGGATGATTCAATTTTGCCGCAGAAACACAATTTTTAGTGAACTATAAGCAAAGCACCTCAGAATCAATTGCAACTTCATATTCTGTCTATTGGTGGTGAGATCGCAATATATGTAAACTTTGGGCTTATTTTGATATAGTTTGCTTGAGGTTTTAATTCGAGATTCAATTCTGCCGCAAAACACTACTCTTGGTGAACCATAAGCAAACCACCTTAGAATAAATTGAAACTTTATATTATGTGTATTGGGGATAATATCGCATCATATATTAAATTTGGACTTATTTTGATAATGGCTTCTGGAGGTGCAATTTTGCCGCAAAATGATCATACAAGGGGTTTGGGTACCTAAACATAATAGATCGACCTATAAACTGATATTTGTTGTTTACTTGGTATCTGAATACTATATATTAAATGTGAGGTCATTTGGATAGCATTTTCTTTAGGTTCCAGAATCAAGTTTTGTCTTATCGTAACGGGTCTGTTTTGCGTTATCTTTCAAAACTTGTTTTGTTTCTATTGATTTTGTTCCTGCCAGTATACTATCCTCATATTTTGGATATTTGGCTGTTGTTTAAGTCATTTTCATCACTTTCACATTTGTTTGTTTTCGATCAGTTATGGTCCAAACAAAAGTCAGATTTGTAATTTTGAGTTTAAATCAATGTTCTTCCTGTCGTAAACTCTATTATTGTTGCGTCTTCGTATTCTTCTATTTTTCCTATTTGTGTCATGTATTCCTAGATACTGTATTTCTTTGGCGATCAGCCCCACTATTCTATTGCTTTATGAAATCCACCTCGTCGTCTAGATCCTTGTATGTCCTAGACAAGAGCTCAAGTTGCTGACCTGTGGCGTGCAAGTGGAAAGCGACGTCAATGTTTTGTGTCACTAATTTGTTATTTTTAGACATTCTTTGATTTTTCAAAATTTGGTTAGTAGCACAAAATATGATACGGTTCAACCTTGTGATATGACCCAAGTAAGGTCAGATTCGGATTTTGGCGTAAAATTTTCTACGTCTAGTTTTACGCTATTGATCATAACTTTAAATCCAACCGTTGGATCGAGTTAAAACCTTACCAGAAGATTTCAGAGGTATTTTTCTATGTTAGGGTAAATTTTCAGGTGAGTCGGTGTTTGGAAAGGACTTGCGATATAGGTCAGAACAGGCTGTATGAATTTTGTTATTTACTTCCTTTTGACTTGTGGACTTCCTATTTGACAAGGATACTTTTTCTAAAAGGATGTGACAGCTTGTTTTGGAAATTTTCTAGTTTCACAAGAATCTTTAATGAGCTGAAACATAATTTTCAAGAGTGGCAACAATTCATTAATGTTTCAGAATCCTTTTCTTATAAAGATTCCTTATTCATCCTAGCTACATAAGGAAAGAAGGGTTGGTGCTATTTAATAACGTATTGGTTAATTTTATTATTTTCTTTCATGTTTGGGCGTAATTAAAACTTTGTTTTGAGCTAGGATCCAAGGCTTGTTTGGATCAAGTTATGGGCTTTTCAGTTTAAGGTTTTTGGGTCAGTTTTGAGTGGACCTCGTATAAGTCCACATAAGGGGTCTATTAGGGTTAATTTTTCAAGAACTATTTAAACTCATGTAACCAAAATTTCAGCAACTTTGATGATTTTTACTTCTGAATTTTGTAGTCTTAACGTGTGAGAGTGATTCTTGCATTCTTCACTTCTTGAACGAACTGAATCTGACTTATCAAATATTAACTAGCTTCGTGGCGTCATTCTACTCATTCCAATAGTGTTGGTGTCTTGGGGCAGGTTTTCATTGTGTTACACTCCTATCAGACCTATTTAGGCTTTCCGGGATCAAATCTCAATCTTGATTGTGGGGTTGTGTGACCACTTGATCACAAGGTTCGCATCATCTATTGTGTATTTTAGTGAGAATTTAAGTGGAATGACCTTGAACTATCCCACTTATGACAAAGAACTCTATATGCTGGTAAGAGCACTTAAGACATGACAACATTACTTGTGGCCAAAAGAGTTCGTAATTCATTCGGATCATGAGTCCTTGAAACATCTGAAAGGACAAGGTAAGTTGAATAGGAGACATGCAAAATGGGTTGAATTCATTGAAACTTTTCCTTACGTAATCAAGTATAAGCAAGGCAAAGAGAACATAGTAGCTAATGCACTTTCGCGCAGGTATGTTCTTCTAAACACCGTGAATATTGTATACACCATTGTTTGTGTCTGCTGAACCTTGGGTAGATATCTTATGAAATTTGTTTTAGGTTTACGTAGGTAAAGACTCTATTGTTGTTGTGATTGATAGGTTTTCTAAAATGGTGCATTTCATTACATGCCATAAAAAAGATGATGCATCTCATATCGCAGACTTGTTCTTTAAGGAGATTGTACGTTTGCATGACATTTCTTGAAGTATAGTGTCAGATTGTGATAGGAAAGTTGGGAACTAAACTTTTATTTTCGACAACTTGGCATCCTCAAATAGATGGACAAACTGAGGTAGTGAATAGAACATTATCTAAACTTTTACGTGTTGTTATTCAAAAGAATCTGAAAAGTTGGGAAGAATGTTTGTCATTTGTTAAGTTTGTTTATAATAGAACTGTGCATTCGACCACTAGCTTTTCTCATTTTGAAATTGTTTATGGGTTTAATCCACTAACTCCTATGGACTTAATTCCTTTACCTTTTGAAGAAAGGGTAAGTTTAGATGGTGAAAAGAAGGCAAAGGTGGTGAGACAATTCCATGAGGGAGTTTGACTGCAAATAGAATAAAAGAACAGACTGTATGTTTCTAAAGAAAATAAGGGAAGTAAACAGGTTATTTTTGAACAATGGGTTCACATGCGTAAGGAACGATTTCCTAACCAAAGGAAATCAAAATTACAGCCTCGTGGTGATGGTACATTTCAGGTTTTAGAGAGGATCAATGACAACGCATACAAAATTGATCTTCCAGATGAGTATGTTGTTAGTGCTACCTTTAATGTTGCTGATCTTACTTTGTTTGACACAGGTTTTGATTTGAGGTCGAATCCTTTCAAGGAGAGAGGGGATGGTGTGGACCAACCTAGAAACACCAGCAAGGCCCCATTACATGTTGCAAGTGGTCTAATGACTGGGTCCAAGACAAAGGCATTGAAAGAGGCATTGAATGCATTTGTTTTGAAGGTTTCGCCAAGTTAGATTTGAAGGGCCCATTGAAGTATCAAGAGGAGGCCTTAGTACATTTTATCCATGTGTAAGAGGGGTGCAATCCAGCCTTATTTAGGCCATGAGGTGAGGACAACAAAGGAAACAAAAAATCCTACTACAACTTCGAAACAACATGGGTGGCTACCTTTTCTTTTTGTTTATAGGATTAATGGGCTGCATGGAAGGCTATAAATAAGCCTTGAATCAATTCTGCAATATTTTATTTCATTATCTTCTTTTTATGGCAGAACATGAATTTAATATTATTAGCTTTATTTTATTTTGTTAGCTACAACTCAAGGCTTGTTTGGGCTTAATTAATACTTTGTTTTCGGTTAGGATCCAAGGTTTGTTTGGATCAGGTTATGGATTTTTTTTAGTTTAAGGTTTTTAGATCAGTTTTGTAAGGGGGTCAAATCAGTCCCACTTGGGTAGATCTATTAGGGTTAATTTTTCAAGAACTATTAAACTCATGTAACCTAAATTTCGGCAGCTATTGATGAATATTACTTCTGAATTTTTCAGTTTTAACGTGTGAGAGTGATTTTTGCAGTCTTCAGTTCTTGAACGAACTGAATCTAACTTATCAAAAATTAATTGGCTTCGTGACGTCATTCTAGTAGTGTTGGTGCCTTGGGGCAGGTTTCCATTGTGTCACACACTCCTAGAAGACCTATTTCAGCTTTTCAGGACCAGTTTTCAATCTTGATTGTGGGTTACATGATCACGAGATCACGAGATTCGCATCAAAAATTTTTATTTATGTGAAAGTTGTAAGGATATATTTTGTGCAACAATTTAATTTTTGCCAATTCAAAGATGTCTGAAAATAATGACTTCGTGACACCGAAAGCGAGTAACATGTTTCAGATACAAGCTTGAACCAAACAACTTAAGTTATTGACTAGGGTGATGAAGGATCTGAAAGATGATATGGCTTCAATGAAACAATATATTAGGAGGGCTGATAAGAGGAGATTCAATATAAGGAAGAGAAACAGAGGTTACAAATTTCAAATATTTATGATCATGGGATGCTTCTATGAATGTTTGCTAAAAAAAAAATGTTTGGTTGAATGAATTGTAAAGAAACAAATAAAGAACATGAAGAATATAAAGCTTTAGTTTAGCTCCAAAAGAATGAAAAACAAAAGAGGGTAGCAGTGGTTATCATTCAAAAATATATGTGCAAGTGGATGGCAAGGCGTGCTTTTTTGAAATTATTTTTGGTTACTACATCCATACAATGTTGTTGAAGGCAAGTACGTGCAAGAAAATAGCTCCAAAGGCTTCAACAAGAAGACATTAAGGAATTGTCCATTACACTTGTTGGTGATTTAAGGACGAATCATCTTGAAGATAGAGGGAAGGATATGATCTATGCAAGGTTAAATTTGGATTTTGGTGGAAGATTTTGCTGAGGATCAACCCAACAACAAGCTTAATCATGCCAAAACCCCATAGGAGGTGCCAAGTAGGCCAATTACAAGAGCTAGGGCAAAGAAGCTTAAAGAGACATTGAATGAGCTTGTTTAGAACATATAGAGTAAGATGGATCTAGAAGAGCTTGGAACGCCTAGGAAGCATGAAGGACAACCTCTAATTCATCTAATTCATGTCCAAGAAAAGCCCAATTCGTATGGATCAAAGGGTTGTTAGATCTGATTTCCTAAGCTAGGAAGGACTAATTAATGATTCTCCTAGTCTAGGAAGGAAATTAAATTGGCAGATATAAAAGAGGGAGATTTTCTTCATTAATTGTCCATGCAAAATAAAAAAACCAAGCACAACAAGACAAGAAAACTTCATAATTAATTCCACATTCATATCATATTTCCTAGGCTGTTTGGGACTTCTTAGGGGTGACAAATCTGATTCTAGCATATCTAAGATATTAATTTCAGATTTTTATTATTTTTATTATTTTCTTCTTAGTCTTTGGTTTATTATTACTTATTTGGGATAATTGTAAGTGGACCCCACATAAGTCCACATAAGGGGGTCCATTATGGTTTATTTCAGTATAGAGTTAATATAAATAATAAAGTCATAACCGTCTGTGTGGGGACTATAAAATTGAGATTAATAAAAACTTCTTTGTTGCACCTTATTGTGTGAGTTGGTGAGATATTCTCCCTTCATTGGTTCTCTAAAGAACTGAAAATAACTTATCGAAGAACAACTAACTTCGTGGCGTCATCTTTATACTTCTTGTTTGCTTATCAAAATTCCTTGGGTGGGGGTTTTTGTTTCTAATAGTGATGGTGCCTAGATGCGAGTTATCTTTGTGTCACACTTCTATCAAACTTGATTTACTTTGCTTTCCAGGAATTGATGTCTTTACATGTGGGCGTGTTCAAGAGGTTCGCATCTTTTAGTATCAAAGTTTGACTCCATTAATCATGTTATATCCTTTTAAAATTGTCTTTTCTTGTTGATTCCTTAGTGTCCAATTTCTTCTTTTCCTTGAATTTGCGGCATATAAAAAAAAGGGTTTGTTATTTTGTTCTGTTACTGTCCAAAATATATCAGTAGCTTTAAAAAAAGAGAGAAAAGAAAAGAAAAGGTTGTTAGAAAAGACACTCATTTGCTTCTGTTGCAGAAAACTAAACAAAGGGAAATTGGATCAAATCAACTCAGAATTAGCTCAAATGCGATACTCTGATTACTGGGGTCTTAATAAAACTAGATATTAATTTTGGGATCCATTGGATATCGTTTGCATAGGGTTTCAATTTCGGGTCTAATCAGGCCTGATTCATAATGTTTTGCGTCAACATATCAAACCTTATCATAAGTTGTTCAAATTTAATATCCTGTCTATTTGGGTTGAAATCACACTATATATGAAATTTCAACGCAATTGGACACCATTTACCTTAGGTTCCAGAATTTTGTTTATGTTGTTTTCGTTTCTTGCAATATATTTACAACATATCTAACATATTTGGGTGTTCTTCCCTCGTATTGCATACTTCATTCCTATTTTTATTCGATTCTTCAATTTCATTCATATTTCGGATAGATTCGCTTGTTACTCGCGAGACTATCATCGCAGATTTGTTTTACTTGTTTTTTATGTTTTTATTGCTTCTTGAGTCATATACACCAATTTGGATTGTGCCGTTGAGTTGGTTCTACTGTTGGTTTCAGTTCCGCGAGAGCTGAAAGAATATGGGACGAGGGAAAAAACCTAATTTTAAGTGAAACACGAGCGAAGTGAAGATATTTTTATACCACTAACTAATTTTTGTAGGTATCATCATGTCAGATAAAAAATTCTTGAGTCATAAACGCCAATTTGGATTGTGCCGTTGAGTTGGTTCTACTATTGGTTTCAGTTTCGCGAGAGCTGAAAGAATATGGGACGAGGGGAAATGCCTAATTTTAAGTGAAACACGAGCGAAGTGAGGATATTTTTATACCACTAACTAATTTTTGCAAGTATCATCATGTCAGATAAAAACAACACACACACCCCCTCCTGAGGTAAAACTTAAGCTTCAAATTCAAGTCATGATGAAGATGAGGATGAATTTTGTAATGGGGAATGTGTGTGACAGACTTGAGAGGGTGGATAAACGTGGTAATGAAGCTGGTACAAGTACCCAAGATGTGAGGAAGGAGGGGTGCAAACCTCGTGATCACGTGGTCACGTAACCCAAACTCAAGGATACCAAATTTCTGGAAAGCCAAGTAAATCAGGTTTGATAGGAGTGTGACACAAAGATAACTTGTACCTAGGCACTAGAACTATTGGAAACAGAAACCCCCCACCCAACAAATATTAATTCGCGAACAAGAAGTATAAGGATGACGCCATGAAGTCAATTCTTTAGAGAACCAAGTAAGGGAGAATATCTCACCACTCACACAATAAAGTTGCAGCACAAGATGTTTATTAATTTGAAAATTTTATAGCCCCCACACGTCTGGTTATGGCTTTATTTGTACTGATTCTAGACTGAAATAAACCCTAATGAACCCCCCTTATGTGGACTTCTATGAGGTCCACTTACAATTGACCTAAATAAGTAATAATAAACCAAAGACCCAACACCAAGCTTAATCATGCCAAAAACTCATTGGAGGTGCCAAGTGGACCAATTACAAGAGCTAAGGTGAAGAAGCTTAAAGAGCATTAAATAATCTTGTTCAGAACATATGGAGCAAGACGGACCTAGAAGAGTATGGGACACCCAGGGAGCATGAAGGACATCCTCTCACTCATATAATTCAAGTCTAAGAAGAGCCCAATTCGTGTAGATCAAAGGGGTGATGTGTCTGACCCCATAACAATCTTGTTAGGCTTGTTTTTCCTAATGTTACAAGGATAGAAAGTCAGCAATTTATTCTCCTAAACAAGCAAGGAAAGTAATTAAATCAGCAACAAAATGGAGAATTGGCTTTATTATTTGTCTAAGTTATACAAGGAAATCAAAACTAAACAAGGAACTAGAGGCCCAGGCAAATCAGGTCAGAATTTTCCTAGTCTACAAAGGATTTATAGTGGCGACAACTACTCCTATGAATGCAAGGAAGGGTTATTCATCCATAACAACTTATAAACTAGGAAAATCAGATTATTTAGCTTTTATTTTCTTTACTATATGCGGCAACAATACCAGGCTTTGTGTTATTTTTATTTCTTTATGTTTTGGGTTATATTTGGGTTTAATTGTTAGTGGATCTCATCTAAGTCCACATAAAAGGCCTATTAGAGTTTATTTCAGTCTAGAGTCATTATAAATAAAACCATAATCAGACATGTAGGGTCATGTAATCTTGAGATTAATAAGACTTCTTTGTTGCCTATTGTTGTGTGAGTTGGTGAAATATTCTCCCTTTCTTGGTTCTCTAAAGAACTGAAACAACTTATTGAAGAACAACTGACTTCATGACGTCATCTGTATACTTCTCATTCACGAATTAATATTCGTTGGCTGGGGGTTTACTTTTCCAATACTGTTGGTGCCTAGATATAAGTTATTTTTGTCATACTCTTCTCAAATCTAATTTACTTGGTTTTTTCGAGAATTGGTATCGTTGCGTGTGGATTACTTGTTTAAAAGGTTCGCATCATATTGCTTGAAATGAGATAATTGAATTCCATCTCAACTTTTATGATCTTTTTATAAATGATTGTTATATATCTAATTGTATTCAAACAAGTGTTCCAACCATTTAAAATGTAATAATAATTTGTATTTTTGGATATCTATCACGTTTCTATAGTCAAATGCTTGCATGGCATACATATAGGGTC
>Ga0307515_10021389_pt1 | contig 11476 bp, 3 predicted proteins | sample 17_EM_MG_FD_194513 | JGI IMG/M metagenome (GOLD analysis project Ga0307515, IMG submission 194513) | Populus trichocarpa ectomycorrhiza microbial communities from riparian zone in the Pacific Northwest, United States - 17_EM | ecosystem: Host-associated > Plants > Roots > Unclassified | place... | reverse complement strand
TAGAGAGCTATAACCTATTAAAATACTAGAGAAACCATGGGAGGTTATATTATGGAACTTTATTATTAAGTTACTAAAGTTAAGAGATCCTATTACCGGACAAGATTATAATGCGATCTTAGTAATAATAGACAAGCTTACAAAATAGGGATACTTTATAGCATATACAGAAGAAATCTTAGCGGAGGATATTGCTAGAATCTATATTAAGGAAGTGTTTATAAAATATAGAGCACTAAGTAAAATTATATCGGATAGAGATCCAAGATTCGTAGCAGCATTTTAAAAGGTATTTTTAGCGGAGTAAGGAGTTCGAGTAGTAACTTTTACCGCATATTATCTGCAAACAGACGGTTAAATAGAAAAATTAAATTAGACACTAGAGCAGTATCTAAGATATTATATTAATTACGCATAGAATAATTAGGTATTATTATTACTAGTTATACAGTTTATATACAATATAATACTATAAGAAGGAATAGGTACGTTACTATTTAAGGCGAATTATAGATATAAGCTAAGAATATCGCTATCGCTATATTAAGCAAAGAAAATAAATAGCACAGCTAAGTAAAGGATGGAAACATTAATAAATCTTTATAAAAACATTATAGAAACAGCTAAGGTAGTATAGCAAAGAATAAAGAAATACTATAATGCTAAGAGATCTAAGGGACTAGATCTTAAGGAGGGAGATAAAGTATAGCTACTATACAAAAATTTTAAGAGTTAACAACTAAGCAAGAAGTTAGACTATATTAGGCTAGGACCTTTTAAAATTAGTTAAAGAATTTTACTAGTTATATTTAAGTTAAACCTACTAGCTAAGATGAAAATCTACCCTATATAGTATATTATAATACTAAAGCTAGTATACGGGAAAGTTAAGCTATTAGTCTATAAAGCAGACATATATAGAGGGCAAGAAGAAGACAAATAGCAAGTTTTAAAGATTATTAGTTATAAGGACGTTGACGATAAAACATGGTACGAGGTTAAGTAAATAGGCTATAATAAAACTACCTAGGAACCACTAGAAAATTTAAAGAATGCTATAAAAAAGGTATAGGAGTATTAGAAGAGAATAGGTTAAGTAATATTAAAGAAGGATTACTAAAGAATAAGTTACCTAAGGGGGACCCAGAAAGAGCGATTGCTAAACTACTTAGAGTTATTTCCTTTGCTATTAGAAGAGAATCCGTTCTTTTATTACTAAGTTCCTATAGACCTTATTCTATAAGTTTCTACTCCTTAGAACGGACCTTCTTACAAACCTTCTTAAGGCAAAGAAGACGAGCAGATACTGTGATTTAAGCATTTAGGGCTTTTTGTTCCGCATCGCGAGAACGTTTTAGCTTAGCCAGGGCTTATAATAACTCACTATTAAGCTTTACAGCAGCAGATTAAACACGAGACCCTATAACAAATTACTTAGAAAACTTAACGACTATTAAGAGTTATGGGACACGTATATTTAGCATTAGAGGAAAAGCGAACGTCGCAGGACAAATAAATATTTACTTTAGTACACTCTAAGTAAAAGGAAGGTTGCTAAAATAAAGGACTTACTAGTGTAATATAAACCAACCCCTCTTTTACACAACAAGAACACGGAGATGGTATAATTTCACCTAGCGATAGTATTGCAGCAATAGTATAAGCGCGTCGCTGCGTATATAAAGAAGAAGAAGCTTTAGGTATTATAAGTAACAATATTAACTAAATTAATTAAACGGATATTACACCTCTAGTAAATAACTTAGAGATATTTAGAATCTTTAAGGACAAAAATAAAGAGGAGGGAGATGGTATTACGGACGCTTTAAGTATAATATTATAACTACTTAGAGAGGAGTTAAAAGAAGCTAGTTAGTTAATATAAGTATGGTCTAGAATGGAACCGGTAGAACTATATGACGAGGAATAGTAGTATAAGTTATATAATGTGCTACGTAAGGAATATAGAGAACGGACGGAACGTACGTACCTTATGTACTTTACGTATATTATATACAAGAAGGATTTTATAGGAGTACGGTCGTGTATTTAAAGGACCTTAGTCCCTACCTAAATAGTTCTTTCCTTATAGTAATTCTCAGAATACAATTAGAGTTAATCTATTAGGCAACTACTCCACCAGTTATTATTACGTTGTTAACTTTATGCATTACCTACACACCTAGCCTAATAACAGGACCCACCGTAGTACTTGCTATAAGGTTCCGTTACAAATAGCTTACGCTATACCTAGCGCCCTTATAAACTTAGTATACGTTATTATAATAAAACGCGAAATAATTAATTAAATATTATTTTATTCCTTACAGTTTACTATCGTTTCTCTATATATATATACCATCTACTAGTCTAGTTTCCTTTACTACGTGGTTATACTAACTACTTTTATAGTCTTTGGCGAAGTAACTCTATCTTTTATAGTTTATATAAGCTTCTTTTTTAAACTATCTCCTCTACTATAGAGTCTGCCTAAACGTCTTCTACTACTAAAATCCCTAGTTTAGCCTTTGCTTTTTAGATCTCTAATTACTTAATTCTTATCCTTTAGGTTTCTATAGTCTTTTTATCTATCTCTTATAGGTTTCTTTAGTACTACTTAGGTTTATTGGCTCTGCGCTATACTATAGTTTCTAATTCTAACTTTGTTATTGCGTACTTTATACCTTATATAACTATAGAACTCTATCCCAACCCTTCTTAGTCTGCTCCCGTTAGTAAATCCTATTATTAATTTTAATTGCTTAATTAATTAGTTCCCTTAAGGTGTCCGTATCTTCTATTAGGATAATTATATCTTAGACTTTTACTTTAAGTCCTTATTTATACTATACTATAAGCGCCCTATTATTCCATTTAACCTATATCGCTAATATTTAAAACTATATCGTGTAATTAATTACTAAGTTTTAAAGCTTTCTTTTTACCGTAGTACTTGCTTCTAGGTCTCTAAATATTTATATTAGTTATTTTATAAACCTATTTTAGCTAGTAAATATATATTGTACTTCTTAGTTAGTAGTTGCTATACCGTTTTCTTATACCTCCGTAAGGTAAGGTTTAAACTACTTAAATGCCCTTCCTATTAGGAATAATCCTATATAGGCTACTTAGTCTATAAGTGTTACTAACTTTATCCCTTCTTATATAACCTTAAAGTATATCTATATAAGGAATCCTTTAAGTCTTAACTTCTTCTCTAAAAATCGCTTAATAGATAATAGCTTAATCTTAGCTACCCTAATCCTATTAATCCTTTCTTTAAGTATCCTATTGTTATCTATTAAGTAATTAATTATTTCCTATAGCTGTCCAACCGTAACTAGTTAAGAGTTAGTATCTACTATACTAGTGTCGTTATCTAATCTTAAAGTAGTTGCTACCGTTAACGGCGTTATAACTAGTGCTTTTAGTAGCATGTTATTTAACTTCTTTTACTATAATTATAGTAGTAAATATATAACAAAGCCTTATGGGAAATACTATAATGGATTTACTATTAGGCTAGGTATATAGGTATAAAATAGTTAATAACGTAAATATAACTGGTAGAGTAGTTACCTAATAGATTAACTCTAATTATATTCTAATATTTACTATAAAGAAGAGAACTATTTAGGTAGAGACTGAGGTCCTTTAAATATATAATACTGCGCCTAAGAAATATACTAAGTAAATTAGTACGTTAGTACATTAGTACGTTAATACATCGCGTTCTTACGTTTAAAATTTATAACGTAACCCGCCCTATAACATAGCTACCCCTTATTTTATAGCTTAATTAGTTTTAGCGCTTCCTATACTATCCTAAATAATCTATATATATCTCTTTTTAGTAGTTCTACTACTGCTAATATAAGGTCCGTAACACTTACAAGGTTAAGAAAATAGTTAAACATTTCCCCTAATTAGTACTACTTTTGCTAATTCTCTAATTATATTTACTCTTACTATATACTTATTCTTTAGCTATATAGGTTCTTTAGCTGTCTAGTTTATTTAGCCGCTTAATTTATCCTAAATACTAAATTTATTAAAGAAAGCCAAAGAGTTATTTAGTTGTAATATAGAGGCCTTATATTTAGTTTATAATCTATTAATTTAGAGTAATTTTATCTATATAGTCTTAAATTTTTAATAATTCTCTTATCGCTAATAAAACGCTAAAATGGCACGCTAAAATATTAGTAACTTTACTATATACGGCATCTAAAATAGAGCTCCTAGTGTTATTTTAATATAGAGCCTAAAGCTTCTTATTTAGATCTAAAGACTTTAAATAATATATATCCGTATAACCTATAGAGCTATAAACGCGCATTAATTAAGAAGGAACGCATTATTTTTACTAGACTTTTAGTTTATATTTAATTCAATAGTTTTATAACTAAATCGGCCCTAAAGCTTTACAATTATTATATTACTAAGTAATACTAAAAGTAAAGAGATTAAACACCTTTTATTTAAAAGTAATTTATATTTAAATATTCTATATAATAACTATAAAAGAATACTTTTAGTTAAAATAGGCCTATACTATTTATAGCTCATTTAGTTATAAAACTTTAGATTAGATCTATAATCCCTTATTAAAAGCCTCTATATAAGCATATTTATAAAGCAACTTACCTTACTAAATTACTATATAATAACTATATAATTAATTCCAATGCTATATAAAGCATTTAAAGTTTATATTATATAGAAAATCTAGCTATTATACCCTCTTTTTAAAATTTAAAATTTATAACTCTTTTAGAAAACCTATTAATTCTTTACTAAAACCTAAAATCTATAATATATATTTTCTTATAAGAGTATATATGTCGGAATATATGGACAGAAGTTACGTGGTTACGTATTGTCGGTCATGTCTTTGATTAGTCATCCTTATGGTGACTAATCAGCCCCCTACTTAGGCACCGCGATTCTTACAATCCTCTGCTTTCGACACCTATTAGACAAGAATTAATTTAACAGTTAATAGGCCATATAAGTGCACTTAGGTGATACCGACAATTACTACAACCTCTAAATATAGCTTTACTAAATTTAGAAAGTCCTAAAAGCAGTCTTATACAGTCTTATATACTATAGCTCTTTTATATATTTACCTATAAAGGGCCGCTAAATAGCTTCTAAGATTATAAATACTATAAATTATCTAAGCTCACCTACTCCCTAAAGTCGGCCACCGAACTAAAATTAAACCACCGATTTATTAACCTATTTTCTTTATAACGAATCAATTAATATAGACTAAAATAAATAGAACTTATAAATGGCTATTGTAGATATTAAATCTAGTGTTTATAAGTCTGCGCAAAAAGCTGTACTTATATACGGTGTCCCTTTGTTAATTTTAAGCGATTAATTATAACGCGTCCCGCACCACGTTGCCATAAGGCTAAAAATACTAACAGTGCTCGCGGGATCTAATATATGTACACTTATATTAATTAAGTGGCACGCTACTGGGTAATTTATATACTAATATAAATAGCAATTAACTCCTATATAAGAGGCCTTACTTATTAATTAGGTACTTAAATAGAACTAATAAAGATTTATTCCCTTATATATATAATTATAAAAGAATATTAATCTAAATCTTTAATTAAAATAGCGATACTAGGCCCCTTAGTATAATATAGATAATTAGCTATTTTAAATTAAAATTTTATTTACCTAGTTAATAGAACATTCCTTTTATAGGCAGGACTGCGACATATTGATAGGATGCTGCTGCTACGGCGATCTGTTCGCAGATAACTAGGGTTCTACCTATAAAGGAATGAAGATCTGGCGAGTATATAGCTCAGCCAGTATTACTAAAAGCTCCGTTAGTGCTCGCTAAGGCGCTAAAACCTTGGCTAGTGTTGATAATCTGACGCCGATATAGCCTTACTTAGTATACAATTTAACTCTTATCGTATTACGTTTAGAGTTAAAATAACAGCAATATATTTCGATTATAACATTAATAGAGCTGTTTAAGAGTTTTAATCAAATACTTTATACTATTTATTACGATTTTGAAAGAGCTAAGTAATAATATGGACGAGGTAAGTTTTGGGAGGTTATACTAAGGTTATATTAAGGTTTTATTAAGGATCTAATGTGGCTATAAACCCTAGAGAACTAGCAATCTAGAGTAGAAGAGGTATTTTATTAATATTCCATCTATATTATTATCTTAATCTAACTAAACCATATTAGTTGCCGCTAAATCCCTTTTAGCCCCCAGAGAATAGCCGCGATGACTCTTATATAAGCGGCGCATATATATATCTAGGTTATATCCATAATCTAACATAGAATAGACACTACTTAATAGTCTAAATATGTAATTTTGTAATAAGGTAATGTGACTTTTAGTGGTTATAAGAAGGATCTAATTAGGATATAGACTGAGAATTTTCTCCAAAATAGGTAGGTGAATGCTTTTAGTGGGATAAAGGTTATATAAGATGTGAGTTATATTTTAGATAAAACCACGTTATATCTATGATTTAACCTTAATAGATTATTGATGAAGTCCTTAGTAGCCCTAGCAGCTCTATTTAAGATGCAGACGCCACTATAATAGCTATATATGGCACTCTAGTAAATAGGGCAGCAGCTTCTAAGGTATATTTTAATCTAGACTTAGATAGTAGTCAGGGCGAGGGTTCTAGCACTTATGATGCTGCTCTTTAGCTAAATACTATAAAGAGGCGTATTTTTAGTGCCCCTAGTTAATACACTAAGGTATAGTACCTTAGACTTAATAAGCGCCTAGGATAGATTCCGTTCTTTTATATTAAGGTAATATCTAGTATGTATCTAGCTTATATCTAAGATGTAACCTAAATATAGCCCCACAGTAAACATTTCCTCATCTATATTCTGCTAGAGGAGATTTTCTATAGATGGGATTATATTATTAGGAAGACTGTAAGTTATAAGTGCTATATATCTTTGTTATATCCTAGATCTAACTATAATAGGATTTAAATGCCGAGCATACTATTTATAGTTAGGAAAAAAATTCGTAAATGGTTATGGAGGATTGATTAAGTATATTAAGTCGCATTTTCCTATAAGATCCTAGATATATCTATATTATAACCTCCTTCTAACCTTAAAATAAAGAAAGGCGGAGGCTATATAATTAGGAGTGTGAAGCCTAGAGGTTAAAAAGAACTGGAATTAAATAACTTGGATAGTATGTTTATCTATATATCTATATTATATCCTAAATCTAACCCATTTTAGCGGCTTAGAAGACACTTTATAGAGCTATTTATACTAAGGAGGAACTGCAGGTTATATGCCCTGTTAGTAAAGCAGTAAGAAAGGCTAAAATATATTATAATGGTATAAACTATTCTTCTTCTATCCAGAATATATCGCTAATATATTTTAGCCCCCTTATGTTACGGACGCTTTAAGTACGATGTTACGACTACTTGGAGAAGAGTCGGAAGAAGCTAGTTAGTTGATTTAAGCACGGTCCAGGATGGAGCCGATAGAACCATGTGACGAGGAATGGTAACCAAGGTCACATGACGTGCTACGTATTGAACGAGAGGAACGAGAGGGACTCACGTACCTCACGTACAAGACGTACATCACGTACAAGAAGGATTTCATAGGAGTACGGTTGTGTATTTAAGGACCCTCAGTCCCTACCTAGATAGTTCCTTCTTTATAGTGATTCTCAGAATACAATTAGGGTTAATCTGTTGGGCAACCACTCCACCAGTTGTTATTACGTTGTTGACTTTAATTTGCATCACCTACACACCTAGCCCAATAACGAGCCCATCGTAGTACTTGCTACAAGGTTCCGTTACACCTTAACTAAAAATACACCCTTAACGGCTAAAGGTCGTGGAAAACGCAAAGCAACTTTAGCAGATTTAGGTATGTTATTATTTATAATCTTATTATATTATGGATCTAACCAAATTATAGAGGAGCCAGTTTAGTAGACGTGTATTATATTCTATTCTAGAATCCTATTAACCCCTAAGGGTAAGGCAAGTTTATACAGTTCTAATTATAATATAACTATAATTTAACCTTAATATAGCCTAACCGTACCGCAATGTTTAAGGTTATTAGCAAGTTAAATAAATAGAAATATTTTTCGTATAGGATTAATAGTAAGAGTAAGTTTACTAGTTATATTTCTGTTATATCTTAGATCTAACGTAAATAGTATACTTATTTAACTGGGCTATATATATCTAGTTTAATAAGGTATACTTATATTCTTTAATTATATTACTAATATATCTATAATCTAACTATAAATAGAACTTCGTTTTACCTAATATAACGCTGCTAGAGATTACAGATAACTTTAATAATAGGGAGATGTTTAATACTAAGGAGGACTACGCCGTATGGATTAATTAGGTTAAGGCGTTTATATATCTTAGATATATACCGGTTAAATCCTAGTTATATTATAGGTATAGAATATTACGCGGAGCATGGAGCATAGTACGGAGTATTAGGGTTAGGCTTTCTCTTAGATATTATAATGTCTTTATATCTAGGTAATTACCTTAATATAACCTTTACCCTTTATGCTTATAAATATAGAAGTTCGTACTAACTAAGTTCTTATTCTAATTTTCTAAGCTCTAATTCCATCTTTCAATTTTATAGTTTAATTATTTTTGCTTTAGCTTCTATACGTAAAACCCAGGCTTCTTACTTATAAATATTTAATTGGGATTGCTATAGCGTTAACTATTATAAGAATTAAGCTTATTAAGTAACAGTTATATAAAGTAAAGACTAGGAGCTACTCTTATGTCCTAGATATAGTTAGCTTATAAGCTGGATATATTAAGGATATATTTAGATAATCCTACCTAATAGTAAAATAGGCCTAGGAGAGAGCGAAACCTAACTATCATTTAATATTATAATAGAGGAAGCTAAAAGATATTAACTTTATAAAATTTGGTAAGATCTAGAATGTAATATACTAAAGCGAACAGAGGTAATAGATTATAAGCGAGATTTTAATTGTCCGCCTTGCGAACTTCATAATTACAACTATAGGCGTATACTAGTTCCAGAAGATAATATATTTAATATAGCATCATCAAAATTAAAATCTTTATCCTCTTTAATACTTATAGATATAGCATTAGCTTTTCCTTTACTAGTATAGGCCTATTTTCTTAACTTTTCTAGCTCTTTTAAAACTTATAGAACTATAACAGATTATATTAGCGATATATCCACGTTAGAGCCGTAATAAATCTATATATTTACACTTCTCTATAAGAGCCATTCTTTCGGCGATAAATATAGTTCGCAATGTATATAAAATTCCATGCTAATAATACGCCTTCCACGCTTTAAAATTAAAAATATTAATTCTCTGCCCACTATAATCGTTATTATAATACTATATTACGGATATAAAAGATATACTAATATTAAAATAGCAGCTAGAAGGCTTAATTAACGTCTAAGATTATTTGCTTAAAAATGAGAGCATTTAATGGCGTTTATATTCTTTACAATTATAGAGAATATTTTACTGTCTATTTTACTATAATATAGATTTATTCCAGATGCAATATATATATATTGCTTATATTAACACCAGTTTATAATTTTATGGTTGTTATTATACTTTTCTATAACCGCAAATGTTATAATATAGATATAATATGGATTAATTAGGGTTATAATATCTCTATACCTTTAATCGCGTTTAAAATTTTGTAGTATTGCTTATAGCTTATAGCCTCTATAATCGAAGCTATGTATTACCTAACACTATCTTAGCCCATATTTCTAGCTCTAATAACCTAATAAATGCCATAAAGAATGTGGATTTGGCAATATATAATTGTAGACTTTATATAGCCCTACCAAGTCTGTAAGGGGTCAATATCTGCTAGGTAAAGGCTAAGCCCTAATATATTTTAGTAATATCTTTAATATATATGCATTATAAAATACCTTTTACCTATACCCTATCTATATCCATAAGAGCTATATAAAATCTATGTTTATAGATATAACTCTAATAAGTTGGATAGCTGCAATTCTTATATAAGCGGAATATAGTATAGAAAAGTTGTTAATATATCTCTGCTAATTGGCCTATAGCTTAGTTTACAAAAACTCTTATTAGTGTAATAACTATAGCCTTGTTAGAATAAAGATATAACTATAATATAACCGAGTTATATAATACCTTTATTAATTTTAGGGATATTTATAGTAATTACAATCTTATCTAACCTAGCTGTACTAACTCGTTTAAATGATATATCAATTTTAAACGTTTTTAATGTTAATAGTATTTCCGCCTGGCCTTTTTAAAAGTATATAATTATTAGCTTACTATTTTAGTGGAATATATCTTGTATATATTTAGGACCTATTTTATAATACAGATGCTTTTTAAATATTACCCCTTGTATATCTTAACCTTGCGGAAATAATAAAAGCTATTACTTTTTAATTATGTATTAAATCTTATTAAGATTTGCTAGGCTTTAATAAAGGCTTAGAAGGCTAGTAACGTCGTATTTTTCGCAAAACTCTTTTATTAAAGGGCTGTATATAAAAGAGCCTAATAGAATAAGGATAGAGTATTAATATAGCTTGGATATAATATACTTAGAGTAAGCCCTGGCCCCGACTGTTACTAAATTTATTATTAAAGTTCTTTAATAAGTTGTATTAGCACCTTTAATGGAGGCGCTGGAGGATGCGTATATTTACTATAAGAAGTTAGAATAATATAAGGGCAATCCTTAATATTATCTGGCTATATATAGTTAAACTCCACGTTATATAGGGCTAGTACCCATTTTTTAGGTCCTTGGGCGTGGTTACAGCCTAGATATATTAATGTTATATTATAGTTATATACTTATTATAATAACTTACCGTAATTATCTAATCTTTTCTTCCTATGCTCTACCGCTATATAGGTTTCTGGGGTACCCTAATAGCCTTAGTTAAGTAAATCTTTTAAATATTTTAATAAGTATCTTAAAACTAAAGAAAGAGACTTTTAGTAGTGTTTTTTATAATTTTATATTTAACTTCCCTTAGTATAGTATATGCTTGCTATAGGTCTATCTATAAGTAACTAGTTATAGCTTAGTTATAATAGTAATATATTTAGGATCTATTAGACACTAACCGTGTACTTTATAATATAAAGATATAGCTTATAATTAGCACTCTGCTCTATATAGGTAATCTGGTACTAAAATACATAACAAATACTATTATAAAGACTGTATCTACGTTAATAAGAATAGATAAAATAAATAAATATCTTACGTGTTTGTGTCTCTGTTATGCCCAAGCCCAACCCACTCGGCCATACAAACTAAAAAGATAGCAGCAGTGTCTCGCGACTAGACGGGCTGCCGGTTGGAATGCCTTATAAGCTCTACAGCCCATACCGCCGTATGGGTAG
>Ga0307515_10021388_pt1 | contig 11476 bp, 9 predicted proteins | sample 17_EM_MG_FD_194513 | JGI IMG/M metagenome (GOLD analysis project Ga0307515, IMG submission 194513) | Populus trichocarpa ectomycorrhiza microbial communities from riparian zone in the Pacific Northwest, United States - 17_EM | ecosystem: Host-associated > Plants > Roots > Unclassified | place... | reverse complement strand
CAGGGTGGGTGGTGGGGAATGGCGACGCGTGGCCGTGGCACGGTCCGACGCGGGGGTCGCCGATCCGGGGGCGGTGGTGGTGCGGGCGGGTGCGGAGCGGAGCACGCTGTCACATGATCCGGCCGTAACCCCGGGCGTGGTAAGCCGGTCATGCGGAAAGCCTGCTCGGTGCCCGAGGTCGGGTGGATCCCCGCGGCGGCCCGGGGGCGGTAGGTGTCCGCCGCGAAGCCACTCGAACGGGGTGTTGCCGAATGGCGTCGGGTCACTCCCGAACAAGACTCCTCGGCACCCGCGCGCATCAGGGTTTGTATCAGGTGGCCCGCGGCGGGGGCACCGCCCCGCCGACAGCGGGCAAGCGGGACATCCTTGGACGGGTTCCCACCGCGCGTGCGCTGGACCTTGGTGCGCGACGGTTCGCCCTCCGCGCCCGCCCGCACCAAGCCGCACCGGGGTGGGCCGTGGCGAGTCGCCGACCGCGCCCGCGCGCATCAAGGTCCGTAGCGGGTCGCCGCCTGGTGGGCGGTGGGCGGGTGCGGGCGATCGCGCAGCAGTGTCACGAGATCCCACGCGCCTTGCCGGTGAGCCGGCAGGGCGGTGACCCGGCGCGGTGGTCGGTGCGTCGGCCTGGGGAGGGGGTGTTGCGGTTGGCGACGGTGTGTCGCCGTACCGGATGAATCAGCGCTCGTAGACGATCCGGCCGTCGAAGATGGTGAGGTCGATCTCGGCGTGTGGTAGTTCGTGCGGGTCGACGGCCGTCAGGTCGCGGTCCAGCACGCACAGGTCGGCGACCTTGCCGGCCTCCACAGTGCCCTTCCATCCCTCGGCGAAGTCCTGCCGTGCCGGGTTGGCGGTGTATGCCCGGATCGCCTCGGCCAGGCCGACCCGCTGGTCCGGACCGCTGGCGCGGCCGCTGGCCTTGGATTCGCGCAGCAGCATCGCGGCCACGCCCTGCCGCCAGTCCGGCAGGGTGACCGGCGCGTCGGAGCTGGCGCACACGGCCACGCCGGCGGCGAATGCCGAGCGGACCGGCCACTGGTACGCCGAGCGTTCCGCGCCCACGATCTCGTCCATCACGTCGGAGATCGTCCATTTTATCGCCGGGTTCATGTTGATGCCGTAGCCGTGCGCGGCGAGCCGGGACAGGCTGTCGGCGCTGATGAAGTCGCCGTGGATGACGTAGTGGCGGGCGTCCGGGCGGGGGTGCGCGGCGCCGGCGGCGAGGAACGCGTCGACGGCCGTGTCGATGGCGCGGTCACCGGTGACGTGCACGCCTACCTGGAAGCCCGCGGCGTGCGCGAGCCGGACCATCTCGTGCAGCTCGGCCACCCGCAGCCCGGCGTCGTCGCCGGCCACGCAGAGCGCGCCGTGGCCGCCGCCGCAGTATGGCTCGCCCATCCAGGCCGTTCGGTTCGGCGGCACCCCGTCGCCGAAGATTTTGACGCCGATCATCCGCAGCCGGCTCGGGTCGGGCGTGTCGTCGGGCGTGTCGAGCTGGGCCAGGCCCCTGGCCACGTCTGCCGCGGAGCCGCCCATCGGCGCGGGCAGGTACAGGGCGCTGACCCGCGCGTGCAGTGCGCCGTCGGCGGCCAGGGTGCGGTAGGCGGTCCAGTTGGCGCTGCCCAGTCCGCCGAGCGGGGTTTCGTCGCCGTCGCCGCCGGGGCCCAGGCCCGGCTCGGTGAAGCTGGTGATGCCGCGGGAGTGCAGTTCGCCGATCACCTGGTCGATCGCCGCGCGGCGCACCGCCGCGCTTGGGGTGGCGATCCGGGCCTGCACCAGGTGCTGTGCGGCTTCCCGCAGGAGCCCGCTGGGTTCGCCGTCGGCGTCCACGACGATCACCCCGCCGGCCGGTGCCGGGGTGCCGCGGGCGATGCCGGCCGCCCGCAGCGCGGCGCTGTTGACCCAGACCTGGTGCGCCGAGAAGTCGGTCAGGCAGACCGGGTTGGCGGGCGCGGCCTCGTCCAGGTCGCGGCGGTGCGGCAGCCGCCGCGGGTCGGCCACGCATTCGGCCAGGTAGCCCGGGTTCCAGCCGAAGCCGATGAGCCAGGCGCCGGGCGGCGCCGATGCCGCGGCGGCTCGCACCGCCGCCACGATGTCCGCGATGCTGCGCACGGCGGGATGGCCGACGTCCAGCGCGAACGGTGGCCGGCTCAGCCCGTAGGCGGCGCCGTGCAGGTGGGAGTCGTTGATGCCGGGCAGGACGGTGCGGCCGCGCAGGTCGATCACCCGGGTTGCCGGGCCGGCCAGCGCACGGACGTCGGCGTCGCGGCCGACCGCGAGGATCCGCCCGGCGCCGACCGCGACCGCCTCCGCGGTGGAGAACCGTGGGTCGACGGTGAGGACGCGTCCGCTCACCAGCACGAGGTTGGGGTGCTGCTGGGTCATCCGCGGTTTCCTTTCCGGAGGTAGGCCAGGGCGGCGCCGACGATCAGCGCCACACCCTGGGCCATCTGCTGGTAGAACGTCGGCACGCTGAGCAGGGTCAGCCCGTTCTGGAGCGCGCCGAGGAAGAGCACTCCCAGGGTGACGCCGAGGACCGAGCCGACCCCGCCGGTCAGCGCCACCCCGCCGAGCAGCACCGCCGTCAGCACCGCCAGTTCGAAGCCGACCCCGCCGGTGCCCGCCGCCGCGCTGTCGAGCACCGACGCCTTGATGGCCCCGGCCAGCGCCGCGGCCATCGCGGTGACGATGAACAGGGCGACCGGCGTACGCCGGATGTTGATGCCGGACAGGTAGGCCGCCTCGCGGTTGACGCCGATGGCGAACACGTACCGGCCGCCCGGGGTCAGCGCCAGGAACGCGGCGGCGGCCGCCAGGGCGAGCACGGCGAGGACCACCGGCACCGCGACGCCGGCGAACCGGGCGCCGCCCAGCCACGCGAATCCGGCGCCGAAGTTGCTCAGCGGCAAGGGGAACAGCTGCTGGTCGAGGCCGCGCACGGCGGTCAGCATGCCGAGCGTGACGATGAACGGCGACAGCCCGAGGTAGCAGCACAGGACCGCGTTGACCGCGCCGACCGCCGCGCCGGCGAGCAGCGCCCCCGCGACGCAGACCGGCAGCGACTGGTGCTGCTCGGCGGCCAGCCAGCCGGCCACCAGCCCGCCCAGCGCCAGGGTCGAGCCGACCGACAGGTCCAGGTAGCCGCTGATGACCAGCAGGGCCAGCGGTGCCGCGACGATCGCGATGGTCGCCGCGTCGGTGGCGATCCCGCGCAGGTTGATCTGGGTGAGAAAGCTGCCGCTACCGGCCTGGAAAACCAGGGCCATGACCACCAGTACGGGCAGCAGCGGCTGGCGCAGCGCGACGGCGAGCCCGGCGGCGGTGCGCGACCGGCCGCGCGCGGGGGCGGCCGGTGCGTCGAGCGCGGCCATCACCGCACCCCGTCCGCGTCGTGGACCATCGACAGCAGCGCGGCCTCGGTGAGCCGCGGCCCGGTCAGCTCCCGAAGCACCCGCCCGCGCGCCATCACCAGGCAGCGGTCCGCGAGCGCCACCACCTCCTCGGGGTCGGAGGAAGCGAACAGTACGGCCACGCCGTCGCGGTCGGCCACGGCTCGGACGGCGTGGTACAGCTCCGTCCGGGAGCCGGCGTCCACGCCCTGCGTCGGGTCGTCGAGCAGCAGCACCTCGGTCCTCCGAGCCTCGTTGACCCAGCGGCCCAGCATCAGCTTCTGTTGGTTGCCGCCGGAGAATTTCGCCACCGGCAGCGCCGGCGCGAAGGGGCATACCCCCAGCGTTCGGGCCACGCCGGTGAACAGGCGTCGCTCGGCGCGGCGGGCGCGGACACCGCCGCGGGCCAGCCGGGCGATGCTGGGCAGCAGCGCGTTGTCCTGTGCGCTCAGCCCCGCGAACAGGCCCTGCGCCCGGCGGTCCGCCGGCACCAGGGCGATCCCGCCGGCGAGCGCCGCCGCCGGCCGCGACGCCGTAGCCGGCCGGCCGTTCAACCGCACCTCGCCGGCGGTTCGGCGCCGGCGGCCGAACAGGGTCTCCAGCAGCCGGGTACGCCCGGAGCCGATCAGCCCGTACAGGGCAACGATCTCGCCTGCGGCGACCCGCAGGCTGACCGGGCCGAACCCGGGTCCCGAGAGCGCCTCGACGACCAGCTTGGCCGGGCCGGGCGGTGCCGCGCGGCGCGGCGCGCCCGTCGGTGTGCCGCCGGGGCCGGCGATCGCGTCGACCAGCTGCTGCCGGGTGTGCCCGGACATCGGCGAGTGGTGGGTGACGCGCCCGTCGCGCAGCACGGTGACCGCGTCGGCGAGCCGTTCCACCTCGGACAGCAGGTGGGTGATGTAGACGATGGCGAGGCCCTGGGTGCGCAGATCGTCGACCCGCGCGGCCAGCGCGTCGCTCTCGGTGCCGGACAGCGCGGCGGTCGGCTCGTCCAGGACCAGCACGGACGCGCTGCGGCTGAGGGCCTTCGCGATCTCGACGAGCTGCCGCTGACCCATCGGCAGGTTGCCGACCCGGTCCCGGGGCGCGCAGGACGCGCCGACCCGGGCGAGGAGTTCGGCCGCGACCGATTCCTGTTCCCGCTGGTGCACCAGGCCCCAGCGGGTCCACTCCTGGCCGAGGAAGATGTTCTCGGCCACGGTCAGCGGCTCCACCACGCTCAGCGTCTGGAAGATGATCGCGACGCCGGCCGAGATGGACGCGCGCGGGGTCAGCCGGGTGAACGACGCGCCGTTGACCTCGATCGTCCCGGCGTCCGGCGGGTACGCGCCGCCGAGGCACTTGATCAGCGTGGACTTGCCGGCGCCGTTGTGGCCGAGCAACGCGTGCACCTGGCCGGCCGGCACGTGCAGGTCGACCCCGCGCAGGGCCGGCACCCCGTCGAAGGACTTGACCAGCCCGCTGATCCGCAGGCTCATCTAGGAACCCTGGGCGATCAGGTCGTCGATCTTCGCCGTGTCGGCCGCCGTCAGCAGCGTCACCGGCAGGTCCGCGCTCGGGTTGGGTGTGCCGGCGGCGACGGCGAGCGGCACGTTGACGATGGCCTCGGCGATGTCGCGGGGCGAGAGCGCGACCGAGGCCCGGTAGAACGTGCCCTGCTTGAGCGCCAGCAGCGACGGGATCGCGCCGTCGATCCCGCCGACGAAGGTCTTCGCGTCGGTGTCGGCCCGCCCGGCCTGCTGCAGCGCCTTGAAGCCACCGTACGCCGCGGCGTCGGTCACCCCGAGAATGAGGTTGAGGTCGGGGTGCTTGGCCAGGATCGCCTTCGCCTTGGACAGCCCGGTGTCCGGGTCGATGGCCTGCTCCTGGGCGACCACCTCGACGCCGGGAGCCGCCTTGGTGAATGCGTCGATCATGCCCTTGGTGCGGTCGCGGCCGAGCTGGATGGTGGCGTCGGTCAGGAAGGCGATCTTGCCCTTGCCGCCGAGCGACTCGGTGGCCCACCGCGCGGCGGCGTCGCCGAGCAGCGCGCCGCTGGACAGGAAGCTGAACTGGATGTCGGCACTCTGGTTCTGCAACGAGCCGCCGTAGGTGACCCAGATCAGCCCGGCGTCCAACGCCTGCTTGGCGATCTTCTCGGTGGCCTCGAACACCATCGGGAACGACACGATCGCCGGGATCCGCTGGCCGATCCAGGCGGTGAGGCTGGAGACCTGGGTGTCGAAGACGGCCGCGTCGTTAGTGGTGATCAGTTCGACGTTGCGCTGCCTGGCCGCGGCGGTGGTCAGCTTCACGAGCGGGGCGTAGCTGGGTAGCTGGGAGAACGGGTAGTCGAGGCCGATCTTGGTCAGCGCCTTCGCGGCGGCGGAGGAACCGGCGGTGGTCGTGGCAGCCTCCGGGCCGCTGCACGCGGCGAGGGCCACTGCCGTGGCCGCACCGCCGGACACGGTAAGGAATCGCCGGCGGGACATCCGGCCGGTCAAACACGTGGTGGTTGGACTCATGCCGAGAGCCAACCTGCCCCGCGCGGCCCGGGGTATCCGTAGGAGTACCGACTTCCCGCTGGGTTGTCCTGGGGGCGGTTCGAGCATATCGTATGGACCCAAACGCTCCGGCGTGCGCCCGTTGGTTGGAGGCAGGATGCTCACCCACCATCACGTGGCGGCCGCCACCCGGGTCGGCATGCTGACCCGCGAGCGCGACACCGCGTCGGCCTGCGGCGAGGCGCTGAGCGTCCTCGGCGAGGCCATTCCGCACGACGCCGCCACGCTGGTCGCCCTGGACCCGGCCGGCGGGCGACACATCCAGCTGGCCGGGCTCGAATACTCCGCGACGACCTCCGAAACCCTGGCGGCCGAGTTCGTCGGCACCCCCTGGTACCGCGCCGTGATCGAGCAGCCGCTGCCGCCGTCGATCTCCTCCGACGGCGGGCAGTTCCAGCGCGGGTCGTTCTACGAGCAGCACGTCCGGCCGGCCGGCTACCGGGACGGCCTGACCGGAGCGCTGCGCCGCGGCGACCGCTACGTCGGCCTGGTGCACCTGTCCAGCGCCCGCGCCGGCGTCTTCGACACCGACGCCCGGCAGTTGCTCGCCGCGATGCTGCCCGCGCTGGCCGCGCTGGCCGACCTCACCGAGCGGGTACGCGCGCTCGGCGCCCTGCCCCCGGAGGCGTCCGCGGCGCTGATCGGCCCCGACGGCATCGTGGACCTGCCCGACTGCGACCGGCCGCCGATGCTGGCCGACGAGGAGTTCCTCAGCCTGGTGGCGGAGTTCGCCGGCTCGGGCGGCGGCTCGCTGATGATGGTCTGGCGGGTCGACCGGGACTGGTACCGGGTGGGCCTGAGCCGCCAGCCGCCGGCCGGCTGGCCCGGCGCGGAGGTGCTGCTCGTGCAGGCCCGGGCGACCCGGCTGCCGTACGGCCTGAGCCCCCGGGAACTCGACGTGCTCACCCGGATCGCGATGGGCCAGTCCAACCAGGCCATCGCGCACGGCCTGTTCGTGTCGCCGCGTACCGTGCACACCCACATCGAGCACATCCTGCGCAAGACCGGCTGCGCGGCGCGCGCCGAGGCGGCCTCCCTCGCGATGCGGGAACACCTGCTGCGGCCGACCCCCGGGGGAGCGCTCGCCTGCTTCGTGCGGCGGCACCTCGCCTAGGACCGGTCGGCGGCATACCGTAGAGGCATCGATGGTGATGAGTCTATGGAGGTCGTTGTGAGGTCTTGTTGGTGGCGGCTGCCGATCGCGGCGGCCTGTGCGTGCACACTGGTCGCGGTCCAGGGCCCGGCCGCGGCGGCCGGCGCGGGCACGGAGCGGGTCAGCGTCGACAGCGCCGGCGTCCAGGGCGACACATGGAGCGACAGCCCCTCGCTGAGCGACGACGGCCGCCGGGTCGCGTTCTCCTCGTCAGCGGCCAACCTCGTGCCCAACGACACCAACGGCCAGGTCGACGTCTTCGTGCGCGACCGGGCGAAGGCAAGCACGGAACGCGTCAACGCCACGTACGACGGATCCGAGCCGGACCAGGGGGCGCTGGAGGCATCGATCAGCGGCGACGGCCGGTACGTCGCGTTCACGTCCGCGTCGACGCGGCTGGTGCCCGGCGACGCCAACGCGGCGGACGACATCTTCGTCCGTGACCTGGACGCCGGCACAACCAGCCGGGTGAGCGTCACCGGCGCGGGCGCCGAGGCGAACGGCCCGAGCTACGGACCCGTGATCAGCGCGGACGGCCGCTACGTGGCATTCCTGTCCAACGCGGCCAACCTGCTCACCGTGGACGCGAACGGACACCGCCCGGACGTCTTCGTGCACGACCGGCGGCTCGGCACGACGAACCTGGTCAGCGAGTCGCTGGCCGGGGGCGGCCGGGGTGGGAACCGGGTGCACCGGACCTTGTCGATCACCTCCGACGGGCGGTACGTGGCCTTCTACTCGTCCTCCACGGACCTGGTGGCGGACGGCAGCACCGCCTGGGGGATGTTCGCCCGGGACCTGTGGTCCGGCGCAACGACCCGGGAGAGCCTGACCGCCACGGGAACACCGGCGCAGGAGATCATCGAAGGCTCGATCAGCACCGACGGCAGGTTCATCACCTTCGACTCGGGCGCGGACGACGTGGTGCCGGGCGACACGAACGGCTACCCGGACATCTTCCTCCGGGACCGCGTCACCGGCAGGACGGAACTGGTCAGCGTCGCCACCAGCGGCAAGCAGGGCGACCAGCCCAGCTCCCGACCGGTGGCGAGCGACGACGGCCGGTGCGTGGCGTACTTCTCGTTCGCGGCAACGCTGGTGCCGAACGACGGCAACGGGGCGGCCGACGTCTTCGTCCGCGACCGCAGCACCGGCACGACGACGCGGATCAGCACGGCACCGACCGGCGGCGACGCGGACGATGCCAGCGTGGCCCCGGCGATCAGCCCCGACGGGCGGCATATCGCATTCACGTCCTACGCCACGGACCTGGTGCCGGGTGACACCAACCGGCATGGCGACGCGTTCATCCGCGCCGACGACTGCGGGCTGTAGCTCCCTGACGTCGGCCTGCCGTGATCTTGGTGCCGTGGGCGCGGAAGAGCCTTGTTCCCGAGTGCTGACGGCTGTCCGTCGAGTTGCCCGTGGGGGTGCCTCGGTTCGCGTGCCGCCTGCTGGCCGCACCCGACTTCGGGCAGCTGTTCACAGATCATGGAGACCTGCGGCGTGCTGAGCAAACCGCCGCGCACCAAGGTCCAACGGCCGCGGTCGCTGCCGCACCACCAGCAGCCCCAGCCCTCACCCGGCCAACCACGTGCTGCAGACCTTGATACACCCCGGCGCCGAGCAGACCGCTACGCACCAAGGTCGCGACCGCCGGCGACGATATGCACGTTTTTTGAGTCCTGGGCCCAGGGTGTGGGATCGGAGGATCAGGAGGTGGCCGCGGAGCCCAGCATGCGGGACCAGGGCTCATCAGCTGGACGATGGTGGACCGTCGAGGGCCGGGCCGGGGCCTCGTCGCAGGATGCAGACCGATGAGTGGCTTCCTCATTGGCGCGCTTTACCTGGCATCGGGTCGGCCCAGTCGGCGGCGGTGAGTCGGTAGAGCAGACTAGGCTGCCCCGTACCGTCGCGCCGTTCACCGTCGAGGGCGGCGCCGATCCGCTCAACCGCGCGCCGGGAGCGGAGGTTGCCCGGCGCTACGAGGAAGACGACGCTGTCGACGGCGCCGAAGGCGTGCCGGAGCATGAGCCGCTTCAACTCGCCGTTGCAGGTGCCGCCCCAGCGCGACCGGGTCAGAAAGGTCCAGCCGATCTCGACCTCGCGGCGCCGGGGGTCGTACCCGTGGTAGCGCGACGATCCGATGACCTCGCCGGTCGCGGCGTCGCGCACGGTGAGTGCGCCGCCGGAGGCGAGGGCGTCCCGGAAGAACCGGCGGAAGTTCTCCGCACGGTGTCGATCGCGGTCGGGATGCTGCTCCCAGATGAGCGGATCCGCGGCGGCGCGGTGCAGCTCGGCGAGGTCTGCCGGCCGCAGCGGCCGCGCGTCGACCAGCTCGCCCGCGAGACTGGGCTGCGCGTTGAAGGTCACCGGCCGAACCTACCGGCCTCCGGGTCGGCATGGTCACCGACAGCGAGGTCAAGGATCACGGGTAGCAGGCTGGGGTTGGCCGCGATTGTCGCGCTTGACGCGAAGCTGTGAGGCGATCCGTCCCGGTCGGTGATCATGGCGCCGGCTGCCGTGTCCCACGGTTTGTTGGCCAGCATCACCAGCGCGTCGACCTGGCCGGCCGCAAACCAGGTCAGGTCGATGGCGGCCGAGCCGTGCATTCGGATGCGTTGCACCTTCGTGGCGAGCCGCTGCGTGAGGGCGAACCTGGTTCTGTTCTTCTCCGCGGAGCCGATACCGACGGCGTAGTCGCCGAGTGCCACTACGGCGTCGCCGGCCTGCCGGGTGGTGCCTGCGCCGGTGTCCTCGTCGCAGTCGCGGTCGCGGTCGTAGTTGCGGTCGCAGTCGCAGTCGCACAGCTTGGCGACGCGGCGATCGTATTGAGCCGTAAGGAGTGGACGATGCTGGCCGGCGGCCTGGTCGCGGCGGTCGTGCACGCCGTGACCGCCGTCGCGGTGGCTACCTCGTAACACCGCTGGATGACGACATCCACGTGGCGATGGCCGCGGCGACGTCCGCCTGGGGTTCGCTGATCAGGTCCATGCCATTGTCGGCCGAGGAGGTTTTCGCAGCATCGTCCAATGGCGTTGAGGCACAGGCTGAAGTCGACGGACACTACGAGGAGTCCGTGAGGGCACTGCCCAGGTGAGGAGGCTGCCATCGTGGCCCGCAAATTGCCGACTCATCGCCCCGCGCTCGCCCACCGCCTGGACGGATCATCCGATGTGTACCGCCTGACCTCGATTGACGTGGCGGAAGTGAGAACCGGCAGGGTCGCGACCGAGGTGCTGTGCGGCGCGTGCGGCCAACCTGTCAGCTGCGTCGTCGACAGTCCGCGGGCCCGCCGCTTGCGCCTCCGCCGCTTGCGGCTGGCCTTCTACGGGGCGCTCGTCCTGACGGGACCCGCCGCGATGGCTATTGCCCTGCTCTTCGAGCCGACCGACGTCAGAGGGGCCATCCGCGTCGGGGTTGTGGTCGCCGTAGCGTGTGGGGTCGCCGGCGCCGCGCTCGTGTCGGCGTGGGCGGAGATCACGAGCGAGCATGACGGTCATGAGGGCGTCCGGCTTCCCCGGAGGCACCGGCCGCACAGCGTCCGCTACGCCAAGGACCTGATCAAGGACGGCCAAGGCAACTGGCACCGCCAAAATGTCGGAGGTGGCTTCCGTGACCGCAACGCCGAGCCACTGATCGACGGGCCGCTGTAAAGCCCCGCACCCTGGGTTGAGCCGCCTTCCGCGCGCTGTCACGCCTGACCGCCGGCGCCGGATCGTCGGCGGTCGCCTGTGTTCCGCCGGCGGCGATCCGGTCGAGCGTGCACTGTCCCGGCAGCACGAACGGCGGCAGGGCTCGGGGATGGTCGACTACCCAGGGCAATGCGCGCGAGGGTGCCGGTATCCGGACATGCCGACGAGAGGGCGACCTGTTGGGCAGGGCGGGGTATTCGCGAGCCGTCGTGGACATCACGGTGGGATATGTTCACGACAGTCTGTCGGTGTCGGTGATGTCGTCCGTCCGGGGCGTGCTGAAAGCGATGTTCTTCGCCGCTGGCACGCATCCTTGACGCCGGTCACGCCCGCATGTCTTCGCGCCTGATTTTCCGCAGATTCCGTGCCCTTTCTTGCGCGGATACGCCGAGCTGACCTCGGTCGCTGTGTTCCTCTCCATTCCGGCCCGAAATGTCGTCCCGGACCTCGCGGGCGACGCCTTCCCTGCCGGCCCGAGCAGAAACGGCAACCCGGGCACCGGCCGGCGTTTCCTGACAGGCTCCCGCCCGGGCCGCTCACACTCGCCGCGTTCTCTACACAATCCTGCTCGGCCTGCTCGGCCTGCTCGGCCTGCTCGGCCTGCTCGGCCTGCTCGGCCTGCTCGGCCTGCTCGGCCTGCTCGGCCTGCTCGGCCTGCTCGGCCTGCTCGGCCTGCTCGGCCTGCTCGGCCTGCTCGGC
>Ga0307515_10021387_pt1 | contig 11476 bp, 8 predicted proteins | sample 17_EM_MG_FD_194513 | JGI IMG/M metagenome (GOLD analysis project Ga0307515, IMG submission 194513) | Populus trichocarpa ectomycorrhiza microbial communities from riparian zone in the Pacific Northwest, United States - 17_EM | ecosystem: Host-associated > Plants > Roots > Unclassified | place... | reverse complement strand
CATCATCTTCTAATTGCCTAATCATCATTTCTTCATGCTCCCTTTGTCGTGCATTAAATGGATTGAAATCTGCTTGCATTTCTCTAACTCTTTTTGTTTTCCAGCATTTCCTTTAAGATTCAAAAGCATTTGATGTCGAACATCAGGAGGACATTTACGACATTGTTCAACTTCTCCTTTAACTCCAGCTAAATGTTGCTTAAATCGATTAATGCCACCACCCGCAAATACTTTAGCACAATATAAACAAACTAATTTAGTTTTTTTACACCCAACACTAAGTTTAAGAGCTTCTCTACAATGACCCCATGCCAAATCTGTACTTCCTCTACTACCACTTGACATGGAAATTGAAGGTTGAGATGATTAGGCCGTTCAAGGATCACTATTTGGAGTACTACCATCATGTGAAGACATTTTAAGGACCTAACATAATTTACAAGAGCGAATATAATTTCAAGCCAAATCACTTTGCAATCCATTAATTAGATTAACAGTGTGCGAACATTATTCATAAATTAGAGAGAATATAATTTATAAGAGGGACGAATATTGGAAATCTTGTTGCATTTTCGTTGTTGTGACAAGCAACTGTATCCAAAGGTAAGATTTCAAGTATAGCAATAACAGTGTGCGAACAGTATTCATGTTTTAGTTTCTGCATAATGGTATAAAGATATAATGCCATTAGTAAGGCACAAATGGATTAGAGGATTACACCTAAAAAAAAATAACAAGAGCTTAAAGAGAAAAATCTTGTACTGGGGCTGGTCTGGAACCCCAAAAACCTAGTTAGCGGTGTGCAACTCTTCACAAAATTTGATCGAGCAAAAAAACCTCGGAGATCAAGCGAAAATCCAGAGGTTTTGATAGCACAAAACTTCAATAATTTATCATTCAGAAACAACATCTACTCCTCTTCGCTTTAGAAATTCCTTGGCCTCAACAATATCCAATATAGTTTCAATCTCTGGCTATAACAGTTCCAGAAGCAAATGCATCGAACAAAACTAGTTTCCTCATCCATTTTCTACACTTCCTAATATCAGAGGATTTATTACGCTGCAGAAAAGAAAAAAACAAAGAAACATACCTAAGGTTAAGATGACTGGGCTGCGAATGAATCAATGCGACTGAATCAACGAACAACAAATCGATGCCAGAACTGCAAGTTCAAAACACGGCCAAGAATAAAGAAAAGAGAGAGTGAAAGAAGATTCGTGAACAGAAACAAGAGTCTAACCTTTTTCGCAGTGAAACAACAATGATCAAGACGTCTTCTGCTCTCCTCTACTCCTCAGCTCCTCAGCGATTGAAATTGATCTTTTTGTTAATTAGGTTTGCTTTGTGATCAATATGCCGAATTCTGTTTCATTGTTCTTCGTCGTTTAACGTCTATTAGTAAAAAAAAAAAGAGAGACCGGGTCTCAGCCGGGTTTGATCGGGTGGCCCGGGTCGACCGGGTTTAACTGGGCCAACTCCCAAGCAGGTTTTTGCCTCTACCCGGACAGGTCCCAGGCCCGGGTCGGCCGGGTCCCGGGTTGACCTGCCGGGCCGGTCCGGGTTTTAAAACTTTGTCTATACCAACCATGTAATTGATTCCATCTCAATTTTTATATTGTTTTATGTTTAAAAAACACATCATTTAAGTATTTTTTTTATATATATAAATAATACAATGACGTATTGCTTTTGACCTGGATTCGTGGCTCGAGCCTAGGCCAGGTCATGGGACGGGCCGGCTCTCTTAACCATGGATCCAATTGTCACGAGAGCAGGACTATAGAGACATATACCAGCCAGTCAGCCACGCTCCAAACTCCATCCGCACCCCATTGTGACACAACAAAAAGCAATCCAAACATTAAAAGCCCCGAACTGTGAATACCTGTTCAGATTCCAAATCCATGCGACACCTTCTCCATCTCCTTCTCCACGTAGAAAACCCCTAATCCCCTCATGTTTCGCAGACTCCATTCCTCTCTCTCTTGCTCTAACACCACTCTCTCCTCTCCAATCTTTCACCACAAAAAAACCCCAATCTTTCACCACAAAAAAACCTTTCTTTCCATTCACTCCAAACCTACCTCCCTCTCTCAACCTCATCGTTTCCCTTCAGCCCCACTAAGATTCTTTGCTTCTTGCTCCAAAATGAGCGAAACCCAGAAACCTAAACTCACTATTCCACCTCCCGATAAAGTCTCAAAGCCTGAAATGCTACGTGCCCTTGAGTTCTCATTGGGTTCTTCCTTCAGTACTAACCCAATTTTCCCCCCTCCAAATCCTTTGATCATTGTAATTAGTGGCCCAAGTGGGGTTGGAAAAGATGCTATTATCAAGAAATTGAGACAAGTTAGAGAAAGTTTGCATTTTGTTGTGACTGCCACTAGTAGGCCAATGAGAGAAGGGGAGGTTGATGGTAAAGATTATTACTTTGTGTCAAAGGAAGAATTTTTATCAATGGTTGAGAGAAATGAGTTGCTAGAGTATGCACTTGTGTATGGTGATTATAAAGGTATACCAAAAAAGCAAATTAGGGAGTTTATGGAAAAAGGGCATGACATAGTTTTGAGAGTTGATGTCCAAGGAGCTGAGACTTTGCGGAAGATTTTGGGGAATTCTGCTGTCTTTATATATTTAGTGGCAGAGAGTGAGTTGGAACTTGTGAAGAGGTTGATTGATAGGAAGACTGAGACTAGTGAGGCTTTGCTTGTGAGAATTGCGACTGCGAGAGAGGAGGTCAAGCATGTTAGGGATTTCGATTATGTGGTGGTGAACGGTGAAGGGAAGTTGGATAGTGCAGTTAAGTTGGTGGAATCTATTATTGATGCTGAGAAGGCCAAGGTCAGGCAAAGGAGGGCTGTGATTTAGTCGAGGGCTTAAAGTATTGTTCTCGAGGTATGGAAGGTGCTTTCAGTGATTATACTTTTCTATTTTTATTTTTATGTTGTGTGGTATTGAATTATTTGAATGCATTTGAAGGTTATAATTATGGATTTTTAACGCACGGGAATCTGATCGTATGTTGGAAGGTCAGAATTGGATAAAATTCGATCTTGCACTTTATGATCTTGTTCTTTGTTATTTTTATTTTTTTGGTATATAATCAAACAATGGCAGAGGCCCACTGTGCATTAGGAGACATATCGACTTTAATTGACTTGTTTAGGAACTATACTAAATTGTTCACTATACACACAAACTCAACAAGCCTTGTTCTGAAACTAGTGGAGGTCAGATACAATGTATTGAAAGAAGACATCATTCACCTCTCCTCGTACATTTGGAATAGGCAAGCATCAGTTCATTGATGCCATTGTTTTCAGACCCATTTTTTATCCTCTAAAGTCACCTCTTGGATGCCTCTTTTGAGTTATCATATAACAGGTTAAACTCTGTGCAATAGAAGTTAAAATGGAACTTCAAAGAGTATGTGCATTTGAAAGAAATCATTGTGAGTTCTATGATATGATAATGTGAATGTATGCTAGAAGGCTATGATTGGATGGAGTTCGATTGTCCTGTTTATGGTTTTGATGGATTCTGCTTCTGTACGCAGGAAAATACTAATAGTTTTCCCCTGTGAATCTAACCAAGCATAGGAATTAACCAGAACATAATTGACTGGACTTAGTGTCCCATACCAACTTGTTTATCTCTCGTTCAAACTAAATGAAGCTTTAATTCTCAAACTAGCAGAGGTCAGCTATGATGATGCAGATTGACAGATGAATGGACAAGTGTATTGTACCATAAAAGATGCACCATTAATATTGAATTGATGTTCTAAAGAAACAAGTGTACAAGTGATTATAATGCTTTGCAATTCCTTGTTCTATATTCAATTTTTTGTAAACCCAGGTCGGTGTTCAAACCAAGCTGTTCTAATGTGTTCTCTCCTCTTATTTCAGATATATTCCCCTTGTTGTATCTGTAACGAATATCCTTAGTCTTATAATTGAGTATCCAGGTACTAATGTCTCAAAATTTGCATGTCAGTTAAGTGTAGTATCAATGCTAATGTATAGCATGGAGTATTGTCATCATTTTTACCGTTTTAAGATAATAAAAGAAACTTCCTGCAATTAAGATGTTCTCCTCTCCTCTAACATTTGGAATAGGCAAACACAAATTCCTTGATGCCATTTAATTCTGGAATGCCATCTCATATCTGTGAAGTTTTTTTCATATGCTCTATTTTTGTAACTCACTCAATGTTGCATGCTAGAAGCTAAGCGGTTGGTTATGCTGGTGGCAGCTTGATCAGTTGGTCAGTGAAATGTTTTTTAAATGAAATTTGTTCGACCTTTTTTTTGATAAATTTTAGTGAAGTGGCCATCTACTGATTATTGGTTTTTTTTGTTTGAGCATCACCACAAACTGTATATAATGAGAAGAAATGCCACAAGAAGAAATGCCACGGAGAAGCCGGATTTTCTTTGACAAACTCTGTTTTTAATCAGACAATGTGTTAGTCCCTAAGTTTTTATTGGATTTTGTTAAAAGTGAGACAGAAATGCATAGCCAAGATGTGTAGCCTACCTTTCAGAAAGTTAGATATTGTTTCTGAATTACTTTACCTCCATAGCTTTTGGAAGAAATGAACCATTTTTCCTAAGAAATTCTCGGTTTGGATTACTTAATCTTTGCTAACTTCCTCTATGCCTGAACCAAATATGGTCTTTGTTTCCTTGCAATTAGATGATTTATCATGGGAAACAAATGCAAGAAGTTTTTCTCTTAACATTGTTTTTTCTTGTAAATGATTAGTATTTCATCTACTCCTATTTTTTTTTCTTGTAGGAGGTATGGGACATCAGAAGTTAAAAAATGTTGGTGACTAAGTTACTTTAGAAACTTGGCTCGAGTAATTTGTAGCCAGGAAATATCTTGCACATGGACAAGTATTCAGAATGGAAGTTGCAAAATCTGCCATTATGTGAGAAGAGACACTAGTGGGAGTGGGAATGGATCTGTGTAAGTTTAATGGAGCTCATCTTAGCTTGTGGTTTAGGCATAGTTGGATTGTGCAATAACGGGAGAGGAAAACATAGGAATAGGATAATTTTATTTTACCATTTCAAAGTCTATGTTAGCACTTGAAGAAGGAACCTCCTTTTGCAGTTCCGGAACGACATATGGATCATTGGTCGATTTCTCAGCTAGCAGAATATGGAGCTCTCATTTAAGTCGAAGTTTGAGTTGTTTTAAGCCAGTTTGGTATTGCGGTGCATTTTCATGTTTGTTTTCTTGTGGTGTACTGCAATATCAAAAGAAGTCTTGAGCATCTTTGTCTTTGTGTGTGGAACAATGTTAGCATGTGCTTTAAAAAATATTAAATTAATAATTATTTTCAGTATTTTTTTTATTTTGATAAGCTGATATTAAAAATAAAATAAAATTTAAAAATTATTTTAATGTTTTTTTAAACGAAAACATACTGTGCCAGCAGTCTAAAAAAACTTTCAGCCAAACTTCAATCTTATATTTTCCAATCTGGATTTTAATGTCGAAGGATTTCATGGAAGAATCCATTGGAAAACACGAAAATTGGAAGGTGGATGTTGAAAGGAATAGGAATTGGTAGTCTCTGTGCAGTTGAAGGTCCTTTTTCTTGAAATTTTTGTTTTCCACAGGGCGACAGTGGTGTCCTCGATCTTTGTTTTTTTTTCTGGCAAAGATTGGAACTGGTTTCCTTCCGTGACTCCGGCAAAGTCCTCAATGTTATCCAAGCTTAAGCTCGCACCTTCGAAGACCACACGCAAACAGCAACGTGACAAACTTGCACAATCATCGAGTGGAAGCCAAGGCTTGGAAGTCTTGAGGGAGGCATTGTCAACCCGGTTCATTACACACACCAACCTTGCTTATGTGCCTTCTTTAATGATGTTTTGACGAAGGTAAGGTCTACAAGTCTTTTAACGATGAAAGCAAGTCTCTTTGATTCCGTGTTTTGCTGGTTTGAAAACGTGTTTTTTTATTTCAAGAATTTAATCTTTATATTATTTTGATATGGTGGTGTAAAAATAATTTTTAAAAATAAAAAATAATAATTATGACTGTAATAATATTAAAAAAAAACTGAGAAAACAATTATTAATGCATTTTAAACAGAAGGTTTTTTTTTTTAAAGAACGACTAGCTATTCTTGTAGTTAAAGGGACAAGCGAGGTTTCGGGTCCCATCATCCCATTGACATTGACAGGACCTTTGCCTTGACACAAGAAGACTCTTCTGAAAAACTGTTTCTGCGAGTTGCAGAAACCCAGCCAAATTGCTAAGTTCACGCAATAAAGACCTCGAAATCAAGAATTCAGAAGATGGAACAGGTCAAAAGAGACAAATTTCAACCCATCAAAAACTCTTTTTCTTAAAACAAAAAAACAAAAAAACCAAGAAATCAAATTGTAAAAAACTAAGGCTATATACATGATCAAGCAGAACAAAACAACCCTTTTTTTTTTTTTGTCTAAAAGAACAGCTTTGATGAAAATAACCCAACTTTTTTTTAAAATTTTTGACCCGTTTGAACTTACTCAGTTTTAACAAAAACAAAACCGAATTATACCAAACCAATTATTTGGTTCTTCGGTTCAGTTGGGAATTTCGAAAAAGACATTCAGTACAGTTGAGTTTTTTTAATCTAAACCGACACTCACAGTGAATTATGGGGTGGTCGAAACTGTAGTTTTTTCCCTGGATAAAGCCATAAAAGACATGTGTAGAAGTAACATCACCAATATCTTATCTCTCAAACAGGAATCATCCAAGGAATCTGAGTTGGCAATGATTCCTACTTGTTCCCATGAAGAGGAGAAGACCTTTATAAAAAAATAGGATAAACTAAAGGCTAGCTGGATACATTAAGGATAGCAGTCAATGGTATAATCCTTCCTTGTAATCCCCCAAGAAACAAATTGAACCATACATTATGGTAAGACCGAAGGACATGGAAAAGTGCAAGCAACTTCTCCAGCTGCCATTGCACACTATAAAGGGTCTGTTAGCTTTAAAGATTTGGTTACGAGAAAAGGAAGCTTTTGACCAAGTTTAGACGATCCGTCAAGAGACTAATTTACTGTTAGTGGGAGACAACCGACTTCAAACCATCACGGAGTAGAGAAAGAGATAGGAGAGAGGACGACCCTTGCCGCCCAAGTCATTAGGGGGGGAAAGCTGAGCAAAACTTCCTAGGAAAAACTGCAGAGATTGGGTAACTTTTAACGTTTGTCTACATTTTCACAAAATAAACGTGCTCCCTAAGCTGATTTTCTTTTGTTTACGAGCATAATTAACTTCTCATTTTCTCTGCAAAAGCTCAGACAACAAGCCCTTCGATTCCATAGTTTAGGAATCAAGCCATTCTAGCATTTTATAAGGCAAGTTTTGCAATAGAACTGCCAACCAAAGGTTGGTGTTGGTCTCATCTGGTGGATATGGATCGTGGCGTATCGGCAGAAGATGGCAGCATTCGTTTGCCGGTTGATGAGCTTCGCAGGCTCAGCGAAAGCTATGGCTCTGCAACCATTTTCGAGCCTCAGAGTGGTATAGAAAATAGAGACAGTGGCAATGGAGATTTTCTTTCTCCAACATTACCAGCAGTACGTGCACCGGAGAAGAAACTCACTCTCTTTGCTCTTCGCGTTGCAATTTTTGAGAAGGCAGCTACTGGCCTGGGAGCCCTCGGGTTTATCTGGGCAACAGTGGTTCTTCTCGGAGGGTTTGCAATTACTTTGGATAAAACAGATTTCTGGTTTATCACCATTATTTTGTTGATTGAAGGGACTCGAATATGCGGCAGAAGCCATGAGCTTGAATGGCAACATCAAGCCACCTGGTCAATTGCTGATGCTGGGATCAAGAGTTTCTGGGCTTTGAGATCCAGCTCACACTTTATTGTTGAAATTGTGAAAGCACTTTTTCGGTCAATAACACGAGTTCGAAAGCAGAGTCCACATGGCAGAGAAATAAGGGAGAATCCTGATGCAGCAAGGAACTGGGATGGCAGGAGGAAGCTAAGTCGGACATGGACAAGTTCAGATGTTCCTATTCTACCATATGCTCAATGGGTTTTTCTTTCAAGAAATGTCAGCAAGGTTCTCTACTGGCTACAGCTTGCATCTGCATCAGCCTGTGTGGTTTTGTCATTGATGAAACTCATCAAACATAACTATGGTGAGATTGAGAAAGGGGATACTGACAAGAGGAACCTAAAAGCTGCCCTGGATATTTTCTACTCTTTGGCTTTAGCAGAAGCTCTTTTGTTCCTGATGGAAAAAGCTTACTGGGAGTGGAAGGTAAGCTACTGTAAACTGTTGGAAGAGGTGAGAAACGAGTGTGATTTGGGGCTTTCAGGCTCGGTTTCAATCAGAAGGTTCTTATACGATGCCTACTCCAGGTGCGTTGAGGGAAGCATCTTTGATGGCCTGAAAATGGACATGGTTACTTTTGCTACGGACCTATTGGCTTCCAATTCTGCCGATGAGCAGCTCATTGGAGCTAGAGTCCTTTGTCAATTTACAATGAATCCTCGGTTTTCTGATGATACTCTCCAAAAGATTGGGACAAATATATCGGTGATAGAACGATTAGTGGAGATATTGAACTGGAAAGACCCACAAGAAGAAGAGATCAGGAGGTCAGCCGCAGAGATACTATCAAAACTAGCCGGAAAAAAGCAGAACTCCCTACGTGTTGCTGGAATTCCTGGTGCATTAGAGTCAATCTCATCCCTTCTCCAAACCAATAGAACCTTCAGCACCACAGCTGATGAAATTGGTGAAAAGACAACCATCCGTGATCATGCACGTTATAGATTCTGGACATTCAATCAGTTAGGGCTTCTTATCCTGAAGAAGCTTGCTCGTGACCTTGATAACTGTGGGAAGATTGGAAATACAAGGGGCCTCCTACCAAAAATCATTGATTTCACACATGCAGAAGAGAGGTTGTTGAAAGATGAAAATGTCACACCATCTCAGATTTTGACAGTGAAAAGTTCTCTGCAACTGGTGAAGATGCTGGCAAGCACGATAGGCACTACAGGCAATCATCTTAGAAGAGAAATTTCAGAGATGGTTTTCACCGTCAGCAACATTAGAGATATTCTACGGCATGGAGAAAAACATCCAATGCTACAAAAGCTTGGCATAGAGATATTAACCAGTCTGGCACTAGAAGAGGATGCAACAGAGAGGATTGGGGGAGCAGGTGGAGTTCTTAAGGAGTTATTCAACATTTTTTTCAGCCAAAGAATTCCTGAAAATCAGAATCATGTAAGAATTGCTGCAGGAGAAGCTCTAGCAATGTTGGCCTTAGAAAGCAGAAGGAATTGTCTTCGCATTTTGAAATTAAGAGTACTGGAAAGGCTTGTTGGAGCACTAGAGGTCCCATTGCTTCGGGTAAACGCTGCAAGAATTCTACGAAACTTGTGCACCTACAGCGGCGCAGATTGCTTCGACCAGTTGAAGGGAATCACAGCTGCTGTACCCACGGTAAGTGCCTTCCTAATGTAGCTAGAAGCTGATTCTAGTTCATTTTAACATATACTAATAGATTTCTAGCTTTAGAGAAGGCATGGGAAACGAGATTTCAATGTGTTGTCATGTTGCAGGTGCTGAATGCAGTTATGTCAGAGGAGAACAAACTACAAGAAGTAATGGTTGGACTAGCGGCCGAAGCTTTCAAATTCATGACTTCTCAAGAATCTAACACCATGTTTAATAGAGCTGGAATAAAAGAGGCTGAATTAGCTAACAAAATACTCCAGATTCTCAGAAGGTACCAAAATCCATCAGTCAAAGTTCCAAGAATAAGAAGGTTTTCCATAGAGTTGGCGATTTGGATGATGCAAAACAACGCAGCAAATGTGCGTACTTTCAAAGACTTGGGGTTGGAGAAAGAATTGGAGTGGGTTTTAGAATCCACGGCCGAAGTTGAAAGCTTCAACATATTCTCCGGCACTTTTGGGCTGAGCCGCCACAGCACAACTATTCACTCACTGGTTGAAACTGCAATGCAGTTGTTGGAAGACAGGTAAAATTGTGCGGCAGAGAGTTCAAAACAAGTACTCTTGTGAATATGAAAGCACCAAGTTATAGGAGATTCTTTTTATTTATTTATTTATTTTTTTTATCTAGACAATATGCAACTGTGTAAGCTATACAAATAATGGAATCAAGTTGTTGGTCTTTACCAGCAAGGTTCTTAGTGGGATCATGTTGCAGTTTGCTAAAGAATATTTTATGATCAATTACAATAAAGATAAATGCAACGTACAATGGAAATGAGGAACTATAATTCTGAGGGATTATCATTTATCTACATATTTATTTCAAAATGCTCAGATAAATGTAAAAGGGAGGAGGCCCTTCTTATTCAGATGATCCTTCTGTCTTCCCCGTAGACAGAATTGTTAATAAAGCAGGAAAATCTTGCAGAAAGCTATCAGACTGGGACAGTTTCCATGTTCGATGCTACAATAATTACAAATCTTTAAGTCACATTAAACAATATATAAATGGTGTTGCGACCTAAATCACTGTAGATTATAATAGTAATTCACAATGATTTTTATCCTTTTTTTTTCCTATTTTTTTTGTTTGTTTTTTTAAAATTACTTTTTTTTTTCATTTATTTTTTTTGTTTTTTCTAAAATTATTTTTATTGATTTTACTTTTTAAATATTGATCTGGTTAAAATTTTTGCTTTGTAATTTTTTTCTTGAAAATACTGTGGATTGCTGCGATGTTTTTCAACATAGTTTTTCTATTTTATTTTTCAAAATTATATTTTTTGATTTTTTTAATATGGAGCTGATTGAGAATTTAGTTTTGTAATTTTTTTTCTTTAAAACATTGTTTATTGCTACAGTGTTTCTCCGCATGATTTTTTTTTAACGATTTTCTCCGAAATCATCTTTTTTATTTTATTTTTTAATATTGAGCTGGTTAAAAATTACAGTTATAATATGCGAGGAAAACACTTTAACTTTCCTCGAAAATTACTGTTGGTTGCTACAGTGTTTTTTCCCACATGGTTTTTTTCTGTTTTCGTTATATTTTTCCCTAAAATTATCTGTCAATTTTATTTTTTAAATATTAAGTTGGTTAAGAATTGTAATTACAAGTTTTTCCTCAAAAAACACTATGGATTGATACAGTTTTTCCTCACATGATTTTTTTTCAGTTTCTTTTGTGTTTTCTTTTTTTGTAATATTTTTTTCAAAATCATTTTCGTCAATTTTAATTTTTTTAATATTGAGTTGGTTAAAATTTAACTTTGTAATAAAGCTTAATCATGAAGGGAAAGTATTGTAGCTTTGCTAATAAAACATTGTGGATTGCTACAGTGTCTCTCCGCATAGTTTTTTTTGTTATAATTTTTTTCAAATTATCTTTTTCAATTTTATTTTTTTAATATTGAGTTGTTTGTGAATTACAATTACAAGTCATTACAAATAAGGCTAAATCATGTG
>Ga0307515_10021386_pt1 | contig 11476 bp, 20 predicted proteins | sample 17_EM_MG_FD_194513 | JGI IMG/M metagenome (GOLD analysis project Ga0307515, IMG submission 194513) | Populus trichocarpa ectomycorrhiza microbial communities from riparian zone in the Pacific Northwest, United States - 17_EM | ecosystem: Host-associated > Plants > Roots > Unclassified | place... | reverse complement strand
TAAGTTTCAGGGTTTCAGCATATTCTTTCTCGTCTTTTTTTTCCTTGGCTAAGATTCTTTCCCTTCCTCCGCACATACCTGCTACCCCCACTGCATACCTACCCATTCCTTCCCCTTCCCTTCCCCTTCCCCTTTCTCACCCACCCCCACGCTCACTTGCTTGATTTCTTTCCCTTCTTCATGATGCGCCTACGACACCCGCGTTCGCAGCTAGATTCCTCCTTCCCCAATCATGTACAGTACATCAGCTCCTTCATCTCCGCCTTTCACTTGTACTCGCCTATTTTTTTCCGCCTTCGAAACGGATGTGTACTCGTACAGTTGTCAAGCCCTCATCTTTTTTCTCGCGGGGAGATTGAACAATATAGTTATCACCCTTCCCCCCTATCTTCGCCAAATGTACGGTCGTGCCAGCTGACCCACATCTATCCGATCCGCGACAAACTCGATCCACTTGCCCTCCCGTTTGACTTGTCAAGCTTCCTCCGCACTCCCTCCGTGCATGGTTAAAAAAAGCCCGGGTGTTATGTGCAGAATCGTTTTAAGATACAAGACTACCGAATATATACGATTTTCGCTTTCCCAATGTACCGACGAGAAGTACACAAAAAATGATGGTGGATCCCTTTAAAAGGTCCTAGGAGTGGATAATAATGGATGAGGGGAAGGTAAGTAGATCGTGTCAAATCGACACGCTGCGGGACGGCGATGGCGATGGTGGTGGTAGTGGGCAATGGAGAAGAGAAGACCAAAAAAGCTAGGTATCAAGAAGTCCGAAGAGATGCCGCGTGGAGGTTCCCCCACCAGGGGGAGTGAACGTATGTACGGGGAGGGATATAGGGTCTTAGAGGTATAACAAGATTATGAAAGACGAAACAGAAGAACAGTAGCCAGAGCGCAAATGGGCATCCAGACTCTAGAAGAATCCACCAAAAAATAATCCAAAAAAAAAGCACGAAAATACGGAAGGAGAGGGAGAGTATAGATAGGTGACAAGCGGTGCGAGGATGTGGTGAGGAATGAGCGAAACGATTAAGGGAGTGAGGTGATGATGTAACGAGAGCGCGAGGGATAATGAGAGGGTTTAAACTCAAGTGTGAGAGATGCGAAAGCCGGAAGAACGAGCGAACCGGGAAAGCGAGGATGGAGAGAGAGAGCCATAGGAGAGGGCAGGTGGGGAAGAGCATAACAACGCATAATACTTAAGAGGGGAAAGTAGAACAACCAGAGAAGGTGGCAAGTGCACAAAAGTAGACACAAGAGCAGACCGAAGGACAGGGCAACGAGGGCAGGAAGAGAACCATCACGAGGGATCGTCGGACTCCCCATCGAAATGCAAGCTTTCCATATCCCCCAGGTGATCCTCATGATCCGACCTCAACCTCAAACTCCCTGGAGACCCAGGTTGACTCATCGAAAAATTTGCCGTCGTCGGCGAGGCGTTCGAAACGTTCCCCACCGAGGCGTCCTTCCCAGTGGGTAGAAGCGGTTGGGCCTTCTCGAACACGAACTTTGGGGATGGGTGTGGACGGAAGTCGCGTCGAGTCTCGTCTGCCTCTAATAGACCTTCGTCATCGGAGTTCGAAGAGGAGTGCATCAGCATTGACATGTTGCTCGGCGGGATCCTGAAAATCGAAGAAGCAGAGGAATGCGTCCGGAGGTGCCTGCTAGACTTTCGCGAGAGTTGTGTGAACCCACGCTGAGTTTCGTCTTCGTCTTCGACATATTCTTGCTCGTAGTCAGGATCAGGACGTGAATGAGGACGTGAATGAGGGCGCGAGGAAGGCCCTTGCAGGGATCTCTGACTGAGAGTATCGGAAACCGCCCTCCTCCCTCCGATCCCACCTCCAACTCCAAGCCCACTCACACCCTTCGCCTTGGCCATCTCCATCCCGGTCTCAAACCTTCGACTAGGATGCCCATGTCCCAGCCCGAACCCGTTCGCGGTGTCATGCGCTCGGTCTCGATGATCATCCATGAAAGTCGCTCGGTGATCCGGGGAGATCCTTCGGTGCCCAACCACCTCACCAGGCGACGACTCCGGAGAATTCAGGTCCAACTCCGACTCCAGCATCGAACCAGCCCCTAGCCTCGACCCCGCCCTTGACTTTCCTTTCACAGGGAAGACGTTGTATCCAAACTCGTCTCCGTATGAATGATAGGTGGTATGTGGACGAGAGGCAGTGGAAACGTAGGGACGCTTGTAGACCCCTCCAAGTGAGGACACAGTCCTTCCCAGCCCAACGTGTTCCATACTTGCGAACCTGCTCATGTGTGATCTGGAGGATGATCCATATGCCGGCTGGTTCCTCGAGTGCGGTCTCGATTCGCTTAATCTCTCCCGCTCACGCTCCCTTTCGCGTTCACGACGCACCACTTCAACCGTTTCCTCCAACACCACTAGCCGCTCTCGCAGTTGCGCGTTCTCCTCTCTCACTCTGACGTTCTCCTCCCTAAGCACCTTGTTCAGGTTCTGCGAGTCAGAAAGGGCCGAAAGCAACGCTTCAGTCTCCATCTGATGCTTCTCCCTCAGCACTTGGTAAGCGACCGCATCTTCTCTCTGCTGTTGGAGAGTGGAGGAAACAGGAGAGGATAATGGTGGTAGGGAAGATGTCGCAGAAGTAGGCGCAGTCGAGGACGAGGAGGTGAAGGGAGTCCCAACCCTCTCTGAAACCACACTCGGTGCAACACGCGTCCTTCCCCACGTCGAGCTAGTGGTTGAAATCTCAGAATATCCCGTCCGCGATGGTGCCATTTGACGGTGATAGTCTCCCGCCCGTTCCCGGTCGATTGATGATCGTGAGTATATCGGACTCGCCTGCCTCGAAGGGGTCTCTTCGTCCCGATCGCGGTCGCGGTCCCGTTCCCTTGGGAGTAACCCGGCTTCGCGAAACAACCTCGCCGTCCTAGGACCCGTAAAGTCGATAGCCCGTCGATGCAAGTTCCCAGAATTCGGCTGACTGTTGAGTTGTCGACCCATTCCGGGTGAACCGGTGCTCTCGCTCATACTCCTGTTACGGTTCCTAGCTCTACCCTGACTCAGTGACTGGGGCTGGGGACTAAGCCTCTCCAGTCGCTCAAGCCTTTCGTAGCCGGGGCGAGCGCTATCTAAACTCGGTCGTGGGGCGAACTGTCTTCGACTAGCAGTACCAAGGGAAGACGAGGTTCGAGAGGAGGGTGAAACAGTTTCAGAGTCCCACAGTCCATTCGGTGTGGAGAGTTGTCGTAATGTTGGCCGTGAAGACGGTGGGTTGTGGAGGGTCGAAGTCGTAAACGACGTGTTCAGTCCTAGCTTTGATCCTGGCCGTCGGTCAGTGGCACTTCTTCCCGTCGCGTAGACTTGGTCATCTAGGTCTGTTGGGGAAGGAGGTGGTCGAAGCGTGCTGGGATGTGACGAGGAGGTGGATGGACGACGATCGGGTGCGATGGCATCCGCTGGATTCGATTCAGCTGGGCCAGAGGTATTGGGGCGAGGGAAACGTGACTTTGTTGACGAAGGAGAGAGCGTTGTGGTCGAACTGGAGGATAGAGATGGTCGAGGGATATTGGTGGGTGAGTGTGGTTTGGTAGACGAGAATATCCGTTTGGACTGCGACAATTGTGGTGACTCGGCGAGGAGCGGCGGGTTATCTGGTGGCGGAACAGGCGAACCCTTTGACCGAGAGGACGCGCATAATAGGTTTGGAGATACCGAAGGGGAGAACCCTTCATCAGGTATCGTCCGTAACCTCATTGAAGGGGATGTAGAGGGAGGCAACCTCTCTGTTGAACCAGACCGACTCCCGTTCCCACCAGGAATCTTGTTCGGACTCAGGAGCGCTGCCAAATCGGGATCCATTGTGTGAAAATTGAAGCTCACGTCACCAAACCCTAACCCCGGACCAAGCAGTTTTGGATCCTCCCCTTTATCACCACCGTGTTCGGTTCCGGGGTCGATCTTTGCTTCAGAGGCCTCTTCCACAACGACACTCCCTAACCACGCTCCGTTTTGGCCACCGCCCGCTGAAATAGCGTTTCTGACGTCCGCTGCTATCTCTGCGATCTTGGAAGTCGAGAGTTCCAGCGTCGTTGAAGGGGTGGGAGAATCTGGTGTTCGTTGTGGTGGCTTCTTTCCCGTATCACAAGCTTGGTTAGGACCTTTCAAAAGGGGGCGGTTTGAGTGGCCAATGTCCTCTTTTTCGGCGCCCTGCTGGCCATCTGCTGGGTCTTCCTCAACCAGGGATGGTATGTGCTTCGATATTGACAGCGCGGAAGTCTCCGATTCGATGATCGTTGAAAGGTCACCTGGACACGCATTATCGGTTGCATCAGGGATTTGTGATACCGGGGACGTTGGTAACGGTGAGGTACCTGGGTAAAACCATAGCGAATCAGGGAGTTGGCAGGCACGATCAGTCACCGAACTAAATGGGTCGGGAATGACAGACGCAAGGTACGTACCATGATCGATTCGCGAGGGTGATGTGGAAACAGAGGACGGAGTGGACACGGAAGTTGGGAAGGGGATGGTTACGGATATCAGTGGAGCGGACTGTTGGGCCTCAGATTGCAGTTGAAGTGGGGGGAGTTGGGGAGGGAGTGATGAAAGTCCGGTGTGAGGCCATGGATATACCCCGCTTTCCGAAGGAAGAGGAGGATTTTGTATAACCAAGACAGGTGGTTTCTGGGTGTCCGGGAGGTCTGGAACTTTGGGAATAGGACTCCTGAGCTTCTTGTCACCCCCCTTCTCCTTCTCCTTTGCAGGTCGCTGCCCTAGCGAAAACGACCGCTTCGGAGTGAGTATGGACGAGGAACTGGTGTTCGGGGAGGCGGGAGGCTTTCCCGGTCCAAACGGCAACAAACTTCGAAACGATCTAAACGTCGTCTTCCCAGCGGAGACAGGAGTAGACTGTTGCTGCGGTTGTGGCTGGCCAGCACTCGAGTTCGAAGGAGTGAAAGCGGCTTTCGAGTTGGGACTGGTCTGTGGTGATGGATAATGTCCCACGGAAAAGCTTCTCGATTGGGAAGAGAGGTGGGAAGCATAATTTGCTTCAGGAATCGAGCCACTTTTGTTCGTATTGGCGCTTTGGTGGTGGAGGGAGGTTCGAGGTTGCATAAGAGGCATCGCGATGGGGATGAATGAGCTCGGTCCGCGACGGTGTCCATTCGCTTTTGTGTCTGTCATACTGAAAGAGAGCGTTATCACCAAAGACAAAGGAAAGACATGACTCAGCCGCTACCCACCTGGAGAGAATGGATGGTCGAGAAAGGTCTCCGAAGAAGAGCGAATAACCTCGGTGTTAAGAATCCTTAACAGCGTGGGGCTGATCTCCGGGGACGTCAGCAAATAAAATACATCCCAAGCAAGAAGTGGCTGAAAGGAGAAAGACAAGAAGCTGTTTCTTGCCGTTGAAAGCGCGGTGAATGTAACGGGGTGAAAGGACGACGACGACGACGGCGATGGGGGAAAAGCTCGCAGTCAATGACGGATCAGCGCCTAAACCGTGTTTCCAGTCGCGTCTGATCCGGCTCACGTGCCGCGGCTCATGACCTGTGGCGGAGTCCCTTTTCAATCGTCGCCAATCTTCGCAAACGCCGCTTGGCGTCTGAACCTTCAGGCTGTCGTCATGCTCGGTGTTGAGCACGACGCAACAGACTCTATCTCTGCCCAACGTGATGGACCGTGGATTTGGATATTAACATGGATCATCTGGTTTGCGATATATGTACGTCGCCGCGCCTCAAGTCGGTAGATCTACCAAAACGCTCATCTGGGTTATCAGTCCCATGGAATGCTATCGATCCTCGAGGTTTCCTCAACGCTACAACGTTCAGTGCTGGGTTTATGGGTTCCCACGACTCCGTCAGGGTGCAATCTTCGATTGTTCGCCTCCAATCCATGCCATCGCTAATCTCGTGGGCTGATCCCATCCTCATTCCACCGAACCTACACGGTCTTATCAAAGTCCGAATTCATCTCCCAAGACTGTCCACGGTCTTTTATTGGACTAGCTGTGTATCTTGACCCCGCGTCTGGGGTTCACGCGGTTTCGGTGCGGCACCCCCATTCATATACGGTTCGAATGGTCATCGAGACGAGCCAGACCCACAATGTCGCTCACTGCTACCGGAATCTTTCTGCACAACCCGCTCCCTCCCTGCCCTCCTGTCAACACTGTTCCGACCATGACAGACAACGGAACCGAGTCTTGGGAGAAGCTCGAACAGACGTTGAAACTATGTGAAAACAAAGGCATACAGGAGGCCGATGCCCAGATACTGGTCGACCGGTTGGATCAGGTGAACTTGAGGTGCTGTCTTATTGTGGGCGAACCCGCTGACCCCGTACACAGCGCCTGAACGAGCAGCTTGATCCACCCGAGAAGAGGCGACTCCTCATATCTCTCATGACGATCTGTAAAGTGTATTGCATTGTGCCCACCTCCCACCTCGTTGTAGAAACCGAGCTGAAAAAGCTGGGCGACGCACCTTTCAAAAACGACGAATTCTCCAACCTGTGGGCGGGAATATATGGAGATCAAGAAGTTTCAATCAGGGTCCTGTCACGATACGAGTCGGACGACGTAACGGAAATAAAGGTAATTATGCCTGATTCATAGGAAAGTGACTGGAGCCTGACGTGCTCACCCCCAGCGACGCCTGTGTCACGAAGCCGTGGCCTGGAAGCGGATATCTCATCCAAAAATCCTGCCGCTCATCGGAATCACACTCTCGAATGAGGTCGCTGTCGTGTCCCCGTGGATGGAGAACGGGGATGTCCTGGATTACCTGAGAGAGAACGATGAGGCTAACCCTGTGAAGTTGGTGTGTTATACAAGGTTCCTCCGCGTTTCTCTGCTGACTCTTATCACAGCTGGAAGAGGCTGTTCACGGCTTACAATATCTCCATGAGCTCGGGATTGTACACGGTGATCTCCAAGGGGTGAGGCCTCCTCGAATTATCCGCTCTTTTCGCCTGCTTATATCGGTTCAGCGGCACATCCTGGTCAATGACGACGGCCATGCTTGTCTCGCGAATGTTGGACACGCAAGTATTGTCCGTGAACAAGGAGACCCGGGGTTTCCTCCGGCCCCGGAAAACTCTAATAACAGAAATTTGCGTTATTTGCCACCAGGAAACATCACGGATGGAGCTGCATCGGAGCTTGCTACAAGGCAAGGCGATATATACTCGATGGGAATGACGATTTACGAGGTAAACCACGACACTAACTGCACCGTTCATTCGCGCTCAACTTCCCCCAGGTCCTGACCGACAAAAAACCATTCCATGAATACAACCCCTGGTCTGTCGTCATGCAGATCATCAAGGGGGCGAGACCCAAAAAACCCGATTTTGCCATTTCCCGCGGGTACACTGAGGAACTGTGGGAGTTAACCACCGAGTGTTGGTGGCCAGACCCCGCAAAGCGGACTACGGTCGATCATCTCCTCGAAGTACTTAGAAATGCGGCATTGGAATGGAAGCCCAGGGAGAACGCACCTTCCGTGACAGATGACATGGATTGTAAGTGCCAGTTGATAATTATCCGAGGATGAGGAGAGCATCACTTGATATCCGCGTTTCTAGATTAAGCCCCCACCTAAACACACAGCAGACCCCACTCAGGTCTTTGAGGTCTATCCTCAAGTTGAGAGCGAAAATTTCTAAATTTCAGCATGTGTGGCCAGTTCAATTATATTACCCATGTTGCTTGTCGAAATATGTATTCTGGCACGGGATATCGATATATCGTCCCGATAACATCCGACGTGCCCGATCCCACTTGAACGCAAACGCCCATCAACACCCCACATCCCGAGCACAGTCGCTGGATATGACGACCAGGATTCCAGCCGAACTCATATTCCACACCATCGGCTTCCTGCGGGACGATAAGGCCGCTTTGTCCGCTTGTTCTCTCTGTTGCTCCGCTCTGGCCACTGTTAGCAGGCCACTCCTCTTTCACACCCTTCGCACCAGCTTAGACTCCGAAGCAGCGGACCGATTCGAGTGCCTTTTGGAATCAGGCCCGGAGACATTGACGTTGGTCAAAAGGATTGACGTGACGGTAGCCGTCTCGACTCTCGGATTTTTCGCGAATCAGCGCACGATTGCGGCCGTATCACAGATCATGGCTTCCCATCGCATACAAGACACCCCTCCAACGCTCAGAGTCGCGATACGGACTGTCGGTCCGTATTTCCATCGGTTCGAGCAATCCCTCTTGTCGCGCCTGGATCCAGCGGTACATTGGGTCACCTCCCTTGAGCTCTGTCGGTTGAATTTAACAGGGGACGTTCAGTTTTGGGATCTCGTCCTAGCATTTCCTAGGCTCAAATCCTTAATCTTGGGGTGCGTGAGTGCGGGGGCGAGAGTTCGCACCCCCTCCCACTGCGAGTCAGAAATTTCCCACATTACCTTGAAGGAACCAGCGTTGGGCGGCATTTCCGACATCCATCGGCTCCTCTCTGATCATCCCCCGCCTCTCCCCTCTTTGACATCCCTTAACGTCCGGTTCCCTATGCTGTTGGGTCAAGCTCCTATACGATTCGGGGTGGTATACGCCCCGACGGTGAGAACACTCAGATTCGGTATTGCAATTGTTCCCCATCCGACGATGGGTTGGGATAAATTCGGGTGTGATGCCTGTAAGTTCTGAGTAATTAACCTTGCATGTTACACATCTCTAACCCCGCCTATCGAAGCCACCGCAGAGTTCATATCCCAATTCAGCAACCTCGATACCCTCATATTCCAGGGTCTCTTTGCGCCCAGAATTCCAGTCCAACGGCCCCCCCTTACATTTGAATGGATCTCTGTCGCATTGAGTGGTGTATCTCCCACAGTACGGAAGTTAACAATGGAAGTGGTCACCGGTCATCTATCATATTTGGATATCATCCCGTGGTCGGCCATAGACGAAAGGCTTGCCCACCAACTTCAGTCGGTGACCGTTGTGGAAATCCTCCTCGCAACACCCGTCGGGGTGAACCATTTGTTGGAAAATGTCCACCAGGAGATGGAAAAGAGGTTGCCCTTGGCTGCTCAGAGGGGTGTATTGTGGTGCTCTGCTGTCGCAGAACACCCATATAACTGGTGCGTTTGTCCTCGGTCCTTCGCTTCTGCGGACGTATCCCGACGTATGTCACTGAAATCGTCGTAGAGGTTAATGGAGGGAGGAGGAGGCGGCAACCTCCTGAAGTTACTGGTCCTGTTGGGGGGATATTCCAAATCGCGTTTGACATATGGAACAGCCGCTGAATATGTCACTTTTTCGACGCACTCCGGACCGGATTTGGCTCAGGCTAAGATTATCGCACCTGCTCAGGCGCTCAAGCTAAGTTCCATTCTCAAAGATCTCAACCTTTGTGCATTCGTCTATCGTAACATCTCTTCACTAGTTCTTATTTTTGTACCCCCCACGCTGCACTAACACACATTCACGGATTTGGCATGTCTGACAACTCCCTGTTCAGCTGATTATACAGCGTAACACCTCGTAAATAAAATTGCGGACGCGAAACTGATTTATTCGTGGATCTGGCCAGAACCTATGCAAAAATGTGCCACGCATCGAAGATGTTGACCGAGAGATTGACAATAACTGGCTAATGAACATGGAGGGGAAGGGGTGACCTAGTTACACTGAACCATTCTTCGATGTGCCCGCGACGGTGGCACGCCCGTCAAATCTGACCATCGTCCTCCGTCAAGACCGACGGTGTTTGTGGCTTCTTCCCTGTTCGCGGCCGTTTTGGATCCTGGGGAGTAGGATGGAGGACATCTTCGCCTGCGCTGTATGTACGGGATCGTTTGGTGGGAGTAGGTACACGCGGTTGAGCAGCCGATACAAGCGGCTGAGAAGGCTCCTTCCGGTACCTGTATAGATTTATGAAGGTCGTCACGGTGTATGTTGCGTGGAGGGAACAGTCTTCTCGGATCTTGACACTGTACGGGATCGGATTTAAGTAAACGCGGGAGTCCCCTTTGTAAACACGTCAGGGTTTTTACTTTGGATCAACCTTATCGGGACGCACAATTAGCAGATGGCCACGGGCAGTTACTTCGCTCAGTTTGCAGGTGAGTTCCCAATCGACGAGATATCCAAGTCTCTCCACTTCCTTCCTCGGTCTATAGAGAATGATGTTTCCCAGGCTTATATCGCGGTGGAGGGTCTCCGCCTTGCCGTGGGCGTCCATAAAGGCTGTAAGACGGGCACTGTGAACGGTGGGCCGATGGTAACAGGACATTCCTACCGGTGAAACCACCAAAGGACCCCTTGAGTAACTCCCGGGATCCCGCAAAGGTGGAGAGCGGGTACCCTGCTGTATTCGTGACGAGCCGGTAATGGACGCGGGGAGTGATTTTCTGGGGGTGGGGGTTCCGGGGATGCAAACTCTTAACCCAAGGTTCGTTCACGAACGTATCTATGCGTGTGGTCTGGCGTGCATCTGTACCTGTATCAAGAAGAGTTAGAGAATCACCAACCGCGAGATCAGGGAAATATAAGACCTCGGTTAATCACATCCCCATGACATACGACCACTGGAATGTGTCCCACTCCCTTTTCCCGTAGGTCCTTCAGGATGTCCCCCTCCAGCTCCACTTCCCTCCCATTAGTGCGCCAGACGTCCTTCACAAAGACAACTTCCCTCGTGTCACAGAGAACACCCCGATAACCTGCGGTGCAGCGTCCAAAAATGGCATGGGATTGCCACAACGGCCGAGAGACCCAGACATTGGGACCCCCTATTTTTAAACGCGTGATAGCCCCAGGGTAGCAGTGTTTGTCGATCTCCTCGAGAAGCTCCTTCTCGTCGGTTTCAGGGTCGAGGCCAAGCTGTAGCTGGACGTGAGAACTGATCGCCTCCCTGAACAGGTCGCGATCCTCCTTTGAATCAACGGTTGCCGCGGTGAGATCAAAACCTTGCTGATAGTCCTTCGCTTGGACAAACCGCCACACAAAATCAACCAGAATCTGGGAGTCTGCCTTGTAATCAAAAGCCTCGGTGACCAAGACACCAGACCTCTCCCAGCGCAGTATCCGGGCCTTACTTCCGGAGATCGAAAGCGAGAATACGCAAGTGCGAAATTGGTGAGTCTGGATTGTGTGGGCGTAGTGCGCGTTCTGGCCAAGAGCCGAGGTCCGGTTTCTGAGATTTTCGCTGTCGTCCCACATGCATGTGTCGACGGTAAACTTGTAGTCGTGCAGTTCAGGTCCTTCAGGGGGGTCGGTGAAGATGTCCTGATCAGCTCCCTTCTTGACTTCGATGAAAAGGTGTACCAAGCCCATGTAGGCGACATAGGAGAACGCATCGTCGCCAAACCTCTCCTCACGTTTGTGGAAGTTCATTATGTGACCCCTGCTCGTCTTGGATACTGTACAGGCCAATATCTGGCTTGAAAACCCCAAGCGCACCGGGATCACCGACTCGTTTGGAGGTATCGCAGAAGGTAAGACCACAGGGTTCCGCGATCTTGTTCAGATCGTCA
>Ga0307515_10021385_pt1 | contig 11476 bp, 9 predicted proteins | sample 17_EM_MG_FD_194513 | JGI IMG/M metagenome (GOLD analysis project Ga0307515, IMG submission 194513) | Populus trichocarpa ectomycorrhiza microbial communities from riparian zone in the Pacific Northwest, United States - 17_EM | ecosystem: Host-associated > Plants > Roots > Unclassified | place... | reverse complement strand
GGATGGAACGGACTCCGTAAGCTCCAGCAGTAGATCACCGCAGAGATACTCGACGTTCCTTTCGTAACTTGTGGCTGAGAGATATTGCCTGTCAGAGAACGAAAGTGCGACAGTCACGCATCTGATGATGCGCTGGGCGGGTAGCCGTTTGAACCCACGTGAGTGCCATGGTTTAGACCATTCATTTTTGAGGCGATCGAGTGTCACATCGACCACAAGAAATTCCAAGCGAGGGTAGGCGAGCGACTTTACGAGTAAATCCCACCACGCTTCTCTCGAGGTATCATCAAGGACAATATCGAGATTCTTCAAATTGTTACATACCAGGTTTTCTAATACCACAGGGGTATCCTTCATCACCAGTCTCAAACTTTCAACTCTAGGCAATTGCAATTGGTCCATGCTCACAATCCCAGGAACATGAAGGACAAGAGCATTGAGGGATGAGAGCAAAGGTAGAGATTTAATAAGGGATAAATCCGTTTCACTAATGGTGTTCTGATCATCGCTGGCACGTTCGAGCGGATGCTTCGAAGGGACAGAGCGACTTTCGTTATAGGAAGCAGACTCGATGGCCAGTCTGCATAAAGCTTTTAGGCCATCTGGTGGCGTACCCCCGAGAACGCGAAACGGCACCCGTGCTTCCCGATACATGAATAGCTCAAGTGATCGGATGCGATGCACATGAGGGGTAAGTCCATTGACTATTTCATCTGACGCACATACACCGGTAATCGCAATATCCAGCGGCGAGGTTTTGGACAACAGCAGGGAAAGATGAAGGGTCTGGAGCACACCATCATTATCAACGTCAATTCTGATGTCACTCCATAGTTTAGAGGTGCCTATCACCAGTCTCTCCCATGCCTTGCAAGTCATCGTTAACAGAAGTGGGGCATCAGGATCGGCACGAGCCGCTGCCTCAAAGATTTCGCATATGATGTCAGTAGGCATGCGTGTTATTGGGTGAGGGTTAATCACGCGGTCTATGGCGCGTGCCTCCACAAAGTGTGAGTTGAACCCCTGCTTCAGAGCAATCGAGCCGTAATTGGCAGGCGCTGGGAATGTCTGGGTACTGTGAGACCCAATAAGTGAATTAAGTCTCATATAATGCTCACCTGAGGGTCCAGTGGCTGTCCGTGACCCTTCTGATTGGCTTCGATCTGCGCTATGATTTCACGCATCTTCGCTTTCGTATATTTCAATGTTTGGTGGGCGCCACCAATGTCAGGTTCCACTCCTTGGTTCATCGCAGCTGTATGTATGATGTGCGATTGAGTTCGCTTGGAGTGGAGCAGTCCAAGAGGCTCCACAATACAATGAAGAACAGAACCGAGTCTAGGATATCTCCACCGAGAACAGGCACAAAATGACAAAATAACACAAGCAACAGCACAGCATTACCTCCTAACGGTGACCCTCTCACAATCCTCAAACGCAAGAACGCGCCGCAGTAAATCATTCCGTGGACCCAACCCCCCGGGAACGCCGGTCATATGGAATGTTGGCTTTGATTTATGCTCCCCGTAGCTGCCGCTGATCCCGCTGATCCCGCTGATCCCGCTGATCACCGTCAGCAACTGCTCGCAGGGAGCTTGACATAGAAGACCGCGAGCGCACTGTAGATGACTAACCTCCAGCGTTTCGTCTGGTACGCGAGTGCGATGTCACTGTCCGTCGCGGGAAGCAGCTGCACGGCAAACGGAATGCACCACTCAGGACAAGTCAAGGCCGCCGCACTTTGCCCTGTGTAAACTCCCATCATTGCACCTGCCCTGTATTGTCCCTCGTTGTCCCCTTCGACTTGCTTGTCTCGCCATTCGCGGCTCCATGTTGTCACAAACAAAACCCGAACTCGCCTCGGCTTTGTTCACGTCTCAGTCTCAGTCTCCTTTTCTTCTGCCTGCGACTTGGCTGCTGGGTCACCTCCCTCTGTTCCAACTCCATCACTACGCTGGCAGTTCGTCTAGCCCAACGCGAACACCCGTCGATACTTTGCTTTGACTTTGTTCCATCGTCGGTCGGCTTCTCGTCCATGGGTTTGGCTCTGATCTCGATCTCACAGTTCCTGTTTCCTCTACCCTCTCTGTTATCTCTGCTTGTCACCGGTGCTTGTCACCGGTGCTTGTCACCGGCCCGTGTGCATTTCGCGGCCCTTCCCGCACCGTTGGCATTTGGGTGACTGATAGAAACACAATTCAGAGTCAAGGTTCGCCAGTACTTGTTCTTTGTATAAAAGAGAAGCGTAGGTCCGCGCATTGCGGGACGGTGTGGTGTCGAAAGTGGGTTAGACTGACCAACGCTTCCTCATACCTTGTTCAACATATTCTCATGGGGGTGTTCTCGTCCTGTCATCTCATGCCTTTAAGGCAAATGTGGATCGCGATTCCACACCATTTACATTTCTCCCTCGCCGCTTGTCATAACTCTAACGATCCCGGACGATTGATGTTATTCCCACCTCTCTTCCTGGATAGCCGGCGTGCCTGAGTAAGTAAACTGCTCCATTGAGTTCACACTGCCACCCTGTGCTTTAGTTTAGCAGAATTTGTGTGAGACTAGAGTACTATACGTACGTAACAGGCACACCGAGACTTATGCACCTTCCAAATATCCTGAAAGCTGCACATTGTACGCAGTGATCGTCACTCCCCGATCTGTGCCGTGATTCCAGTGACGGGTGCAAGCCCACCTGATGTAGCCGTAATACTTGTGGTAGTATTTCAAGTCTTGATCTTTCATTTCAGGTCTCAAGCATTCGAACGCGTTCCCACTGCGAATACAACCTTCGCACCACGCTTCGGGGCGCTGTTCGACCTCGTCGTCAGGTTGAATGAGCTCTTCTAAGGCGTATGGCTGAAGAGGCACAGCGACAAAGGGGCCAGCGAACTCCCCTGATAGAGACTCCTTCAACCGATCTGAAATATTTCGATGGAGTGCCAGAGGGAAACGCAAAGTACGGATCGGATGGACAGTTGGATCCCGCATAGCGAGGTGGTTCCGTTTCTCGATGCAATCTCGAAGAGAAGACCACCGTCGGGGATAGGTGAAGCTGTCAATCGTCGTGAGCCTTGGGCACAATGTGGGATTATCCCACAAGCAGTCAATTACATCATCTATGGACGCAAAGCGTTGACCTAGTACCAGTGTTTGCAACGAATGCAAGCAAAGCATCCACTTTCCAACTTCTAAATAACCGCCAGACGGATCTTCATGAAATCTCGGGTCAAAATGACTATATAAATCGAGTGTTATGAGACCACGCAACATTTCCTGCGCCCATTCTGCCCGTGGGGGCAAGAAAATGAGCAATTCCTTCCTCCCCGGCCACAGCAAATGAAGTTCCTCAAGCTTCGGTGCATCAACAAGCCGGAAAATCAAAAGAGAGCAATGTAAAGCTCTAAGTTCGGGGAAACGGGTCAACGTAAACTGCGGTCCGCGCATCACGTCCCCGAAGTGCAACCGGAGCTCTCGAAGTGCCACCGATTGGTGAACGACAGGAAGATACAAGTCAGGCCCTTGGGGGTTTGGAAGGGATTCATTCGTGGGAAAATCTTTTGAAGTGTTTTCTCGGCTTTTACTGTATTTTTCGAAACTGATGATTCGCCTGGCCATGTTCGGCCAATGCCTATCTACCCGCCCAAGAATCGGATGGATGGCTGTACGATTGTGCATGATCTCGAGATACTCAAGGCAGGGAGTACGGATTCTCGGAAGCTGTGTCGTCGCTGGGGTCACGACGCCATAGTATCGTAGGTCCCGTAGGTTTGGGAGCTCTATCACTGGAATGTATTCGTCGCATACCATTGCTGGTACTTGCAGCTCCAATTTCTGGAGATTGCATAGCACTGTGGGGGAGGGCCATATGAAAGGCGAGTGGAGATATGGGACGTGCAGTAAACGTAGTTCCTCCAGGGATGGAACGGACTCCGTAAGCTCCCGCAGTAGATCACCGCAAAGATACTCACAGTTCCCCTCGTGAACTCCGGCTGAGAGATATTTCTTGTCAGAGAACGAAAGTGCGACAGTCACGCATCTGATGATGCGCTGGGCGGGTAACCGTTTGAACCCACGTGAGTGCCATGGTTTAGACCATTCATTTTTGAGGCGATCGAGTGTCACATCGACCGCAAGAGATTCCAAGCGAGGGTAGGCGAGTGACTTTACGAGTAAATCCCACCACCCTTCTCTCGAGGTATCATCAAGGACAACATCGAGATTCTTCAAATTGTTACATACCAGGTTTTCTAATACCACAGGGGTATCCTTCATAACCAGTCTCAAACTTTCAACTCTAGGCAATTGCAATTGGTCCATGCTCACAATCCCAGGAACATGAAGTACAAGAGCATTGAGGGATGAGAGCAAAGGTAGAGATTTAATGAGGGATAAATCCGTTTCACTAATGGTGTTCTGATCATCGCTGGCACGTTCGAGCGGATGTTTCGAAGAGACAGAGCGATTTTCGTTATAGGAAGCAGACTCGATGGCCAGTCTGCATAAGGCTCTTAGGCCATCTGGTGGCGTACCCCCGAGAACGCGAAACGGCACCCGTGCTTCCCGATACATGAATAACTCAAGTGATCGGATGCGATGCACATGAGGGGTAAGTCCATTGACTATTTCATCTGACGCACATACACCGGTAATCGCAATATCCAGCGGCGAAGTTTTGGACAACAGCAGGGAAAGATGAAGGGTCTGGAGCACACCATCATTATCAACGTCAATTCTGATGTCACTCCATAGTTTAGAGGTGCCTATCACCAGTCTCTCCCATGCCTTGCAAGTCATCGTTAACAGAAGTGGGGCATCAGGATCGGCACGAGCCGCTGCCTCAAAGATTTCGCATATGATGTCAGTAGGCATGCGTGTTATTGGGTGAGGGTTAATCACGCGGTCTATAGCGCGTGCCTCCACGAAGAGTGAGTTGAACTCCTGCTTCAGAGCAATCGAGCCGTAATTGGCAGGCACTGGGAATTTCTGGGTACTGTGAGACCCAATAAGTGAATTAAGTCTCATATAATGCTCACCTGAGGGTCCAGTGGCTGGCCGTGGCCCTTCTGATTGGCTTCGATCCGCGCTATGATTTCACGCATCTTCGCTTTCGTGTATTTCAACGTTTGGTGGGCGCCACCAACGTCAGGTTCTACTCCCTGATTCATCACGGCTGTATTTATGAAGCGCGATTTAGCTGCTAAATTTCGCCTGGAGTGGAGCAGTGTAAGCACGATAAAGAACGGAACCGAGTCTATGATATCTATACGGAGTACAAGCACGAAAACAACAAAAGCAACAACACCGTATCACCTCCCAACGGCAACACTCGCACTATCTACCCTCACCATATTATCCCAATCCTCAAACGCAAGCTCGTCTCCGCCGCCCTGTCCCCCGAACGTTACCATAACGTTCCACAGTAAGTCATTCCGTGCGCCTAACCCGCCAAGGACGCCGGTCCCACGGAGGGGTGGCTTTGAATTATGCTCTCCGTAGCTGCCGCCGATCCCAAAGCCAACAAGACCACCGCCAGCAGCCATTCCGCTCGCAAGGGGGTTGACGTCCTCCTCGTCGACCACACGTAACGTCTCGAAGCACCGTCTCCAGTACCCGTCCACCATCGCCTTGACCTCGAGGTTGAGTGAGCGGTACATCGCCGCCGGGGCGCCCTGGTTCTGCGGGCTCGACATGCTGCTCCTTAGAAAGCGCGTGAGGACCGCGCGGATGGCGGCCGAGTTCTTCATCCTCTTGCGCGTGCGTGTGCCCGCGAACATGGCGACCGAGTAGAGCGCGAGCGCGCCTTTGTAGATGAACGACATCCAGTACTCGGTCTGGCACACGAGCGCGATGTCGTTGTCCGTCACGGGCAGTAGCCGCGCGAGGAACTGCGCGAGCGGCCACGTCGACGAGTCCGGGATGTACCGGCTCAGGACCTCACGGTTCGCATCCGGGTAGGCGATCCGCCCGAATGCGTCCAGTGCTGCGTCGAGGTTCGCCGAGGGCTGCCGGGTGAACGAGAGCGCGGCTTGGATCGCGGGCGGGTTGCAGTTGTCACTGTCCATGATTGCGGCAATGAGCAGCGCGTAGAGCCGCTTGACCGTCCGTGGTAGGTTGCGTGAGAGGTCGAGCTCGGGACCCGTATTCCCGATGAGCGACAGTGCGTTTTTGCGAATACGGAGGAGTTGGTGCAGTTTGAGGAATTTTGACCGCGGGGTGGGGTCATCCAACCCAGGCGCGAGCATGCATACGCGCATGATTACGTCTAGTATTCGAGGGTTTTGCATGTACCACTTCGGATTTTCAGGGACGGATGATAAATTTGCTATGATTTGGACGATGATGTAGATGAGCTCCCAAGGTTGGTATGTGGGATTTATCGTCCCACTCCTTTTATCGTGCTCTAGCCCCGCGAAGAGCTCTTGCTCCCGATCGTGCACGTACCGCGTGAGCTTTTTGTTCGTCATCGACTTGGGACCCATCATCTCCTCTTCCTGCTGTGGAGTCTCATCCTCGTCGGGTGTTCGTGGGAATGCCGTCTCCTCGAGCAAGTCGAGCAAGTCTTCCGTCAGGTCGTCGCACGCAGCGAGTTGCAGCCCGCTCGCACCGCCACTGCCAGAGCGCAGCCAGGAAATGTGGTGCAGCACCGAGATGGAATGAGCCACTTCGACTTTAACACGTGATTTGATGGACATGACGAGCCACTCGAGGTCGATTGGACCATACTCTTCGATCGCCTTGACGGGTCGCCGGGTCGACTTGAGATTCGTGTATTCCCCTTCTATCGCGTCGAAATCACGACCACCGTAAGTGCTGAGAACACGAACGGCGGGGAGGTACTCGATCTTCCGCTTCAAGACTTTGACCTCTTGTGGAGGCTTCGCTTCAGACTCGCCCTCTTCTAATTGAGGCTTGATATCTGCGGTTTCCTTTACAACTCGTGAGGTAATGACATTCCAGGGAAAACGTTCTCACACACCTCGTCCAGCTTACGCTTAACTCGTTTCGCCTCTTCCTCTTCCTCCGTCCCGGCCTTGCGTTTCCTTGAATCTGATTCATCAACAGGAGTAGAAGACCCAGGTAGAGGCATACTAGCGGGTGTAGGAACGCGAGCGAGGGGAGTAGGAGCGCTGATAGAAGGGGTTGGGGGTACCACACTTGGAGGTGCAGGAGTCGACGTAGTCGAAGACCCAGGAGGGGCAACAGATTGGTTCCGCTTCATACTGTTGATGGAAGCCATTGTCTGCATGAAGTGCTGCTCCATGGGCAACATTACATGTTGAGATATTTGCATCACATATTGCGTGGCGTTAATACCGGAGGTCCCCAGTTGCTGGAGGTTGAGTCCGACTTGGATGACGACTTGCAGCCAACCATTCTGTGCCTGATTTATCTGAGGAGGGTCAGTTTAGGTTTAGAGAGAGGCATTCTCAAGTATCAGAGATAGGACCCAGTCTCATGCTGATCTTCAATAATGGGTTAGTGTCCAACTGAAAGTGACACACCACCCGTCTAGACACCAAGGTTGTCTTTAAGTACGGTAAAATGTGCTTCACAAGATTAGAAGAGCAGCAGTGCTAGGCACTAAAAGTGGGGGTGCACCCAAGATAGAGCGACTAGGAACGCAACTCTGGATAGGACGACACGCGTTTTCTGCTCGAGGTAATAGAACACTACTCAAGAGAGTTCACTGCATCGAGTTTGCTCCTTCAGCTCACGTAACCTGGGCCCGCTTTCTGCCACAAGGGATCCATCCACACTTTTGACTTTGAGAACCAAAATTAGGAGGACGAGAGCAATACCGTACCTTATTAGAGAGACCAAGAGATAGCAAGACTTGCCAGAGTTTGAACAGATCTAGTTCGTTGCTGCCTACGCGGATCACGCCTGGCTCGCTGGTGAGCTCAAGGATGCGCCATTGGGAAGTGGAAAAGTCGTATGCGTCGTTTGGGATACCTGTGAGATCTGGAGGAAGCGGGGTGCCTCTTCTGGAATGAAGATCGCTGAGGATATTCAAAAACTGAGGCTTTCCGCGCTGAGGATCGAGCGTAGCGGCAAGAGGTGCGTTAACAGCGGCGACCATGGAGACGACATGAGAGGGGACCATGGTGGTAGGTGAGGTGGTTAGTGGCTGAAGTGCTGCCGAGGAAATATTGACGGTGGAAGTCGCAGAGGTTGGCGTGGTGGTCGAAGGGACGGACGACGCGGCCGCGCGGTACTTTTCAGCGGCACTGATTGCATCCAGCTGCCGCATGAGCACATCTCCAGCCCCAGCATTGGCCCCGCCGCCACTGCTGCTGCTACTTGCGAGGGTCAGCAGATGGCCACACGACACAACCGACTCACGGAAACAGTCCTCCGCTCAGGTCCATTTCACCGCGAATTCACCAAGAAATTTCACTGTTCAACTGCTCGATCCTCGTCGTGGACTCGTCGTGGAAAGAGCTGAGCTCGAGCGTTGAATTAGTGTGTTGAATGCCGCCCGTCTCCTGAACCTCTCAGTCTACAGCGCGCTCCCCCAACCGCGGGGGAACTACAGTACATCCTACAGTCCAGATATTGACTGACAAGTGTCACCCGCGGCCCAGACTTCTCAAAATCAAAATTTCCTAGACGTTCACAGTCTGACATACAAAAGTAATACACACCAATCAAGCACCAAGAAGCGTAATTACACCACAAATTCAAGTGGCCAGAAATTGCACGCGCTCAGCAAGGATACACATCCCGTCACACTCAGAAGATGAATCGTGACTGGACATTAGCATCGCAGCTGACAAGTCTCCAAAGCCTCAAATCAAGCAATATAACGAATAATCAACTATGTCTATTTTCGTGAACTATCGTAAAGATAAAGCGGCTAACGCTACAACACTAACACACATTTAAGGGGGCAGAGTGAGATCAAGTTTCCAGAGAGTGCGTTCTATGTGGGTACAACCAATGATACCGCCTACCACCGACGCAAGGTCGGCTGGCACGTCTTGCCGTCGAGGGATAGTTGGAAGCCCCGATCGCAGGATTCTGTACAAAATGCAAAGATAACGTCGGTCAATGTGTACACCGCTGAAACGAGTGAAGGGACGTACGAATGACACACACTCCGGCATTGCACTCAACACCACTCGCTCCTGGAATGCCAGTACAATCGAGTCCACCAGCGCCCACACATCCACCACACGACTCGACGTTTTTGTTGGTATCGATGCATTCAAACGTGGCCTTTAGTCCCGGGATCGGGCACTTGGTCTGCTTGGGATCATCGCAAGGCGCATCACGACGCACGCGGCGAGGTTGTCCTGAAGCAGCAATAGTGTTCGCAGTCGCGGCTGGAAGGAACAAGCAAGATCAGTCACAGAAGTTTGTACGGGTAAAGCAGGTGGAAACACGTACGGCAGGTACCGCCTGACGACTGGTTGCAGGACGAGACGCCGTTGCGGTTGCTCGCGGAGCAGGCAGAGGCAGATCGGGAGCCTGGGGCAGAGCCCTGACCGGATGGGCATGAATCACACGACGTCGCACCCGTGCTGCCCGAATAAAATCCCGAGCAGCAGGAGCAGCAGCCCGTCGCGCCGTAAATCTATTCCAAAGACCGCGTCAGAACGTTCTGGGTGGCAGCAGAAAAGAAAGGGAAGGCGGCACACGCACGTTATTGAATGTCCCCTTGGAACACTTAGTGCACGCCCCTCCATTGCCGGCGTTGGAGTATGTACCGGGCGCACATTGCTCCGGCGCAGAGGTGACCGACGAGGAGCATTTGGACCCCGCAGGGCACGTTGTGCAAGTGTCCGTCGCACCACTTGAATACGTTCCCTTCCCGCAGGTGAGTTGGGCCGTGGCGCCGATGGGGGCATTTGCGCGGTGGCCTGGCGCGACCGTCGTGCAACCAGTCACGTATTTGGTAGTTTGTTCTTCGATCGGTAAGACCAGTCAGTCCGACGGATCGCAAAGAATCACAATGTGTAGTACTCACTGCCCGAGTATGTTCCGTATGGGCACAGCGTACATTGCGTCGCGCCGGGTGCAGAGTACGCACCCGCTCCGCATGAAACGCGATTCTGACCATCTGGGCACGAGTATCCTGCGGTACAGCTCCTGCAGCGGGTCGTGTAGTACTGGCCGGGGCTGCATGGTGCTCTCTTCGTGAGCACACGGATGGCGGGCTCTTCTTTCGGGAAGAGGCCGCGGCTGCTGAGGTTGGACTCTCTACCGAAGAGAGAGCTGGGAGAGTCGCTCATAGAGGCAACGGTGGAGGCCGTGAAGGCGAGTAAAGACAAGAGAAATCGTCCAGACATGGTAGCTCGTTCGAGAAAACCGGACGAGATGGAGTAGGAATGTGTGTTGGTCTTGGTGCTTGGGATACGAGCGATTATATAGCTGCTGGCGGGCCGTGCTCCAGCAGAGCGAAACTATTCTTAAAACCATCCCGCGGCAGACGGCGGAACATAGTGGGACCATGTATAATACGTCATAAAGCTGTATTTGGAGTGGGTGGTGACCTCACATATCCCAGGTTGCCTCGGTCAAGAAGAATTCTGGTCGTTTCGCGTTTCCGCGGTGGGTGGCCCGAAGTTTCAGGTGTGTAAGCACCTTCCTCTATGTTGAACGTGAGTTCTCTTTCCACATTATAAACGCTACGCTTGATTCAACGTTGAGGTAGACTCGAAGATCCGTTTTCTTTGTGTTTACGTTGCTGAAATTAAAATGACGAGTCCAGATAAAATTGAATAATCCGGCGGACGAGATCCCTGTGTGAAGCTTCCCCTAGTTACTGTTATAGCCCAAGTAGTTTGATCTCTCGCGTTCCGCGATGCCTGGTGTTAATTTCTGGAGGTCAGTTAGAATTCTGAGGATATGTATAGCTGCAAATCACCAGTAGCACAAATACATGACCATTATCGAGTCATGCAGTAAATAGCAAATGCGTAAATTCCAGATATTATACACACGACTCATACCCTCCCACAAATATATGACCGTTCAATTCCATATCCTCTCGTATCACCTCTATATACCTACTACACTGTCCCGGCTTCCTTTGCACCTTTCTAAACCGCCCACTTGCTTTGGAAGCTTGCCCGCGCCCGTTTCGCACTCGCACACTCGACACCAACTTTTTATCTTCCATCAGTCCTCCAGTTCGTGGCTCACAGTGCAGCCTTCATTATATGAAGATTCCCACTGTACGCTCTAGCTTGTTCCGACTTACCCCTATTATATTTGCTCGCATTGTCGGATGCAGACTCAAAGCAACCACGCCCACGCTTTCAATTATGCCAGCCTGCAATTTATTTCTAGAGATCAAATCAACTCTTCAGTCGTCACCAGGCGCGCTACGTATGGAATGCTAACCCCCTAATCGGCGCTACTCGGCACTATAAAACAACTGCTTCACAGAAGCCTAGGTGAATCGCACAAAGATCTACACGGCCGCTATACTAAGTGTAAATCCAGTTGCAGAAAGAAGAAGTGGGGGGGG
>Ga0307515_10021384_pt1 | contig 11477 bp, 2 predicted proteins | sample 17_EM_MG_FD_194513 | JGI IMG/M metagenome (GOLD analysis project Ga0307515, IMG submission 194513) | Populus trichocarpa ectomycorrhiza microbial communities from riparian zone in the Pacific Northwest, United States - 17_EM | ecosystem: Host-associated > Plants > Roots > Unclassified | place... | reverse complement strand
CCTTCTAGGCAGTAGCAGTAGACTAGTTTGCTAAGCTTGGCGTTTATAAATATATTTATAGCGTTATACTGTCGAATTTCCAAATTAAATGCGGCTGCTATAGCTATAAGGGTATGGAATATTTAAGCAGCTAGGGTTGCTGCATAGGTCTCTTCTTTAGTGATCTGTAGGTCTCCGTGAACGTATAGTTAAGCTTTTAGCTTTTAAAGATAACCGTCGCTGTTAAGCTTATATTTAAAGACCTATTTTAGTAGTAGGATCTACTTGTTGCTTGCTTCTTCTTTTAGTATGATTTTAAATATTCCTTAGCGTTTTAGGTTATTATATTCTTTTTCTATAGCCTTTTAAAAGCTGGTAGTTAATAGATATTTTCTTAGCTCCTTAAGGTTCTTTAGTTTAGGAGGAAGATTATCCTAATATAGAGATAAGGATAAGGATCTAGTTTAGATAATATCCTTTACTAGTCCTATAGTAAATCTAGCGTAGTAACCAAATAGGGTAGATAGATTAGCTAGTAATACTACATATACTTAACGTCGAATTCTTTTTAATCCTTTTAGTAGGATAAGGTCGGTAGAAGGTTTAGCTAAGACTTCGTTAGCTTATAGAGCTGTATTTAATAGTTCTGTTAAACTGCTTAGCTAGGTAAAACCTATTTTAATTATATCTAAGATATTGTCTTAAAGTCCTCCTGGTATAGTGTTTATTTCTAGCGGATCTAAAGATACCGTTCTACTAGGAGTCGGTAACTGCTTATTATCCTTTATAGGAGGCTCTGCCAAATCGTTCGATTCCGGTGTAGTCGTTTAATCTATATTTAAGGTAGATCTTTAATTAACTGTATATAGGGTAGATTTGTCCTTAGATTTGTCATTAAGAGGCTCTAGTAGACTAATTGTCTAGAGGGTGTCTTCTAATGCTTCCCTTAGCAGGTAGTTAATGTTTTAACCCTTAGGGTTATAGAATAAGGTCTTGTTAAATATAACGTTTCTAGTTTAAATGACTTTGCAGAGGCTTAGAATCTAGATACGGTAAATATTAATTAAATTATAGCCGACTAGGTGTCTAATTAATGCACGAGGAGCTAGCTTATCTCCTATTTTAACTTATTTATCTAGTATATAGGTCTTATAACCATATATATATATATAGGTAAGTAATGGTGGCTTGCCGTAGGCGATCTTGTACGGAGTTTTCTACCCTAGTTGCTTATTTGGGGTTCGATTAAGTGCGTAGCTAGCAGTAAAGAAGGCTTCTAGTCCTAAAGATAGGGGTAAGGATACTTCTAGCTGTATAGCCCTTAATTATTCCATAAGGGTTTGTCCAGATTGTTTAGCTCCGCTATTTTATTCCTTAGTATATAGTGCTTAGTATTTAAAGGTAATGCCTTTATCTACACACTATATTTATAGGGTGTCTCCTATCCGTCTAAAAGCTTATTTATTATTACTCTAGAAGAAAACAACGTCTTAGTAGAATCGTAATTTAATTAATTAATATGTCTTATAAATAGTAGGTAGGATAATAGCTTTATCCTTATTTTTAGCGATATATATAAAATTAAATTTAGAATACGTGTAGTAGAAATATATAATGTATCCATCGCCGTTATAGCCTAGTTCTTTAAGGCTAATAATATTAAATGCAAGCCGTTTAAATAGTTAAGTGGCTGGAAATTTGTGTTCTTATCTTTAAGAGATCTGCTATATATACTTTACTAATAAGTAAACTTTATATTTAACTTTAAGCGGTGCTTGTTTATCAATTAGCTCTTTAAGCTCTACGCTATTAATGTACTTAGGAAGCTGCTTAATAGCGTTAGGTCCTATATAGCCAAGTATTTTATGCCATTTTATAGCTATAGCTCCAACTAGTTTACGGGCCATTCTGCTTAGTTAATATCTTCTTATTAAGAAGGTTAATTAAGTTATTAAATCTAGGGTATCCGTGGGCGTAGGATCTCTATATATTAGCGCCTAGTAGCCCCCTAGTCGTTTTGTATAGTATACTGTTTCGCTAGTTGCTAGACGGTATAGCAAGTTTCGTCCTAAGTTAAAATGGATATTGTTATTAGTAGCTCTTAAGAGTACTATAATATTTATAAATATGGTAGGTACTAATACTATATAGGATAGCCTCATCTTTAAGCCCCTAGTAGGTGTATTAATAGTAATTATTACTATTCCGTAAGCTTAAATCTTTTTAAAATTTCCGCTAGTAATTAGGTAGTCGTTTTCTGCTACTAGGTATAAGAAGGTAAAGTCTTCCTTATTATTGCAAACGTGTATATCTACGCTAGGGTTAAGTATCCAGGTATTCTAGAGTTTAAATGGTATTTAACCAGTACTAAACACGGCAGCATGGCTAGTCGGTGTTGTAAAAGGTGGGGTTTTAGAGTTAAAATTAATTATAAATTCTATATTCTTCCTTATTCCCTATTCTTCTTTTATACCTTTTTAGATTTAATTAACGATGCGTTTAATCTAAGGTATAGATAAGATCTTTTTATCTACTTCCTTTTAGATATCTAGGTTTAGCTTTTATCCTTAAGGGCGCTTCTGCTTAGTAATGTAGTAGCAGTTGCCGAATTAATGTACGAGGCCGCATACGCATTCCTTATGCCATTTCAAATTGGAATTGGGATTAACGTTAGAATTTAAATCTAAATTAGAATTAGAGTTGCCTTATAGGGTTATAAATACAAAGCTATTAGTAGGGGTAGTAGAGGATGCCTACTACATACAGTAGTGCTTCTTAAATTCCTTAATTAGTTTAATAATAGATAGTGCATCTTTATTCTTCCGTTCTTTTCTAATAAGGTCTACTTCTAGTGCTCCTATAAAATTAGAAGAGATTGGTTTAATTGCTTAAATGAAATTATAGTATATCCTAAATCCCTGTATATTTAGTAGCTCTAATTACTCCGTAAGCTTATAGACGTTCCGCTAGCTATTTAACTATTTATTAATGCTTTGCTTTTTATTATAGGCTTTTAGAGCCATATATTAATTAAGGACATTATACTTTTAACCTAAGGTAGTAGGGGTAAGAGTAGTCTTTAGTATCTATAGCCGTTCGTGTACCGTATCTAGGCCGTTAATGAGAGTGAGGTAGGCTACTAATATTAAGCGAACGATATAGTTGCTGATATTGTCTATGGCCTATTCTCGCTTTTAATATACACGTAGGTCGTCTTTATATTCGGCATAGAGCTAATTATAGGCTGTAAGCTTAATTTGGTCTAGCTAAGCTATTAATATAGTATTAGGAAGTACGTCCGCTAGTATAGGTTAATGTAGTAGTTCTAGCTTTAGAAGCTTATCTTTCTTCTTAAATAGGTTAATATACTCCCATACCTTATTAGTTTTAGCTGTGTCTTAGATAATAAAGAACTATTAAATCTAGTTAGATAGCTAGTTAAGGATAATGTTGACTTTTAATTCGTTTATAGTCGTTATTTTTAGAATTTGTAGGGTCAGGCAGGGTCCAATTAGTGACTTGGCGAAAACCTTATTTTAATATTTCGAACTTTTGATTTAATTTATCAGTTCGTTTGTCAGTTAGGTACGGTCGTTATTTAAGGTTAATTATCCGTTCGTTTAGTAGATAAAGAAGCTTAAAACACTTGCAAAGGTAGTAAAAGTAGTAACTTCTTAAATAAGGTAGCAAATTAACTACTTAACAGATAGTGCAATAGGTAGATTAATCCGATTAATTAGTTAGTAGGTAGTGCGATCCGGGCTTATAACTATAAGCTTTACAGTATAGGAAGAATTGCAAAAACGACTTAATTGTAAATCTATAGAAATCAAGTGATATAAATATATGAGGAAGGTATTGGTAATAAGATAAAAGGGGAGACTACTACGTAACTAAAACAGTGTGATATATAAGTGATACGCAGGCGATACGCAGTCGATACGTAGGTGATACGTAGGTGTTTTGGCATAGTACCGGTAGTCGGTTACAGATATACTACTAGACTATTATATACTTACCTATAGTGGTAATAGGTGCTCTACTAAGATTTTAGATCTATTTACCTTTAAATTTAAAAGCGAAGACCCTACGCGCTATATATCCCTAATATTTACTATATACGCTAATAAGTAGAACTGGTATAGCTGTATTAGAACTATTAGGGCTCTATATAATAAGAAGCCGCTTATTTATATATTTAGTAGACTAGCTTTTTACCTTTTATACTACTAGGATCTTAGTAATAAGCTATTCCCGGACTTTAGTAAGTGGTTAGTATAATATATTCTACTAGTAAGCTAGCACCCCTAGTAAGTTAGCAGCTCTACTAGAATTAAGGCGCCTTTTTAACTTATTAAGCTATAATAATAGAATTAATTTAGCTATAATTCTATAGAAAGCTTTCTTAGGTACTTTTATATTAAGTCTTATTATAGCCTTAAATATAGCACTTTAAGCACTTTAGTGATGCACGCTAGGGCGCTAGCTTAGCCTAAGTTTAACCCCTCTCCCGCTTAGTTAATAGCTAGTCCTATTAAGCCTATAAAACTCCTCTAAAGGTAATAAACCTATAGTAGTACTACTTCTTTTATTTCTAACGTTAATTTATAGCTTAAAGATTAGTATTCTCCTTTATATATATAGCTATTTAGTAACCCTTAATTAATTAACTGCGTGGCTTATTATGCTTTATAACCAATACTAAAGGAGTTTTTATTTATAAAACAAGCTTACTATTTAAGTTAAGTAATTATATATAGCTTTTCTAAGGTCTGTATCTCTCTATAAGATATTAAAGATAAGGATAATATCGCGGAGTTAATAATAGTAAGCGATAATAGTACACGCTAGGAGTTAGCTAGCGCGAGCCTTATAGCTTAAAAGCCGCTTTTAATTATTTATTTAATAAATACTTATAGCCGTATATTAATATAGATTAATAGAAAATCCTTTACTAGGCTAGCTCCTATACCTTATATTTATACGCCTGCTTTAATAGGGAGAAATAGCTAATATTAAGTAGCTAAAGTAGATATAAGGTATAGGGGGGTATACAAAGGGTAATAATATAATTCTCTATATAGTACTAATTAAACTTAAGTATAGCGTAGCTATTATACCAATTAAGGATTAAAAGATAATAGACCCCCTTTATATAACCCTTTATATATATATATATATATATAAATACTTAAGCCATTTAAATCTGAGTTAATTTATTATTTAGCTATTATTTAAAGGCCTATTCTTTTCTAGGGAACTTTTACTGCACCCGGCCTAAGAAAGACCAAAACCAACCAAAAGAACCCTGAAAAACACCTAGAGAATCCCCCTAAGATACATGCATCGCAGGGGAGGCATACGTTAAATAACGGTAGTTTGCACCTGCGCGCGTCCACCAGATCTACGCCTAATAATAGCCCTCTATAATAAGAACGGGTAAATACTATACTATAAAACGGGAAGACCTTTATTAAAAAGGTATCTGATAAAACATAAAGCCTATTAAACGCATCTAGTATCTTTTTATTTTATTTTAGGTCCGTTGTATTATACTACGTACAATACTACGCATGCAGCCTCTAGGCTATGGCGCTATAGCTCTATATATATGAATCCTTCTTAGGCAGCTTAATATATACTAGTGACTATGTCCTAGTAGTTTATAGTTCCTTAGTGAAAATACTAGGTTACTACTAACTATTAGGTAATAAGAAAACGATAGAAAAGATTATAGGAAATAAGAAATCCTAACGCCTATCCCTGTCCTTTTGTAAATTATTTCTGTCCTTTTTCTTACTATTATCTGTCTACTAGGAGCCTAGTAGGAGTTACCTCCTTCTAAAGATCCTGCTACTATTAGCCACTTCCTAGTAGCTATTTCTGTCCTGTCTAGGAATAGAAAAAGAGCTTCTCTTCCTTTCTTTGTACAAAATAACTTCTTTAGAGAGAGAGAGAAGAGCCTAGTTGCCTTCGCATTTTCTTTCTCTCTTCCTTGTATAGGCTGCAGTCTAGTAGTAGGTGCTTAGGAGTTTATATAGCAGTACATTCTCTAAAGCATCTACCTTCTTTATCCTTCCCTATTGTTCTAGAGAAGGATTTAAAGTAGCCCTTTCCTAGCTTTAGCTGGAAGAAAGCTAATTATAGCTTTTTAGGATATCTATCCTTAGGTGCTTGAAAAGAAAAGGAATAGCTTCCTTTATAGATCCTAGTATAGTGTTTTCCTTTATTCTTGTTCTGTTGCCAATTGTTTTTCCACTGTTCTAGTATCTTTTCTCTTACTAGCATTTAGTATCTATAACTGCGGGGGAGTAACTATTAGCTATAACAAACTAACGTAGCTAGTAAAATAGCTCCGCCAGTCTAGCAAACCTTAGGTACCCCTTTAGTAAACCCTTAATTAAATCCTTTAACGGCTAAGTAAAATTAAAAATAAATAAAAACCCTCCTTATCGGCGAGCCGTACTTAAATAACTAAATATAAAAAAAGTAAAAGGGCTTAGGGGATAATTAAAAACAGAAGTTCTTATAAAAATTTATAAAGAGGTCTATAACGCTGTTATAGTCTAATACCTTAGGAATGGAGATATTAGAGTTACTTTAAAGGACTAATAGGTAAAGGAACAAGCTATAAGGGTAGGGGATAGGCTAGGAGAACGTATTGGTATAAAAGTGCTTCGCGAAAATTACCCAGTTAAAGTCCTAGTGGTCCCCCTAAGCCTTAGGGTAGAAAAGGGACGCTAAGTAAATAATATAGCAACTATATATAAGATAGTAAAACAAATAGACCGCCTTATACTAGGACTTAAGATTACCTAAATCTAATGGCTTTAATAGGAAAATATAAATTAAGTATATAATAAGAATAATAAGAGGATATAAGGGTTGCTAGAAACTCGCTAGGGAGTTACTAGCTAAATATATAGCTTCCTTATTATTAATATACATATACTAGGAATATAAAAACTTCTTATTTAAAAAGGTATTATTATAAATAGCCTTATATATAACGCAAGGCTTTATAACTATAGACTCCACCTAAAATAATACTATTGCTATATATAATAGGGACACACTTAATCTATATACGTAGTATAGGTGTGCTATAGCTACTATACAGGCCCCCATAATACAAGACACTACTTAAATTAAAACCAAATAAAATGCGTAAACTGCTACTAAAGCATATATAAGGTATAGGAGAGAGAAAACTATATTAAATATAGGAGATAAAAGGTAAGGGCTTAATAGCTATAGGAATTACTATACGCTAGGTTATATAAATAGAAATAATAAGTAATAAGCTAGGGGGACGCAGGTACCTTCTTAGCGTTTCCTACCTTTAATACTAGGGGGCTAGGTTAGCTATCCTAAGCCTTAATAGGCTAGAAGTAACGCCGCGCAATATTACTAGACTAAATAGGGATATAAGGGTTATAGGGGACATAAGGGAGAGGACGCCCTATAGAAAGACCCCTATAGATAGTAATAGTAAGCTTAAGACTAAAACAATTAAGAATTAAACTTAATGCGGTAAATATAATATTTGTAGCTAACCTATAAAGGGTATATAGCCAACTAGTAAGAATTATAACGAAGCCTTATAGGAAATACTATAGTAGACTTATTAATAGGCTGGGTATATAGGTATAGAATAGTTAACAACGTAATAATATAACTAGTGGAGTAGTTGCCCAATAGATTAACTCTAATTATATTCTAAGATTTACTATAAAGAAGAGAAACTATCTATAGAAACCGTACGTCCTTAAATATACAACTCCTCCCCATAGTAAAGGGTTTAGTACGTTAGTACGTCGGTATATTACGTTCCTACGTTCCAAACTTATAATATAACTAGTTACGTAACTTAGCTACCCCTTATCCTATAGCTTAATTAGTTTTAGCGCCTTTTATACTATCTTAACTAACCTATTTATATTTATCTTTAGTAGTCGCACTACTACTAATATAAGGTCCGTAACACCATCCCCCTCCTCTTTATCTTTGTCCTTAAAGATATCTCCTATCTCTAAGTTATTTATTAGAGGTATAGTATTCCCGTCTTTAATTTAATAACCTTTATTATTCCTAATACCTCTTATTAGATCCTCTGCGTCTAATTATTATAACTAGCTAGTAACGTTTATTCTTTTACTTAGTAAAGTTATACCGTCCTATTCTTATTATATAGAGAAGAAGTTAGTATACATTATAATCGCGTCTCTATTTAGTTACTAACCCTTTTCCTATACTAAGTATACGTGAGTAAATATACGATTATCCTGTAATGTTTAATCTATTTTTAATACTAAGTATACACGTCTTATTATTCTTTATAACTATCTAGTTTCTTATTTAATCTCCTTTAGGGTTACGCGTATTAGTAGTAGCTAAAAGACTAAAGAGTAAGCTGGCCGAGGCCCTTATTAAGGTATAGCTTTATTCTAATAAGGCGTTTTAGGCTCTAAAAGCTTAACTAGATATTTATACTCGCCTAAGCCGTCTAATAAAGGGTTATAAAAAAGTATACTTAAAAGAGCTTTACTTAGTAAAGCAAGGTCTATCTAAACTTAAGGTTAAGAAGGCTAAAAAGAATTTTAATTAAGAAGAGGCGGAAACAGCTTATACGCTAGTAGTAGATCCCTTAGATAATCCGGCTTATTTATTACCTTTAACTAATCCTTTTATCTTTAGCTTCTTCTTAATATTACTTAACCCGTTTTCTTTTAATACTCCTATACCTTTCCTATAGCATTTTTTAAATTCTATAGTAGTTTCTAGGTAGTCTTATTATAGCCTATCTACTTAACCTTATACTATATTTTGTTGTTAATATCCTTATAACTAACAATCTTTAAAACTTACTATTTATCTTCCTCTTATCCTCTATATATATCTACTTCGTAAACTAGCGGCTTAATATTCCCGTATACTAGCTCTAGTATTATAATATACTATATAGGGTAGATTTTTATCTTAGCTAGTAGGTTTAACTTAAATATAACTAGTAAAATCCTCTATATAATTTTAAAAGGTTTTAGTCTAATATAGTCCAACTTCTTACTTAGTTGTTAACTCTTAAAATTTTTATATAGTAGCTATACTTTATCCCCCTCCTTAAGATCTAGTCCTTTAGATTTCTTAGCATTATAGTACTTTTTTATTTTCTTTTATACTGCCTTTATTAATTCTATAAGGTTTATATAAAGATTAATTAGTATCTTTATCCTTTTTTTTATAGCTATACTACTTATTTTCTTCGCTTATTATAGTAATAATGATATTCTTAGCTTATATCCATAATTTGCCTTAAATAGTAATATGCCTGTTAGTTACACAAGGGGGATATCACGTAGCTACGGTTCGTAGATAGTATGATAATTGTTCTGTATTCTTCTTAAAGAAAGGGGTAAGGAACTTAAGGTTCCTCACCACGCTAGTGCCGCGGCGGCACGTAATGGTAACTTGCCACACGTGACAGCAATATGCCTTATATAGTAACTATTTACCTTTATTCCTAACACTAGCAACTCTTCTTTTATAGTTGCCATCTATATATATATACCGCTTAACTAGCGGAATAAAAATTAATCCTCCTCACTTACTATTGCCATTATAATATAAGTCTCGCTATCCTAAAATTTGCCTCTTAGCACGTAGTGCTTTCTTACTTATAAGTTATGGGTAGGTATCTTGTTAGTAGGGCCGCTAAGGCGCTAGCGGTAAGCGAGCTAATAGCGATTTTCCATCCCGGGGATGGAAAATCCTAATTGGCTAGTTTAAGTCAGGGTTTGCAGAATCTAACTAATTAGACAACTTCGACCGCCGGTTAAAGTTCCTAGACATCTTAAGACCTTATATAACTAAGAAATTTCTAAGGACTCCCTTTTAACCTAACCTTTAACTCGTATATATAGAGTATTTATATTAATAAATATCTCTAGTGCCTTATTTAGGTTCGCCTTTATTATTATATCTACTAGGTTATCTTGGCCATTAATCTATTAAATCTTAAAGAGTTCTTAACGCTTATAGGATTGCTAAAGTGCCATAATATTAATTATAAGGCGCTTCTCCTTTATAGTACTAAGCTTAACTAAATACTTATAAAGGGAAAATAAATCGGTGTATATAATTATAGGGATAACGGGAAGTTTAAGTCGATCTGTAATTATCTTTAGGGTAGTTCCAATTATAATTGCCATATTAACTCCACTAACCATTCTATATATCTCTAACGCTAAAACACTTTAGGTAACGCGCTTACTCTTAGTTAAGCTTTAATAGATAAGATTGCCATAGATTATAAAGTCATTCTCTCCAGTAAATTCGTTCGCAATAATGATCTTATATCCTAACTAGGAGCTAAAATCTTTATTATTTATAAACAATCTATCAATAAATATAAAGAGCTTAATAGTAGGAAGATTAACTAGCGCGTAGTATAGTCCCCGGTTGAAATGGTTTATTTACTAGAAAAGACGTTTATTTAGGGCAAGAACGTTATCCTTAGTTAGTTTCTGGTATTAGGCGGCAACAGAGAGATTAAATAAAGCCTTAGGTTGATAGATAGAAGTAATATAAGCTCCGCAAGCACGTTGCTCTACATATCCTTGCTTTAGAGAATTAATATTAATAACATTAATCTTCTTACCTTAACCCTTCTAGCGCAAAGCAATGGAATCCTCGTTTAGGGAGAGAATGCATTTATTAAAGAGTAATAGTATTATTAAGTTAAGCTTTTCCTTTAGCTTTATTATAAGATTTACCTTTACTAGCTCATCCTCTTTAAGAGCTAAGAATTGGTCGTCTCCTAAGATAATTATATTATTAGTTTACATACTAATAATTCTAAATAGGGTTCCTATAGTTATAATAAGGAAGCAGGGATTAAATATAAAAGTAGTTATTAAAAGCTTCTCTTTATGGTGCTTACTATAGGTAGCCCACCAGTAAGTTCCTACCTCTACGATTCTATACAATAGCTTAAGCACAACTATAATCGTGTCTTCAGGATACTAGTGGCGAATTTGCTCCGGAAGGTATGCCAATATTAAGCGCTAAAGGTGCGTCTCTAATTAGATATAGGCTTAAGTAATATCTCATAAATAAACTGCCATTCTATTCTTTATTAAGGAGGGAGCTAATACAACAATAACTCACTAACTAGCTCGTTAAATTATGGGAGATTATATAAGAATTATCTCTTTACCATTATTATTGTAACCTTAGATAATAAGCCTTAATTTCTTAAATAGGGCGTTAGTAGCTTTGCCCTTAATCTCATTAACCATTCTTAACTTAAAGATACGAACTCTATTAAACTTAGTAGGGTTATATTTCTTAAATTTAAAAACTCCTCTTATAATAAGACCGTCAATCTCCTACTTATCAGATGCTTAGAAAGGAGCTCCTAGGGTTATAATACGACCTTCCTTTTAGAGCTATTTTACGAGCTTAAAGTTAGCCTTCTCTTTAGCTGTTATAAAGGCCAT